>NNBT01000011.1_pt1 | contig 26653 bp, 29 predicted proteins | sample 1173831 | NCBI WGS metagenome assembly NNBT01 (sample SAMN07173936, study PRJNA388173) | plant metagenome | isolation source: symbiotic tissue sample KVJ10 | place: Norway: Troms, Kvaloya island | reverse complement strand
ATCTTGGATATCACAAATGACAGATTTACCATTATCGAGATTAGTAACTTTTACTTTGTCTCCAAACTTGAGGTCAGGAAACATCCCCTCTTGACCAAACTGTTTAGCAGCAGCAGGGTTGTTATATCTCATTGCGCAACCAAAGTCTCTATCAGGGTAAAGAGTGTTATCCCTAGAACCTGTGGTGTCATTGAAAATACTAGCGGTAGTTTTCTCAAATAAAACTTTACCAGTAACACCTACTCCTGAATTAGCATCAGGAATTGCTGAGTTAGTAATTGAGGTTACAGAAGGAGTGGTGGCTACTGATTTAGAAGCTTCTACTGGGTCTAGACCATTTACACTTTCAACGTATGTAAAGAACTTATCTACAAGGATCTTCTGTGGGTCATAGACAGTAAAGTTACAGTTTGATTGAGATTTACCCTCTGCTAAGGTTACTGATGCCTTAATGAGCTTTCCATCCCCAATTGTAAACGTTTCTGCTTCAGTGCTACCTTTAGAACCTATAATTATTTTTAAATATGGACTCAGTAAATATTGACCTGGGTTAGGATTTTGATTATTAATATAAGACATAATTTAAGGCAGTATCCATGAGATTAATTGCCATACATTTTGGTTATCAGTAGTACCTTCTTTAGAGCTTTTTAATTTAGATAAAAGTTCATCTTGAGAAGTGGGAGCAATACCCTTAGCTAATCCAGAAAGGGATAGATTTACATCTCTGAGAATATTCTCTTGACTAGTACCTAATAAACTTAATATTGTTTGAGCTTCTCTAGATTGAGTAATTTCAGTAATAGTGGCTTGAACTTGATCGCTGACATTTGATATCTCAGCAGAGGCAGCTAATCTAAATTTACGTTCAGCTACTTCTGGGTTAGGAATAGTTAAAGTTTGCCCTACTTCAATTACTTTGAAAATATCCAGGTCATTCATAGTAGCTAACTCACGCCAAGCTGTTGAATCACCTAATACTTCATTAGCAATTTTAGTTAGAGAATCTCCAACATTAAATGAGACGGTTTTGGGAGTATTTAAAGGATTCTTTAAAGGTAAAGTACTCATATTATTTTTTAATTAAATTCCCTGTAGATACATCCAACTTGTCATTTTTATATAATCCAATAGTTCCTAAAGATTTACCTTTGTTGTCAAATATTGAAACTGTCCCATTCTTGGCTATGGAGACTTTATATTTATTAGATTTAACTAAAGTAGATAAATATTCAGGAAGCTTCTTAACGTTAGCTTTAAGCCACGCTACAGCCTTTGTATTACCTTCTTGGGCTTGTCTATCAGTTAATAGAGAAGTAGTGCTTAAAGCGCTTTGTAGACGGTCTCCAGGAGATTCTGATTTAGCCCCTGTAGGTAGTTGATTTGAAGGGATTTCTAATAATGTAAAATCTAATCTGGCTTCTGCTACTTCACCACCTAGCCAAGCTGTCTCAGTCCATTTAATATCAGTTATAACTGCTGGTCCAAAGCTATCCTTACCCCATTTAAAAGTCACAGGAGAGGGAGCATATTTACCTTTAGATGGATCTGCCACTATTAGGGCTTGAAGTTTCTGTAGGAGGAGTTTACAACTTTTACCTTCACTATGACTTTCTAGTAGTAGGTTATTAAGTTGTAAAGTCAGCCCAGAAGTGTAGCCATATTGCTGAGAGGGAGTAGAAGTTAATGCAGTAATCCCTTGGTTATACTTGGCACTTCTGCTGAATGATTTCTCCTCTGGGTTATATAAAAATGTGAAAACTTCTTTACCTAATTCATCTACTAAATAGGCATAAATATCTATCACATATTCAGCATTAGGTAGACCATTAAGTACTTTAGTATTGATTGACATATATTTAAAAAAATAAACCCTCCCTTTGTTAAAGGAGGGGATAATTGTATAGTAATTGAAGCTTATATAGCGGTAGCTAAATTATTTTGATTATAGTTATTCCATTTATCTGCAATATGCTGCATAACTGTTTCAGCTATCTCTTGACCATTAGTAGCGGCAGTATGTATTACTATTGAACCAATACTTAATCCACCACCTCTACTCATAGAAGAAGTTAATTGAGACTGTTGCTGTCTGTTAAGAATAGCCTCAGTTGAGTTAGCTATTACAATACCAGCACCAGCAGGGGCAGCTTTTTGCTCTCTACTGATAGCTGACATTAGGGAACCTACATTAAGACCATTAGCATAATTATTAAGCTTTGAAGTTACAGTAGGACGATCTATTTCCTTAATCTTTCTTGCTTTTTGTAAGTTATCTAATGTTGGATCAGATTGGATAGCAGCTACCCTTTGATCTTTAGCAGATTGGTCATCCCTTCCAGTTAATTTATTAATGAAGTTATCTAGGAAATAAGTTATCTCTTCAATAACACTACCTATCTTTTTACCTAAAATATCTATAGGGGCGGTGAATGCTTTCTTAAATACTTCTATAACAGAAGTCCAATTTATGTTAGCTAAGAAGACTCCTAGACCTGTGAACATTCCACCAATGATACTAATTACAGTATCAAATATGGCTCCGGTATCTAACTTCTCTAGGAACTTTAGTACAGTGTTTAATACATTAGCTAGTACTACACCTAAGCCGCTAAAAATATTACCCCAGTCTAGACTACCTAATGCTTTGAAAGCTTTATTAACTATTTCAGATAATCTACTTCCCCAATCAGTAGAGGTGAGAAAATTACCTATGCCTTTGAATAATTCACTTAGGGAATCTCCAAGTAACTTAGCAATATTTCTGAAGTCTATAGTTTCAAAGAAGATTACCAGTTCATTAAATTTAGAAGTTAGCTGATTACTAATTCCACTAAATATTGATGCCCAATCTAAACCTCTAAGATTGCTTATTCCATTATTAAGTACATTACCTAAGCTTTTACCTAATCCTCTGAACTCAAATAAGTTAGAGATGAATGAGCTAAACTTTGATTTTAATTGCTCTGCATTGCTGCTAGAAGAATTAGTAAAGCTTAAAGTGGTGTTTAAACTTTCAACCCACTTAGTAACATTATCAATACCACCCTTTAGGGCTTTTAATATGAAATCAGGGTCAACCCCTAATTTATTTAATAATTTACCTATAGTATCAAATAAACCATTATCACCAAGTAAGGCTTTTAGGGTATCATTGAAAGCGCTTAGGACAGATTGGTTTCCTTGTACTTTGCCATCTAAATTTTTAAGTAAACCAAAAATCCCTTGAGAGGGGTTAAATAAGTCATCCTTAAGGGATTCCAGTAATCCACTAACTGAATTACCCGCAGCCTTAATAGTGTCTTTAGTAACAAGTTGACCCTGAACTGCTTCAAGTATTGTTTTTCTTTCCTTGACAGTTAGGTTCTCTAACTTCTTACCAGATTCAGATAATTTCTTCTGTACTAAACTTAAGAAAGCTGGGTTAGCTTCAGCAAATAGTAACTTCTCTAATTCAGATATTGAGCTACCACCAAGGAACTTTGCTGTAAACTTAGAAACATCCTTTGAAGCAAGATTTGATGCTGCTCCTAAGAAGCCCATACCTCTAGTAATACTTGTAAGACCATCAAGAAAAGCCCCTTCGTTAAATACTCCATTAGCATCCACAAAAGCAGGAATCAGATTATCCTGAATACCAAGGGCTAGTTTCTTATATTCTTCTGTGCTTCCAGGTAGAGAGGAGGCTATTTCATTAATACGTTTATCTAGGCTACCAAATAACTTTTCAGCATCTGCAAAGTTACGTCCAGTTAGAGCAGCATAGGTGGAGGCTGCTGTGATATTATTTAACTGAATGTCAGCCGCTTCTTTAAATTTAGCAGTTAGAGCTGATACCCCTTTTGATAAACCTGCTGACAAAGCTTCAGATAAAAGATTTGCTCTAAGAGTAGCCCCCTCAATGAGTCCTGTTAATCCTTTAAATACTCCAGAAGCTTTGTCAGAAGCCGTGAGTACAATATTTACTGAATTTCCATTTGTTGCCATTTATTATTAAACCATTTCCATTTGGTCCTCAGAGAATCCCCACTCAGCTAACTTACTTTCTTGTTGCTTATTAGCCTTCTCGTTTTGCATGTCAATATAAAGATAAAGATGATAGAGACAGTCAGATATTTCCATCTCTTGCATCATGTAGTATGAGGGACTAATATGCCCCCCACAGGCTATGATTAGTAATTTATTAAGTTCTGTAACTGTAAAGTAAGGTTGCCCTTGAACACTAATCCTTAGATTGTTCTGCCAGATATTCAAAGAAATCTCGAAAGTAGTTAATAGCAGCAACTACCCTCCCCATATCTTTTAGCTCTAGGATATCTAGTAATTCCTCAAAGGTTAACTTAGACTTTTTACCAAATTTAGTTATACATAATGAGGCTAATTTAAACATAAGCATTTCATCAGTTCTATACTCTTCTGGAGCTGTTTTAAGAAATCCAGTGAGTAATAAAGCTTGTTTAGCTTTAGGGGATTTAAGTTGAACTTTGGTGCCATCTGTTAATTCAAAGTCAACTGTCTTTTCATCTTCATTATAGATAGCTTGGAATTCATCAGGTTTATCTACTTCAGCTAAGTCTTGAGACTGAGCAGCCTCAGCTTTATCTAATTCTTTTACTTCTTCAATTACTAATTTTCTAGCCATTATCTTAATTTATTTATTTATTATGCAAACGTAGCAGATTCATAAGAGAACTCAAGGGTGGTTACAACGGTCTTAGAGCCATCCCCAGTGTCCACAGAAGCCATCAATTCAGAACTAGCAAGCTTACAGCCAGTGAGCTTCCAAGACTTAGTTCCACGACCTTGTACTTCACTAGTTGAAGAACGTTTAATAGGTGTAATACTCATATCAAAAGCATCACCTACTTCATGGTCTGCAAGGAAGCTATTGATAGCATCATCAGACTCAGGATCGTAAGGTTTTGAGATAGTGATATTAGCATTAGCTTTTGTACCACCTGAACCTGTTCTCTCAACTTGTGCTAGTCCGTCATTATATACTGGGCGTTTGTAAGTAGTCTTTATACCACTAAACGTTGTCCAATAAACATTAGGTAGCAAGGTTAATGTAATAGTAAAATCAGAGTTAGCAACAGGGTTAATCGTTGATAAAATTGCCATATTTTTATTTATTTTATTAATAGTTTAAGTAGGCTAAAGTTTATATAAACAGAAGCCTACAGTGTATTAGATTAGGCGGCAGCAGGTAATTGAGTAGCAACAGTCTGAGACTGATTTAATGGCAACGTACCAATGCTTACTCTGATTGTGTTAACTAATAGCTTCTCTAAAGCAGGGGCAGGAACTGCATACACTTCAAGAATTACATTTCCACGCTCAAGTTCTTCTTGACTGTTATTAGTAAAGTTACAAATAACCTCAAAAGCAGCCGCTTCAGAAGCGCCAAAAAGTAGTCTACCTCTCCACAATCTATTACACACTGAGAAAGCTGTTTGAGAGATTGCGTTTAACAGCAACCCAAAACCATCAATGGAACTAAAAAGGTCATTATCAAAACCTGATCTAAGCGTTCCATTAAGGACATTCATAATGACTCTAGTAGGGAGGAAAGTATAGAATTCACTAGTAGAACGAGTTCTCATACCCCAAACTACAATTCCTTTGTTTCTCAGGTTTCTGATAACATTAACCCCAATAGGATTAAGAATTTCTTGCTGTTGAGAATTAACTTGGGTTACTACATCAAGTACCCCTAAAACTGGGAATTTAGCACCAGCCCCAGGTTGTTGTAAACCTTCTTCTCTGAAGCGTCTTGTGTGTAGACCAGCTACAGCAGCAGAAGGAGGAACTATAGTACTCTCAAGGTCTGTTAGGTAGGGATAGAAGAACGCAGAGTGACCTTGGGGGCTGTTATATAAAAGTGCTTCAGTTTGAGCTTGAGCTGGTGTTAAACCTACACCTGGGTCAATTAAAGCAACCCAATCAAAAGCTGAGTCAGATGCTTGTGCTTCTAACGCTAAGCCAACTGCTTGGCGGTCAGATTGTAGACTTAATAATTGGAATGCTTCAGGGCTGTAGATAAATCCTTGTGTATAAGAATCTTCAGCGTCAAAGCTATTTTCAATTGAGAAAATATAGTCAGTGGCAGAAGGGGTTGTAGGAGTGGTAACTGTTAAAGTTAAATTGGTACCTACTGCCAAAGTTGGGCTAGTAGCCAGTGGGTCATCATTGCGTACTATCAGGGCATCAGTAGTCAAACCTGCACCTGCTGTTACTGAGCTAGCTACTATTGAAGAGTTGATAGCGGCAATTAAACCGGAGACAATATCAGGTTTTGTAGGAGTACCTGTAGCTACATAATTTACTGCTGTGCCTGCAATTGTTACTGTATATGTTCCAGCTACTGCTGTAGATACTGTTACTGTACGTCTGACAGCAATAGGGGTGCGAACAAAGAATACAATAGCTCTCTTATCATTTCTGAACAAAAGGCGTATTGAAGCTTCACTAGGAGATGCCCCAAACTGGTTGGTGAAATCTGCTAGGCTGCTTACTTGAGTAGGGTATAAGTAGTCTCCAGTTGCTGAGGAGCCAATAATATAATGAGTCTCAAAAGAAGCAATTTCAAGTGCTCTATAACCTTGAGTAGTCTCTACTAACTTTACACCAGGACTCTTAAAATTTGTGAATAAACTTGTCATATTTTTATATTTAATCTATTAATGAAAACTGTCCTAAATACTCTTCTATCTGATTAGGATTATTCTCTCCATAACCATAATGATTATGGAATTCTGTATGGCATTTATTACAAAGACATACCCCATTATCTAGGTCTAACCTTAACTCAGGGTTGTCAGCATAAGACCATAAGTGATGGGCATGAAGGTTTCCCCCTCTATCATCCCCACAGCTATAGCAAGTAAAATTAAAGGCTTCTAGAACATCTTTAGACCACTTCTTATTAGCTGGGTTGTAGTCTCTTTTAGCTCTATCTTCAGCAGTTAAATTAATATTGTAATTAGCACTATTTAATCCTGAGTTGGCGGCAGCTTGACACTTTGCACAACCATACTTAGTGTTCTTATTAAAGGAGAGAAAACTAACCTTTACTTTATGTCCTTGAGGGCATATTGCTTCTAATTTAGTGTTAACATTTTTGTAACTATCAGATAGTAAATTAAAACCCCTATCTTCAAAAGCTTGCTTTACCTCAGACAACTTCTTTCTAGCATTACCTACACATAATGCACACCTGGCTCCCTGCTTAAACCCTATTAGGGGTATAGAGTGTTTATGACCATTGGGACATATAAAATCTAAAGGCTTTTTAGCTTTATATTCTGTGGATAGTAAAGTATAACCTTCAGCAGCAAATAAAGCTCTAGCCTCCTCTAATGCCTGTGAATTCTCCCTTTGTGACCTAGCCTCATCTCCACATTGTTGACACCCCCTAGTACCTTTCTTTATAGCTTTCTTGAGATTAGAAAAGGTGGTGCTTCTCTTGTGTCCTTTAGGGCAAAGACACTTAATAGGGGTATCCCAATTAACATAATCTGACAAAGGAGTAAACCCAGCTTGTATAAAGTAATTTTTTACTACTTCTGGGTTTAGGGAGTTATGTGAGGTCATATTATTTTATAATAGTGATTATTGAATCTTCTATATAGGTTGAGCTATCACTTTTTACAAAGTCTGGTTTAGCTCTATTAGTCCTAATAGTTATTTCAGATAAAGAAAGTGGATTATCAATGTTGTAATAATCAGCAGGTTGAATACTTGAGACATCAGGAAAGTCTGTGGTATTGAAAACTACATCAAAAGCAAAGTTCAGATTTACCAACCAATCTCCATCCTCTTGAGCTATCCTTTCTACTGTTACTGAATCTTCAACTTCCGCAGGTTGAAATGACTTAATATTTTCATCAGGTAATTGGAGTAGTGCATATAAATGAATAGTGCTAATTACTCCCTCTAGTCCACTAGAAGGTAATGAATCATAAGCTAAATCGTATGGAAATCTATAGGTAATTCTGTAAGGTAATCTTACTGAAGTTTCTATTAAGTTCAGACCTGCTCTCTTATGAACTAAATTCTGTATTGGGAGAGCTATAGCACTGCTACCTGGTTGATAATTATTTGAAGTAGGGCTATATAGACCTTCTGGTACATCTAAATCCCAAGCATCAATCTTTATCCTAATAGCTAAGAATTCTTTAACTTTCTGATGAGCTAACTGTATATTCATTTCTTATCTTTTTGTCCAGTTAAAATTAATTTATATACAGTAGATTGGGTGTCATCTACATAAACTAAGTTATAAATTTTAGGGTTGTTAAAAGATTTAGTAGCGGGGTTAGAATAAACAATAGTCCCATAAGTTACAGTAGGATCTAAAATAAACATTGCCCTAGTCTTACCCTCTGGTTTAAATAATGTAATAGGGTAGACCTTTGGAATCTCTACTTGTAGATCATTAATAGATACATAAATAGAATCAGCCCCAGGAATTGCTATCTGCAGATTCACAAGTCTAGGGGAGACTGAAGTTATATAAGCTTTGGGATTTATTAAAGTATCTTCTATATTAGGAGTACGAGTAATAGGGTCTGTTACTGTATGCCTTACTAATAGATATCTACGCTGCGGAACCCCCAAGGAAGTCTCTACTTGGGCCAGCTTATTTTCAATTTTAGCCAGCTTTTCATATAGGTTCATTTCAGTTTATTGATTCCTTTAGCTATATTTTGTTGTAAGTTTTCATTAATAACGGGTAGTGACCTATTTACCATTTGCACTTTCTTTTCAACAAAAGGTGCGTAAATTACAGAGTTTGATAATGTTACTGATTTCCTGTTTACAGTTGTAAGCCAACCTGATTTTAGTGCCCCTGTTTTTACAGGAGTAACATTCTTAACTGTATTCTTTGCAAAATCTGCTGTCTCTTTTAAGGCAATCTCTAGTATTTTTTTAGTGGTGACTTTACCATCAAATAATGGACCAAAAGCCTTAATAGTGTAATTAAACATTTCACTTACCAGTAGGCTACTGTTGAAGCACGTTTACTAATAGGTGAGTATTTGTTGTAGTTAACTCCTACCCTTAACAGTTGTCCCAACTCAGTTAGTAACCTAGTACCTTCTGATTTCAGGTGAGCTACATGACTACTGTATGAAAATTTGGTTTGGCCCCTTGACTCTATTACATAACTTAGAGAAAGGGCCTCTTTTAACAAATCATCAATACTCACCAACTCATCCAAAATACTTAAAGTTCTGTCTACTACAGTGTCAGAATAATTAGAAGTTAATTCAGTTCTAATAAGACTACTAAAAGCAAAGAATCCTAAAATTCTCTCAAACTCTTCAGCTTGAACTGTGGTGAATTGTGTCATCTATTTATGCGCCAACATTACTCAGAAGAGCAGCAGCCTTAGCACGATTCTTCAGTTGCAATTGGGGCTTAACCAAAAGACAATAGTTTTCTGCATCTGGATTTGAAGAAGGTAGCTTCTCAATTGCAACTTGTATACCTTGGTTGTTACCTGTGTTGTTCTGAGCAAACGTATATAAGGATACTTCAGATTCATTCAAGAAGTACATACAATTGGCGGTTGCGTAGGGATCTTGAATTACAGGTCTGCCAGCATAACTAACACCTGTGTAACCTAAATCTGCTTTACCAGCTTCTAGGATATTGGTGATACCAGTATTAGCATTAAACAATGTTTTATACTTAACAACCATTGCTGGGGTAGTATAAATAGCAGAGAAGGTGGAACCTTTATTAACAATACCAGCTTCAATATCTAATAACAAAGCTAGTGATAGAGCACGAGCAGTTGCATTATGGTTTACATAAGGGTTCCATAGTGCAGAAGCAGCAATACCAGCATAAGCACCAGCAGTGGTAGGCACAGCAGTTGTTAAACCAATTACTCCACCATCAGAAGCAGCACCAGCTCCAGTGTAGATAAAGCCAGATAATGCTTCCATAATTACACGAATACCACTTTGGATTTCATAACCAAAGAGGTCACGTAAAGCACCTTTACCAGCAGATTTTGCTTCAGAAATATCTTCTTTTTGAATTTGAAAAGAATGGCGCAAGCGGTTTGAACCAATAGCTAATTGAGCTGAAACAACTGAATCTTCAGAGTATGTAGTAACAGGAGCACTAGTAGCTTCACCTGTTACAGCAGCTCCACTAACATTAACATTCCATTTAATAGCCTTTTGGCTAATGGTTTTCTTTTGAATACGATCCAACATTGGGAATTGGTTCAGTTGTAAAGCTGAGACTTCTTCATCAACTACCAACTGCAAACTATTAAGAGCACTAGCAATAACTGCCATAATATTTTATAAAATTATTTAGTATTTTTATGTAAATTAAAATGATTCAAATAAGGCATCAGCAGCCTTAAGTTTTTGATTAGGGTCAACTGGAGTTACTTTTGTTTCTTGAGCATCTGAACCCCTAACTCCTGAAGCAGGTAGAAATGCTTTTCCATCTTCACTTAACAAATAAGAAGTCAACGCATCTTCTAAAGTTGAAACTGATTCACCTTGAGCCACATACCACGCGCCATTTTCTTCCTTGATTCTATCTGCATTATCAAGTAGGAAAAGTTTTTGTAGTGCTGAAGGACTCAGTGCCTTTGAGTTAGCAATTACTTGGCTAACTGCACTGCTACGTTTAGCTGCAACAGTCTCCAAATCTTTGTTAGCTAATTGTGTCTTAAGGTCTGTTAGCTGCTGTTCTAAAGCCCGTAAGGTTAGCTTCTCTTGAGTGGATTCAGTAGGTTCTGCTACAGTAGGTTGGGCTGTTTGAAGTTTCTTAATCTCTTTAGTAACTGACGCTGCAAGTCCTTGATTAGCTTTTGTAAATTCTGTACTAATTTCAGTCTTAAAAGAATTTAGTGAAGCATCAATCAAAGCTTGAATTTCTTGTTCTGTCATTTTAAATAATCCTGTATTTATAGGTATCTATCTTTTAAGTTAATAGTAAACTTGTCTGGTTTATAAACCTTACCCAGTGGGTTTACCCTCAATCCGAAACTCTACAGCAAGGAATGTGTCTGTTATGTCTTAAGGATTGTTGAGGGTCTCTCTATACTATTGAAGTGTCCAAAGTCTGATTTGAGCTATGTAGTAATGCTATTTCTTTGGCTACTTGCTCTTTTTGGAGGGAGGATAAATTACCAGCTAACATCCCTACTAGTTGGTTGTAAACTATATCAAATACTGTGGGTGGTAATTTAGCTTTCAATCCTTCTATATCAATTTTGCTGACAGAATCTACCTTCATTATTAATGAATCTAGACTGTCATTTTCAAAACTATTTAGTCCTGTGCAAGATATATCATCACCATTCAAACCTGCTGCTTTTGCTACTAACTGAAGGACATCTTGATAAACATCAATTAAGATTTCTCCATAAGCTCTCAGCATTATTTCCTGTTTAGCAAAATCCATTTGCTTAGAGACACCAGATTGGGTTACAGCCCCATTAGAAGATGAAACTCCACCTGAGCTAATTAAATCTCTTACCTGGTCTTCTATAGCTTTTAAAGAGTCAGACATGTGCTGAACAATATAACCATGTGGTTCATTCCATTCAAATTTCTCTAGCTCAGTTACATATTGCAGACCAGTTGGTACAGGTGGAGAATCTTCATAAGATTTCTCATAATCAGAATCTGGTGTTTGAACTCTCTTAAAGGAGCGTTGAAAATAGGCTAGAGTCAATAGATCATATTTTGAACAATCTGTTCTTAAATGTTCTAAAGCTTTACTAGCAGCTTGATCACAAACCCAAAGTTGGTCAGGTAACTCTACTTTTAAAACTGGAACTTCACCAAAGCCATGTTCAACTAAACTTACTAACTGAACATCAGATTCTGAGTTAACATTTTCATTTGATAATTTACTAATGTTTCCTTTAGCGTCTAACTCAACAATTGCTGAGTATTTTGCAATATAGGTTCCATCAATAAATGTCCAGGTAGCCACCATTTGAGATGGAGCAATAGGGTTACTGGAATCTTCTCTAATTTGTCTAACTTTAACCCAGTCAAGTTTACCTTTACTCTCACTCCAATTAGTAACTTGCATAGCACCATAGACCACACAATAGGGGCGCAAGCCTAATTGTTCTTCCTGTAATTTGTTGGTAGGAATTACATCTGACTTATTTTTATCAACGTGAATGTAAACCTTTTTAAACTTAAGTACTTCCCTAAAGATTAAATTAATTAAATTCCTTTCTGAGCGTCCAGATAAGTCTGTATCCTCACGGAAGTTAGCCCAAAAGCTAGAATTAGATTCTAACCCATCTACCACTAGAGGGGCGTTAGACAACTTACTAATCTGCTCATTTAAATTAGAGCTAAGAATATTTAAGTATGTATATTTCTTTAATCTAGTTTCATAAACTTCAAGTTCCTCTCCAGCTTTTTGAGGGAGAAACTGTCTAATGGCACTCTTGAGTCTATAGCCTCCTGTTACTAGTAAATCAATTTCTTGAAGTGCAGGTAGAGACTGAACATACTCAGAGGGCTTTGACTCTAATGTTTCTAAAAGTATTTTATTAGGGTACATATATTATTTAATTTCTAAGTTGTTTATTTTGAAGAGTGTCATACAATGAACCTATGCAATATCGGGCAGCATCAATTGTGTGATCTTCTTGGTGGTCTGCTGGTTTATTTACCAACTCACCTTCTGAATCAGTTGCCCGATGATAGTCTTCAAATTGGGATATTAATTCAGTTAGACTAGCTTTAATAAAAAGATTATCCTGGTAGAATAAATTATTCATAATGTCTACACTTGGCATTAGTCCCAATTTAGTTCTACTGACCTCTACAGCCCTGCTCATGCCAGGTATATTCTCACGCTTACCTAATATTCTTGCTGACTTAATACTGCCAGTTCTGTCATCTGGTAAGAAGCATTTGTACACACCATATTTAGTGCAAAGTCTAGCCATCTCTTTTAGGAAAATTTCTTCTGGTATAGCCTCCCCAGATTTATTAAGCCAGTAATCAACTACGTAAAATTTAGTCCTATCTGCATTTAATCCCACTACTACAACGCATGGGTGGCGATCGCCCCAATCTGACCCAATATAAAAAGAGAGGTTGTTAGGTATATCCTTTATATAATGTTTAGTAGAATCTATTTGATCAAACAATTGTCCATCAAAATCCTCAAAGGAAGCTTGAAACTCTTGCCTATATGTTTTAGGTGGCATTTGAGCTTTAGCTAACCTAAGTCTCTGTATTTTGAAGAAGGGATTATCTCTTGTTTTAAAGTGATAATAAGCCCATTCTGGTGAATCTTTAATATTCTGATAAAACCTATATAGCGGGTGAGATTTTCCTTTTGGTGTTCCTACTAATGTTGCTGTGGAACCTTCAGTATCTGAAAGGGCAGGAAGAAGTACCTCCTCCCAAATTACAGGTTTTACATCTTGGAATTCATCTACTCCAGCAAAGAAAAACTTAAGTCCACGTAACCCATTTCCCTCATCATCATTTGACCCTCTCAAAAGAATGTCAGGCTTATTACCTCTTAGAACTATTCGGTATTCACTATTATTAATTGACTCTACAAAAGGAGCATCTTTTAGTAATGAAACTAGACTCTTCCAATGTACTGCCTTAGCTTGTTTTAAGGTTGGCATTATCAAAGCTACAACAGTGGGGAAGTTAGGATCATAAGGGAGATTACAACTTAATGCTGCTACAATAATTTGTGTTCTAAGTAGATGCGATTTTCCCCAACGGCGACCACAAACTAATAACTTAAATCTACGTGGGTCTGTAAATATCTCCTTTTGTTTAGCATGTAAATCAATCTTGAAGGTCACAATTCATCATCCCCTTCAAGTGTCTCTTCTTGAGGAGCTTGAGCGTCCCCTATAACAATTGTGTAGTTAGCTTGATGCTCTACTTTCTCACTCCACTCTTCTCTGAGAGATTTAAGTGCATCACATGCAACTTTTAAGTCATGTTTTACATAGCTGACTACTTCACCACGAGAGGATTGTGTTTGTGCTTGATAACCATTTTTACCCATCCTTACAAGCTCTTGTAACTCTAAGGTGCGGCTGATTTTAGAATGTAAATTTACTAACCCAACTTTGATAGCTAACTCCATAGTTAAAGCTTCACTCTTCTGGAGTTCCTCAACTTTCTGTTTGCTATTTTTGATTAGTGTTTTTAATTGCTGTGCTGTTAACTTTATTTCAAACTTATCCTCAAATAAGGCAGTCATTTGATTTTGAGTTAGATGAGGTTGAACGCTTAGAAGTAATATTAAAAAATCTCGCTGAACTTGTGTCAGCATGAATGCTTTGGTTCCCATAAAAAAAGGTGCTAAGGAGCACCCAAATAATTTAGATATCTAACAATGGAATCTGTCCTAAATCATTCCTAGAACCTCGTAGGAGAGTAGTTCAATTACCTCAAGGTATGTTGCACCAATCCAGGATTCTAATGTCCCTTGCTGCTTATCCTGGTAGTACTCATGTTTTACTATTAACCAAGATTTTTCAGTTGCTAGAAAGTGGTATTCAAGGACAGCACGATGTAATTTACCTAAACTCCAAATAGCTCTCTCAAGTTCATCAGAATCAAGCTGCCCATATAGGCTATTCCCAGGTTTCAGTTCACTTGCATCTTTGTAGAGGCGTGGTAGATATTGGTCACAGTTATCAAACTCTCCTTGAAAAAATAACTCTAAACATTCTTCAAGATTGTTGGTATCAATGTAGCTAGTAAGTTGAGTAGTCATAATTTATATCCTTTATTCTGTTAATTAATTTATTAATAATTTGATGAAATAATTAAGGGCTAACCCAGCAGTCAGTAATCAAATCTTTCCAATCTTTACTTTTGTGAGAACACTCTAGATAAGTTAACTGCTGAATCTTACGGTTTGTGTATAAAGGTTTATCTAAATTAGCTCTTTCAGATTCAACAATTTGATTGAAGTTTCTGTTCATCCAATCTCTGATTTGCTGTCGATCTCTAACTGATAAATCTCTATCATTTGTATACTCCAGAATTATTTGTAATACACCCCAGTGATTCCTTTGTTCCGCATAATCTGATCCATAAAGTTTTCTAAATTTGTAAGATAGGGTGCTTTTAGGAATCTTGAATATCTTTGCTAATGCACGTAAGCTGTAACCCTTTAAAAATAATTTATAAGCTCGACCAATTACAGTACTCATTTAGGTGTTTTATATGGTTCTCTATGTTTTAAATAATACTTGAAGGCTGATAGTAAAAGGTGAGCAAAGCTGTGATTACTCCCTCCCTGCGGGGCATAAAGGGTGTTAGAAATAACTGCTGCCCTATAAATAAATTGACATTAAAAAACCCCAGTTAAGGGGCTTTAATATTTAGTTGATTATTTGATTAAGCTGCTTTAGCACTCTTCAAAATAGGGAATTGAACAACATTATCTACTTTAGCTTTCTTAATTAGTCTTCCAGTTTTGTAAGCTAATGCAATTGAGTCATTTAATTTAGTAATTGTTCTTGAACTTACTGAAGCTGTAAACTCTTCTTTTAATTTCTTCATTAACCAGAAGTGAGATTCAATTGGTGAGTTATCTAGAATGTTATTTATTACCCTCTCTGTGATGCTCTGTAGGTCAATAAAGCTTACTTTGACCTTTGACCCAGGATACAGTTTCTTAGCGTTCTCATTGACTTCCTCAATGTAATTCTTAGCTTCCCAATTAATTCCTTTTGGACTGGTGAAGATAAATTCAATTGATTTATTAGAATACTTTTCAATAGCAAGTTGAATGTACTTCTTATCAACTAAAGTAGCTTTTACATCCTGTTCTGTAAGTGTACGAGCTTTAAGTTCATAAACTTTAACTATTTTAGGTAAGCGCTCTACAAAATCCCATCTGCGGTGGGAACCAGGGTTAAATGAATCAAGGATAGCTACCTCAAACTTAAAATCAATATTTGAGTAAGCAGTAAGTTCAATAAGTTGTTTTTGTAGGTCTGGTTCAATGGTATGGGTGGATTCTTCAATCTCTCTCTCAACTGAGGTTTTAATCGCTACTGAACCAAGTGTTTGGAAATCTTTAGCAGCTTGAGAAGAACCTTGAGTTAAGTAGCTGTAAGCGTGTAGAAAATCACCAACCCAAAGTGCTTTTATTCTACCTAATGATACTTTATTTTGCTGCTCATACCTAGCTTTAAAATCAATTAATAATTTGCCCTCTAATTTACAAGCCTTACCAGCTAAGGTTTCTGACGACCTCTCTTTTTCAGAGGTTGTCAAATCTGATTTATTAGCCCAGTTCTTTAAGTAATCTTCACTGCTTAAACCTTTAGCAACACTTAGGGCGCTCATTATGTAAATTGCATTTTCACCTTTACTATTAGTTGTCCATTTTAATCCATACTCTTCAGTCAATCTACAAAGTTCATTAACTATAGTTTGGTCAATATTAGGATCTGCTGATTTAATAACTGATTTCAATCTAGCTGTGGAATTTGAAGGGGAATTAAGAATAAGTGTCATATTTTTTATGTAGTCTTTAGTATTATTAATTAGGCCTCTTTCAACCTTTCTGTATTAATACTAACTTGACTATATAAGTAGAAGGTAGGCAACACAAATGCCCCCTATTTTACTAGGAGGCTATTAGCTGAATTAAATTTAATTGACTGATTACTTAGTAGTAGTACAATCCATAAATCCAACTTTGATTACATCTATTAGCGCTCTCAGCTTGATTAGTTGAAATAGTAAACCTTCAGAGTAGCCTGATTCTAAACTATTATAATGATAATCCTTAAGTGGGCTGTCCTCTATAACTTTTACAGAAATTGAATGTGCTTCAAGAGAACGGGCTATAAAGATTTTTATCTTACTATCATCAAATAGTAAAGACTGCACTAATACCAAGTAATCATTAAAGTTCTTAGACCTTAAACTAATTATAATTCTTTCTGTTAAATAGACTTTAGCATTAACTCCATCCCATTCAGTAGTGAAGTGTGGTGCTTTAGAAGCGGGTAGTAAATTAAACATAATACAATCCTTTATTTATTATTAATTAGTGTAGTACTGGAGCTGTTAGAAACCTGTATGTGAATGTTAGTTACGGTCAGTGAAGTCAATAAAGTCACGTTGGAAGTCAGTGTAAGAATCTGTTGCCTCCCTTGCTAGCTCCTTCATGCGCTCTAATATAAATTCAGTGGATTCCTGAGCCTTAGGTAACTGAAAAAACGACTTACCTACTACTACTCCCAAACCAAAAGCAAATGAAATCAAAGTTATAATAGCAATCATTTTATATATTCCTTTTATTAATAAGTGGGGGAAGTTTTTAGGCTTCCCAGTTATTCAATTTACTTTAGTGGGTTTCTGATATCATCTATTAACAGTTGAATAATGCCAGCTACCAAACCTAATTGGTATACAGCAAAGTTACCTGGGTAGCGAGTGTTCTCTTTGGTTCTTAGTGACTTGATAATTAATTTATTGAACAAAATATCATTCAGCAAATCTAGTAAACCCTCACGGTTAGCTGCCATCATTCTGTGAGTAGGATCTACAGTTAACCAGAATGCTGTAACTTCTTCACCTCTGTAACCTGCAATAAGAGCACGATCAGTTAAGTTAGACATAAAACTTTTAATTCCTTTTTTATCTTATGTGCTTACTATAACTGTTACCTAATGGTAGAAGGTGGGCAGTATTCTATTAGTAAATACCTGCACTCAGGAGATCCATGAAGGTGGCTGGATAGGGCTGCTTGTGTATTAGGCTGTTGAGAGTAAATAAGGCACAGGAAGCTCAAGCTGAAGTGAACTGCTACTGTGTTATCTATATGCCTACGGCGTATGAGGGGAATGAGGAATTACCTGCACATTTTAGATTTCTATACCTCTCCGCTTGTAGCGTAGGGGTAGCGTTTGAAACGGAGACCTTAACTTTGAGCGGTGGGGTTAAGGTCTCCTGTCACAACCCCTCCTCTTATAGAAATAGAAAAAATAGGTTGTGACAGTAAATAGATTATTTAGTTAATAGATAAGTAGATAATAAATAATAAGTTAATAGTTTTATAGATAATAGGTAGAAGTATTCTTTCCCCTACTAGAAGGGAATCCTGTCATTGGGGATAAGAAATATATCAACTTATTTTGATGTGGGACAGTTTTAATATATAGAGGGAGTAAGTGATACAAGGTGAATCAGAAATATGAAAGTTATCAAAGATAAATTTGTTCATATAAGAATTACTGAAGAGCAGCATGAGTTATTAGTAAAAGCTGCCCAATTAGAGGAAAGAACTCTATGTGACTGGGTGAGAAGAATTGCAACTAAGGAAGCTAATAACTTAATAAGTAAATAACCTATATGTGCCTATGTACCACCGTTTTTATACTGGACGCTTACGTTATATCTTGTTATAATTAGTACAGTGAGGGATAAGAAATCTAGAATCTGAAAAGTAGTTTGTTTGTAGACTACCTTCCCTCTTTATCTAAATTACAAACCATTATTTAAATTTACTTTTTAATACAGACAGAAATTATGAAAACTCTTAAAATTAACGAACAATATATTACCTTTCAAAATCCTGGTACAAGAATCCTAGCTATTAAATCTCCTAAAGGTTCTGGTAAGACTAGATGGCTGCAAGATAATTTGAGTGAAGGATCTGCCTTATTCTTAACCCATAGGATAGCTCTAGGGCGGGACATAGCTATAAGAAATGGTGCAGCTTTCTATAAAGATGGTCCTTCAACTTATGGCTCCTCAAGATTAGTAGTATGTATAGACTCCTTAGCCGCCCTACTTGAAAATGATGCTCATAATGGGGCAGTTGTGGTAATTGATGAAGCAACCCAATTATTGAGACACTTTATTGGAGAAACCTGCAACAACTTTAGAAGAGCTATCTACTGGGCATTAGCTAATAAACTTTACCATTGCAAACAGTTAGTTCTCCTAGACGCAGACCTAAATCAGGAGACTTTAGATTTCTTCACTGAGTTGGTTAAGGGTGAGAGGGATCATGAACCTGAAATTACCTGGGTTGAGAATAATTGGAACCCTAAAGATAAAACATTCAAAGAGTTCCCTAGTTGTGAAAGCTTACAACTGGAACTAATAAATGCAGTTCAGGGTGGCTTAAACTGCTTTATTGCTTGTGACACTAGAAGTCAAGTGGATGTAATAGAAGCCTTGATAAAGGATAAGGCTAAAGGTTTCCTGGCTGTTACCTCTGACACTTCAGCTAATAAGGAGCAAGCTGCTTTTATTGCAGATGTAAATAATGTTCAAAAGAATTACCAAGTGGTAGCTGCCTCTCCCAGTTTAAGTACTGGTATAGATATTAACCAACCTTGGTTTGATAAAGTGTTTTTATTTGGTAATGCTTATAAGGCTACAGCAGGAGACTTACTACAGGCATCTGCAAGGGTAAGGACGGTAAAAGAAATTAACTTTTGGGTTAATCCCACAGTTAGATATGAAGAAGATAACTGGGAAGAAATTCTAAAGAGTAAATTAAAAATCAACTTTGGGACTATGCACCTCAAAGCTAAGTCTATAGATTTGTGGGCTATAGATTATGACCCAGCATCAGGAGAGGTTTCAATTTCAGATAAACTCTATGTGGAAATGTTCTGTAAGATAACTGCTTTAGAAAACCAAAGTTTAAATGACTTGAATTCTACTTTTACTGAGAAGGCTAGCCATGAGGGTAGGGTAATTAAAATAAAGTTGACTAATGCCCAAGAGGAAGCATCAGATAGAGCCAAACAGATATCTAAAGAACTGAAGAAAGCTATTAAGGAGCAGAAACAGGCTGCAATTTTAAATGCTTCAGATATCAGTGACCTAGAATTTACTGTACTATCTGCATCACCTGAAGAATTAAGTACAGAGGAACATTTAGCTGTTAAGAAACGTAAACTCCTTGACTTGGTAGGAGGTATGGAAGATTTACTTCCCTTAGCTGTTGAGAAGGAGGGAGAACTATATAAAGCAGTGTACCTCCAAAGCTTACTAAGTAGAAATGAAGAGGAGTTGGTAGAACAGGATACTAAGGATAAGTATAAATTACCTACAGACAGGAAGCATAGAATTAAGACAAGAGAACTTATTAAAGACTTCCTTAATTTGATTAACTATGAAGCTGGATTAAATGGAGAATACTTAAACTTTAATAAGTGCCCCTGGTTATGTGGAAATGTAGGTGGATGGTTCTCAGATAGGAATGTTGAGTTTATTGAGTTATTAGGGCTGAAAGTACCTTCAGATGTTAACAGTAAACCTATGCAGTTTATTCAAACTGTACTGAACAAGCTAGGGGTAAAAGCTGAGGCTAAACAAAGAAGAGTTAATGGGGAAAGGGTTAGAGAGTACTACCTGGATTTAAGCTCAGTTGAAACTATGAATAAAATTCTAGAGGCTCGTGAGCTAATGTTTAAGAAACAGCAAGAAGAGGAAGCTGAACTAGTGACAGGGCCTTTCTAAGGGTTGTGACAGGGGCGTGGAAATTTTAAACCCGCCCCTAAAAGTTGGGGTGTCACAACCCCTCCTCTTATAGAGAAAAGAAAAATAGGTTGTGACAGTAAAATTAATTTCATAGATTAATTTAATAGATAAATACTATATAGATTAGTTAATTAAATTAATAGTTATGAAGTAATCATTCCCCTACTAGAAGGAGGCGGTTAGTATACGGAGCTATTTAAACTAATTGGTTAGGGTATTATTTTAATCTTTCATTCCTGTTAAGAAAAATGCACTGAGTCCTACCATACCAACAAATATAAACCCAATTGTTGGAGTTTCCCAAGTTAAATTCTGTTTTTGAGTGTATTCGGGTAAGTTTGTGGAAGGGTTTATAACTTTATTTCTGGTCAAATCCTGAATTTTAGTACAGCCTGTGTACCATGTTATTATTACAATAAGCAAGTAGAAAGATGGGTGAATTTTTTCTTGCATAATTTTCCAAAAAATAAGGTTATAGAATCCTTACTACTAGTGTGGGGCTAATAAGAATTTATTAAGAAACTAGATTACTAAACTTAGGGAGTGTCGCATCATCAGGCTAATCCTATTCAATAACCAATAGCCTACCTCTCAGACTAGTAGTACCCTTAAGAGCCTTTCATCTGAGTTTGACTTATTGGGTGTATTCACTAGTCGTCCTCCTGAGAGCCTTTCGTAAATACATTTACTGAATGTTTGACCTAATGGTTAAGCAAGCACGTGCTGGCTTCAGTATAGGTGATATATTTAACTTTGTCACTCTAGTCATTCTTACTTTTGAAGGCTACAATGTACCCATTAGTCACCAATGGTACGGCCCATCTGCAGATGGTTGAACGTTAAGTTGGTAAAGTACTAAAGCAGTAAGTCCTCTTTCTAGAAGGGTTGTACTTTAACTTTAGTGTGGCTACATATAGAATATTCAGCCCCAAGCTAGGTTAACCTATCTTTCTTAATTAATTGCTCTAGTGAGTTACTAAAGGAAGACTTTGGTTCAGGCCCCCATAATTCAGATAACTTTACTGCGATCGCACATATAGATTTCTAGAGTGAGCAGCTAATATTCATTCCCCCATAGCGCCGCAGGCTATAAGGCAACACAGGTGCAGTAATCTATTGGCTTATATAATCTACATGTGAAGCAACCTATCCTCTAGCGATCGCAGTAGAGGCACCTGAGAGTGAATATACCCAGATACTACAAAACCCTAGAGTGACCATTGCTGGTGTCGTAGGGTAGTGTTTGACTATCAAATATTAAGAGAGTGGATAATAATTCTCTGACAGAAGCGTAATCTGCTAATCGCCCTTTTTACTTGTACGTGGTGTAAGGGTAAGTGACGACACGACTCTTTTTTGGTGTGGTTATGTGTGTTGAACCACCTGACCCAATTGGTTTCCCTTTTGTTCATACTACAATTATAACACAAATGTAGTATACTGTCAAGGCTTTTAGGTATAAAAAGTAGTAAAATATGGGATATTTATAAATTAATTTTAATCAGTTTGCTTACCCAGACTACCTTACAAGCTAAGTACAGTAGTTAACTATTTTGTAGTATAGTGTAGTGAAGCCATCTTAGGATGCGATCGCTAACCAAGTAGTATTTATACTTAGTGAACTTTGGGCGGCACTTACTATATAGAGAGGGAGAGAAGAGTAACCACAGTAGATAACATAAGAAGAGAACTATCAATATCCTACTACCCTCTCTCACCCTAAAGAAAACATAGGAGCAGATAACTAAGTCTCAGTTTGCTATTTTAATATTACTTAATATACCAACCATTAGGTTTACTAAGTATTGGAAAAACTAATAATACGTCCCCTTAGTAAATAGTAAGTATGATGAAGATCACTTTGAGTAAACTACCTATAGATTGCTATTTCTGGTAACTAAATCAGCCATCTTCCTACAGGCCACCACAAGGGTCAACACGGTACTGCTGCTACAGTTCAGGTATATTTGTATGGTAGAAGGTACAGGCTACTTAAGGGGTCTTGTAGAGTTCTGGTGCTCTAATTTTAGAACCACTCAAGTAAGTAGAACCAGACAATTTACCTGTATTATTCTCCCTAAAGTGTGTTCATTAACTTGTAGGGTAAATTAGCAGGTAAATTGTTTTACACTTTTTCTGGTTAAAAGAATAATTAACTCACCATATTAATTTCTTTTTTTCTCTTCACCTGTAGAAGGTTCATTTACTTCTATTTTATTTACTTGATTTTCTGGGTTAACAGGAAATAAACGTTGCCAGATTGCATCATCCATTCTTTTCACAATAGTTCCAAAAAAATTAATCTCAGCGCCCTCTTCTAACTGGGAAAGTAAATCTACTAAATTCTGACTATTCATAATGGCTCCTTTTGTTTGGTTTATGTATGATTGTATTAAAGTTCAGGCAGCGTAGGTTTTTTAACTGAGCCTAGATAATGCTCATAAAGCATTTTAATGCTATGACCTGTGATAGAAGCAGTCTCCTGAAGGGTCATGCCGCTATCAATGCAATGGGAAGCAAAAGTATGCCTAGTTTGATATAGATTTCTATGCGGGATACCTAATGTCTTGAGGGTAATTTTCCAGCAGCGTTGAGAAACATTATGGTCATCTATACATAAACCCTTAGGAGAAGTAAAAACTAAATCTTCAGGCTTTCCTTTAGGTCTTTTGAGTAGCATTGAGTAAACAGTATTATTAATTGGGATTATTCTATACTTGGTATTCTTTGTAGTTCTTCGCTCCCGTACACTTGTACTGCCCTTGTAGCGGCCTAAAGTTTCATAGATATGTAGTTCCCTTTTAACTAAATCTACATCTCTCCAGAGCAGCCCTATACCCTCAGAAGTCCTAACCCCAGTATTGAATAGGAATAGAATAAAGTCGTGATAATGTGAGTAGTGTTTGTCTACTTCGAGGTAGTTTAATATCTGTGCAACTTCTACTTTTGTAAAAGGTTTAGCTTTAGGTTTTTGACCTACCCGAACTACTATATCTCCAAACAAATCTTTTCTTAAGGTCTGTAGTATATTTAGATATCGTTTTAAGGTGGAAGGTTTATTACCTTTAGTTTTAAGCCAAGCGATAAATTCTTTGGCTTGTTGAGTGGTAGAAATTACTTTTTTATAATTCTTAAGATGTCTTAGTAAATTTTCATCTGCCACATTATAGTAACCTTCTAGTCTTTGTTCCAGTAAAGTTAAGAGTGGAGGTAATTTTGGAGTTGGTTTAGAGTTATCATTAGTACCAGTATAAACTATACCCTCTAGCCAGCATTTATATTTACTGAGGCTGTAGTCAAAGTTATCTGTTAAGCAATCCTTGTAGATAATGTTGGCACAAAATTCTAATCTGGCTTTTTCTACTTTATCTACCCAGCGACCCCAGCCAAGAGAATACCTTTCAGCTTGATACGTCCACCTTATGAGGCAGCTATCCCCATTTTTAATTACCTTAATGATTCTCATTCTCTATGTCAGTTAATGTCAGAACATAGAGACAACTTCATTATTTATCTAGATTAGATAGGTGTTTGGGCTACTTTGGCATCCGTGTGAAGGATGTGCGCTACCCCTGTGCTAATCGCCCCAGACTTCTTATATTACCATACAGCAGTTTTCTTTTGCATGAGGCACAAAGTCACTGGTTTTGAGGCAGAAGGCAGGAGGCAGAAGGCAGGAGGCAGAAGAATAATTTGATTTGTGAATCCTTGGTTCTGTACCTCATTTAGTTGCAAAGCGCTGTAACTTATTAAATAGCAACGTAAGTTGAAATGCTAAAGGCTTAGTTGTTGCGCCTACACTTTTAACGTTATTTTTCATCGTTCCCGTATGTCACGCAAGGACTGTCAATTATGAGTGCTGGCTCAAATGAATTGCAGAAAACGACGATAGAACAATTAACTCCAAATTCGTCAGGGTGAATGCACTTTATCGCTTCTTCTACTAAAGTATGGAAAGCACAATCATTGCAGATAGTCTGAGATTTCTCCACTAAGTATAAATTTTTAAATGGTATTGCGATCGCACCTCTATCAGTTAAAAAAGAACAAGTAGCGACAAAATCAAATGTTTAAATCGCGTAGAGCTAGACGAATTTGCTCGGCTCGTCTGCGGTTGACACCAAGATCGGATTCTCCCACGCGAGAAGCCGAGCGCAGATGAATGACTGACTCATTAGGAGGTAAATAAAATTCTACATCATCAACAAATTGGAAGATGCGGCTTTTAGAAAGAGCGTGGATGTAATTATCTGTTTGTTCTACAATTTCTGTACGCGGAACAACACCGATAACTTTTAGTAAGATTTCTCTAGCTGCATTGCGGTCTACATGATAAGGAATCGGGTCGATGGCGTGTTTTTCATCTGCGTTTTGACTAACAACACAGTTGTCTGAAGCCGGACAAGAACTCAGATGACCATTATCAACTCCCAAGCTAGAGGCAGCCCAAGTTGCCCCAGGAAGTATTAAACTACTAATCAAAGTTAAGAGTATTGCAAAAGCGATACTCCGTAAGAATCGCTGCCGGAATGCTGTTAGCAGACGGGACATGATAAATTTACTCCTTTTGTTCGGTTATTTTGAGTGAGTACTGCGAATTGCTGGTTCGCTCTACAGATTATCATCTATCCAGCCACACTCTGAGTTTGGGCAATCACAATGTGGCCGCGCCGACCAGTCCCTTAGACTTCTTGCAGAAGTCGGGGAAAGGGTAAGGGGGAAAGATAAAGGTTTTGTATTTTCCCCTTCCCCTTTAACCTTTTCCCTGTTCCGACGAGAGTGCAAAAAGCACTTTTGCAAGAGGTGCCTTGTGCTATTGTTGCTGCCAATAAGGGAATCAAGCCTAAAAAGTGACCAACAATTCAGATTTCCATTGACTACGAACCCAAAATCATTAACAGGGGTTGCGACTGCATTCCCTGGTGATTCCAGCTTTGACTCGGAAGAATTGGCTGGTATCGGCTTTGTTGTGGCCAATATTAGAAAGTTTGATGGTTGTAGATGAATATAGGAATAATCCAGCCTTACAGTAACGGGTTTTTAGAAGTTGTACCAGAGAGCGATTATTGGCAGATTGCAGCTATACACATCAATGGCCAAGCCTACTGCCCTACTCCTCAGCTTTATCGTTCAGAAAAAGTGGCATTAGCAAAAGCAACACAAATTTATGATTGGATAGCTGACCACGAACACCAAATCAGTGATGAGGCTTACTACTGCTCTGAATTGAAACTCATCCTCTGGCAGCAACCAAAAGTATCTTAGTTAACCAGAGAGATTGCTTGCCTTGGGCAAATCTGATAGTAGTTTTGTATTAATGTTTCAGAGTAAAGCTATAGTCCCTGCCGCAAATGTGGGGATTTTAGTTTGTGGATAGGATGTGTAGTCATACCCGCCCGCTTCAGAAAGTCGTGTTAAGTCGAAGTAGCTAGGTTCTCAATACTGCTCAGGTTTTGGCTTTTTAACTCGGCATTGGGTTTTGGGTAAAGGTTAAAGGGTAAAGGTTAAAGGTTTTTTTTCCCCTTTCCCCTTCCCCTTTTCCCTTTAACCGACAAGTATTGGCTAGGTTCTGGGTGCAGGGGTAACTGAAGATTCATTTCTTTAGTTTATCTAAAGTCGCATCTAAGTTATCAAATTACCTTTCTAAGATAGAAGCAGCAACTATAAGTTGCTATAGATGACTAAAACCCAATTAACAGCTAGTGGCTGCGGAGAACATAAAAATGACTAAAGCGCCGGAATCTTTAGATTTATCTGCCTACGATGCTACAGACAGAGCTTTAGATCGTGACTGTACAACCTTATCCCGTCACGTCCTGCAACAACTTCAGAGTTTTTCGCCAGATGCACAGGATTTAAGTGCGCTGATGAATCGCATCGCCCTGGCCGGGAAACTGGTTGCTCGTCGCATGAGTCGCGCTGGTTTAATGGAAGGCGTTCTGGGATTTACTGGAGAAGTTAATGTCCAAGGCGAATCCGTCAAAAAGATGGATGTCTATGCCAATGATGTATTTATCTCAGTGTTTAAGCAAAGCGGCTTAGTCTGTCGCCTCGCGTCTGAGGAAATGGAAAATCCTTATTACATCCCGGAAAATTGCCCCATTGGCCGCTATACCCTGCTGTATGACCCAATTGATGGC
>NNBT01002903.1_pt1 | contig 26716 bp, 24 predicted proteins | sample 1173831 | NCBI WGS metagenome assembly NNBT01 (sample SAMN07173936, study PRJNA388173) | plant metagenome | isolation source: symbiotic tissue sample KVJ10 | place: Norway: Troms, Kvaloya island | reverse complement strand
CGCCCTTCTGGGGGCGGGCGCGGATCTGCTTGGCTTCCTGCTCGGTGGCGACGAGGATGTGGCGGGCCCGGACACGCTCGGTCTGGGCGACCTTGGCCGACTCGGTGTCATAGGCCTTCTTCATCTCGTCTTCGGTGACGGTCGGAACGATCGTCTGGGCGAAATAGGCGTCGCGCAGGGCCTTGGCCTGATAGAGCGCGAGGCGGCGCTTGTATTCGTCCGAATCGGCAATGCCTTCCTTGACCGCGGCCTGGGCCAGGAGATGACGCTCGACCAGATATTCGACGATATAGGGATAACGCAGCTTCGGTGGAATGTCCGGCAGCTGGCCGAGAATGTCCTCCGCCGCCATCTCCACTTCGGAGACCTTGATTTCATGGCCATTTACGATGGCGACAGTCTTGTCTTCCTTCACCTGCGCCTGGGCCGGCGTCAACAGCAGGAAGGACACCGCCGACAGGGCGGCGAACTTGGTGAATTTCTGAATCATCAGCATCGGATTCCCATTCAGGGGGTCTTGGCACGGGCGGCGTTCCCTGCCGCGATGGTAGCTCATTGGCGGCCAAATCCGGCAAGAATAAGCCGCCTCCAGGCCCGATTTTCCCTAATTCGTTGTAACGCGGCGCGGACAATGGTCGCATTAAACGTCAACTTCAAGGGGGGTATTGGAACATTTACGCGCTGTGACCTCGATGCAACGCATTGAAGTCCTTAGGGAGACCGATTACCTGGAAAGGGCCTGCCCGAACTTGGCGGGCCGGCTTCGTTAAATTCATTTCAGGCTTCGGGGCAATTGCCCGGAAGCACCAATTTCATTAAAAGGCGGCCCCAGACTTGCGTCGGCGACAGCGCCCCGTTCCCGAAGGAAAGACATAATATGCTAGGACTGCGTTCGATCGCGTCGCGGATATTCGGCACCTCAAATGACCGCAAGGTCGGGAAATATGCCCCCCGCGTCGCCGAGATTAACGCTCTGGAGGCGAGCCTCACGGGCCTCTCCGACGAGGCGCTCAAGGCCCGCACCGTCGAATTCCGCGAGCAACTCGCCAATGGCCGCTCGCTCGACGACCTACTGGTGCCGGCCTTCGCCACCGTCCGCGAAGCCGCCAAGCGCACCCTCGGCCAGCGCCATTTCGACGTCCAGCTCATCGGCGGCATGGTGCTGCATGAGGGCCGCATCGCCGAGATGAAGACCGGCGAAGGCAAGACCCTGGTCGCCACCCTCCCCGTCTATCTCAATGCGCTGACCCAGAAGGGCGTGCATGTGGTGACGGTCAACGACTATCTCGCCCGCCGCGACAGCCAGTGGATGGGCCAGGTTTACAATTTCCTGGGGCTGAGCACCGGCGTCATCGTGCACGGCCTCTCCGACGCCGAGCGCCGCCAGCAATATGCCGCTGACGTGACCTACGCCACCAACAACGAGCTCGGCTTCGACTATCTGCGCGACAACATGAAATTCCATCTCGAGGAGATGGTGCAGCGCGGCCACAACTTCGCGATCGTCGACGAGGTCGACTCGATCCTGGTCGACGAGGCGAGAACCCCCCTCATCATTTCTGGCCCGATCGACGACAAGTCCGATCTCTATATCGCCATCGACGCCTTCCTGCCGCAACTCGTCGAGGGTGATTACGAGCTCGACGAAAAGCAGCGCACCGTGACGCTCACCGAACAGGGCAACGAGCATATGGAGCAGCTGCTCGGCGCCGCCGGCCTCCTCAAGGGCGAGAATTTCTACGACGCCGAAAATGTCACCGTCGTGCATCACGTGCAGCAGGCGCTGCGCGCCCACAAGATCTTCCAGCGCGACAAGGACTATATCGTCAAGGACAACCAGGTCATCATCATCGACGAGTTCACCGGCCGCATGATGCCGGGACGGCGTTATTCCGACGGCCAGCACCAGGCGCTCGAGGCCAAGGAGCATGTCGCCATCCAGCCGGAGAACCAGACCCTCGCCTCGATCACCTTCCAGAACTACTTCCGCCTCTATGACAAGCTCGCCGGCATGACCGGCACCGCCAATACCGAGGCGGAGGAGTTCATGGACATCTACAAGCTCGACGTCATCGAGATCCCGACCAATGTGCCGGTCGGCCGCAAGGACGAGGACGACGAGGTCTACCGCACCGCCAAGGAAAAATACAAAGCGATCATCGAGATCATCAAGGACGCGCGCCAACGCAAGCAGCCGGTTCTGGTCGGCACGACCTCGATCGAGAAGTCGGAGATTCTCTCCGGCATGCTGAAGAGCATGAACGTCCAGCACAATGTGCTGAATGCCCGCTATCACGAGCAGGAAGCCCAGATCATCGGCCAGGCGGGTTATCCGGGCGCCGTCACCATCGCCACCAACATGGCCGGCCGCGGCACCGACATCAAGCTCGGCGGCAACGCCGAGATGCGGATCGCCGCCGAGCTCGCCAACATCCCGCCCGGTCCCGAGCGCCAGAAGCGCGAGGACGAGATCCGCGCCGAGATCGAGCGCAACAAGGAAGAAGTGCTGAAAGCCGGCGGCCTCTTCGTCATCGGCACCGAGCGCCATGAGAGCCGGCGCATCGACAACCAGCTGCGCGGCCGCTCCGGCCGCCAGGGCGACCCCGGCCGCTCGCTGTTCTATCTCTCCCTCGACGACGACCTGATGCGCATCTTCGGCTCCGAGCGCATGGATTCGATGCTGCAGAAGCTCGGCCTCAAGGAAGACGAAGCCATCGTCCATCCGTGGATCAACAAGGCGCTCGAAAAGGCGCAGCAGAAGGTCGAGGCGCGCAACTTCGACATCCGCAAGAACCTGCTGAAGTTCGACAACGTCATGAACGACCAGCGCAAGGTCATCTTCGAGCAGCGCATCGGCATCATGCGCGGCGAGGACGTGCCGGAGACGATCGACGACATGCGCCACCAGGTGATCGACGATCAGGTCGCCCGCCACATCCCCGAAAACGCCTATGCCGAGCAGTGGGACGCCGCGGGCTTGCGCGAGAAACTGCGCGAGACCGTCGCTCTCGATCTGCCGGTCGACGACTGGGCGAAGGAGGAAGGCATCGCCGATGAGGAGATCCGCGAGCGCGTGACCAAGGCGGCGGATGAATTCTATGCCAGGAAGCGCGAGACCTACACGCCCGAGGTGATGACCCAGGTCGAGAAGGCGGTGCTCCTGCAGACCCTCGATCATCTCTGGCGCGAGCATATCGTCACCGTCGAGCATCTGCGCCAGGTCATCCATCTGCGTGGCTACGGCCAGCGCGATCCGCTCAACGAATACAAGACCGAAGGCTTCACGCTGTTCGAGGCGATGATCGCCCGCCTGCGTGAGCTGACCACCGGCCAGATCATGCGCGTCGAGCTGCAGACCCGTCCCGGCGACGAGGACGACGACGATCTGCTTCCCGACGAGGACGACCTGCCACCGATGCAGGCGCATCATTTCGATGCGACGACCGGCCAGGACGATGTCGGCGAAGGTGTCGTCTTCGCGCAGGAAGCACCGCGCAAGGCCGGCAAGCAGGCGGTCGATCCGCAGGATCCCGCCACCTGGGGCAAGGTCGGCCGCAACGATGCCTGTCCCTGCGGCTCAGGCAAGAAATACAAGCACTGCCACGGCGCTTACGCGTAATCATCGGGCGCTGCGCACAGAATGCCCTCGCCCCGCGCTAGCGGGGAGAGGGGAAGCCTTCAATGCGTAACCGAGCGCGACAGGGTATTGATGATCACCACACCCGTGATGATGAAGCCGATGCCGATGAGCGCCGGCAGATCGAGCGACTGGCGCAGCGCGACGAAGCCGACCGCCGACACCAGCACGATGCCGAGCCCGCTCCAGATCGCATAAGCAATGCCGACCGGCATGACGCGCAGCGCGAAGGACAAGAGATAGAAGGCGAGCGCATAGGCCGCGATGGTGCCGAGCGTCGGCCACAGGCGGGTGAATTGCTGCGAGGCGGCGAGCAGCGATGTGCCCACCACTTCGGCGGCGATGGCGACGAACAGCAAGCCATAGGCGGTGACCAGCGGATTCATGACGGGACTCTTCTTGTTGCGGTGATGAGGCGGTTGCGCAGCTGGGCCCGGTTGGCCGGGCGCAGCTCCATGAAATCGGCGAGCCAGACCCCATCGGCGGCATAACGGATGACCTCGAGCTCGGGCGCGCTGTCGCTCGCGCGGTGCCGGTCGAGACGCGCCGCCAGCCACTTGGCCCACAGCTCCCTGAGGCGCGGATCGGTGAGCATCGCGATGCCGAGCACGGCGCAGGAGCTGTCCAACCCGACCTCGCCCTGCCGGAACATGGCCTCGACATAGGCGCGTGAAAAACACCCATGGACGTCATCATCCGCCGCGATCAGCGCATCGATGTCGCGATCGAGTACGATGAGGAAATCGGTGAACATCGCCTCGATCAGCGCCTGCTTGGTGGGGAAGTGGTGGAGAAGCCCGCCCTTGGTGACGCCGGCGGCGGTCGCCACTCCTTGCAGGCTGACACTGGCCAGCCCCTCTTGAACGGAGAGCCGCGCCGCCTGGTCGAGCAGCTGGCGACGGACCTGGGTTGGATCCTTCTTGCGGTGATGAGCGAGGGCCATACCACAAACATACCATCTGGACGGTTTCTTTGTCCAGGCTGACAGAGCTGCTCGCATCCCCGTGCCAGCGTGACTCAAGCTTCGTAGGTGATCCGCCCGTCGCAAATGGTGACGACCGGCTTCATCTGGTCGATCGTCTCCGGCGCCACCTTCTCGATATCATCCGACAGCACGACGAGATCGGCGAGGAGGCCAGGCGCGATGCGGCCCTTCCGGTCTTCCATGAATTCCGTATAGGCGCCGTCGCGCGTATAGCCGGCCAGCGCATCGCCGAGCGACTGCCTCTGCTCCGGCAGTCCCTTCTTCCAGGCTTTCCGTGTCACCGCGGCGTGAATGCCGCGCATGACATTGATATCGGACACCGGCCAGTCGCTGGCGAAAACGAGCCGCGCCCCTGCCGCGCGCAAAGTCTGCCAGGCATAGGCGAGCGGGAAGCGGGCTTCGCCGATGAGGCTCAATGTCGGCTCGAGCGGCAGGCCCATCGTGCCCGGCGGATGCGGCGGCTGCATCGAGGCGACGACGCCGAGCTCGGCGAAACGCGGAACGTCGGAGGCGAGCACCACTTCGATATGCTCGATGCGATGCCGGCTGTCGCGTTTGCCATTGGCCCTGGCCGCCGCCTCGTAGCCATTGAGCACGCTGTTGACGGCGCCGTCGCCGATCGCATGGACGGCGATCTGCAGGCCGCGCCGGTCGGCATCGATGGCGATTTCGTTGAACTGCTCCGCGCTGAACAAGGGATCGCCGTTCTTGCGCGGCGGCCCGCCATAGGCGCCGGCCATCACGGCGGTGCCGGAATCGATGACACCGTCCATGAACATCTTGACGAAGCCCGAGCGCAGACGCTCCGAGCGATAACGCCGATGCATTTCGCTCGCTTTCTCGAGATCGGCGAGCTTCATGAAGTTCTTCATATGGAAAGGCACGCGTCCCCGGACCGGCAGGCCTTCGGCGCGGTCGATCTCGGCGAGGAGATCGAGCTGATAGAAATTGCCGTCCATATTGTGGAAGCTGGTGATGCCATGTTTGGCGCAATGGGCGAGCCCACGCCGCATCGTTTCGAGATCATGGGCGCGCTCGGCCGCCGTCGGCGTGACATGGGGCTCGCCGCCCGTCTCGAGGCCGAGCCGCTCACGGCATTCACCGCCGATGCTGCGCACCGGATCGATGGCCGCCCCTTCGCGCAGCTCGCCGGTGGCGAGCCCGTCCGGCCCCATCACGATCTCATTGCCGACCGGGAGCGTACGGCCGCGCAAGACGCCGGCGCGCTCGAGCGCCACCGTATTGGCCCAGGCGGTGTGATGGTCGGGCGAGAACATCATGAACGGCTGGTCGGGCACGATGCGGTCGAGATGGTGGCGGGTCACCGGCTCGTCCTTCGACAGGATCGTGTAGTCGGCGCCTTGCGCGATCAGGATCTTCGCGTCGGGTTTGCGGCGCGCATAGTCCCGCGCCAGCTCGGAAAGCCGGGCGAAGCCGGAAACGCCCGTCAGATGCAGCATCTCGAGCTCGGCGGCGCCCGAGAAAATATGCAGATGAGCTTCGACGAAGCCCGGCAGCACGCTCGCCCCTTGCGCATCGACGATGCGGGTGCCCTTGTGCCGGAAGGCCTGCGCGTCAGCCGCGGCGCCGACGAACAGGATCTCGTTGCCGGCGATCGCCACGCAATCGCAACGGGGATTTTTATCGTCGAGGGTGAGCCCACGCGCATTGACGATGAGAATATCGGCCTGCTTCATGCCCGCCCTCGCCCGAACCGTTTTCGTTAGAGCGTTTCTTTATCGCCGAAGTCGAACAACTTCGGCGGGAAGCGCTCTATCAGGCGGCATTCACATAAGCGACGGCTGCCATCATGCCCGCATTCATATGATAGAGATGGTGGCAATGGAAAGCCCAGTTGCCCGGGTTATCCGCATCGAAAGCGATCGTCACCATCGCCTTGGGCGGCACCAGGATGGTGTCGCGCATGGCGCCCTGGATCTTCCGCCCGTTGATGTCGACGACCTGGAAGTGATGGCCGTGCAGATGCATCGGATGCGACATGCCGGTCATGTTGTGCATCATGATGCCGACGCGCTCGCCCAGCCGCACGGTGAACAGCGTGTCATGCATCGAGGCCTTGCCGTTCAGCCCCCAGACATAGTCCTTGTCGCCGCCGGTCAGCATCACCATCTCGGCGCGGTTGATGGGCTCGGGCGCCAGGCCTTTGAGCGCCTTCAGCTCAAGCTCCATGGCGAGGTCGACGGCCGGCGCCGCTTCGCCCTCCTCGCCGATCTTGGCGATCGTGCCGTCGCCCGCGACGAGGACGATGCCGGTGCGCTGCTTGAGACCTTCAGGCCGGAACAGGATGGGCCAGGCGCCGCTTTCGCCCGGCAGCGTCACGCGGATATCGGCGCGCTGGGCGATGCCGAGCGGGAACATTTTCTCCTTCACCGGCTCGATCTCGTTGCCGTCGACGGCGATGAGCTCGCCCTCGAGTCCGCCCAGATCCACCCACATATTGGTGGCGGCGGCGCCGTTGATGATGCGCAGCCGCACGCGGCCGCCCTTCTCGACCTTCACCACTTCCGGATCGTCGAGGGTCCGCTCATTGGCGAGGAAGGCGTCGAAGGTGATGTCATTGAGCATGGCGCCCGCCTCGGGAGCAGGCATGGCCATCTTGCTGTGATCCATCCCGCTCATATTCATGCCGCTCATGCCGCCGCCGCTATGGGCGGCATGGTCGCCGCCACCGGCCTTCAGCTCGGCGAGGATCTCGGCGGGCTCGCGGAAGGTGAAATCATGCAGCAGCACCACATGCTCCTGCTCGTCGGTGGCGACATCGGCGCGGCTGCGCACGATCATCGGGGCGGCGAGCAGCTTCTGCTCCTGGAACCCGACATGCGAATGCATCCAATGCGTGCCCGTCCGCGGCTTGAAATCATAGGCATAGCTTTCGCCGGGCTTGAGCTCGGGCTGCGACAGCATCGGCACGCCGTCCTGCTCGCTCGGCGGCGTCTGGCCATGCCAGTGGACGAGTGTCGGCTCGGCGAGACGGTTGCTGAGCGACAACCGGAGCGACTGGCCGGCATCGAAATTAAAGCCCTGTTTACCTTGGGTTCCATCAAGTCTGTAGACCTTTGCGGCCTTGCCTTTGACCTCGATGACGCGTGTATCCACCGTGAGCCGGGTCTCATCCTTGGCCGCGAAAGCGGCCCGGCCGAGCAATGGAATGGCCGCCGTCGAGCCGACGGCGGCGATGAAATGACGTCGAGAAATCAAGGGCATAATCAAATCCTGTCATCCGATGGGCAGTTGCGGGGCCCGCTCCACCCCTATTTGGGGCTTACCACATGGGAAGGTCCAGGGTGCTGGCATCAAATTCGCCTGATTTGACCTTATCCTGGGTCAAGTGGATGGAATTTGACCGCTTCCGTTAACCCCGGTTGAAGGGGGCTCATCTAGGCTCCCTCCCCAGTCAACCCCATGGAGCCGGAGCACAGGATGCGGTCGCCTATGAAACTGCTGGTGCGCTTCCTCAAGGAAGATAGCGGCGCCACGGCCATAGAATACGGCCTCATTGCGGTTGCCATCTTCTTTGCCATCCTGGCCTCGGTGCAGCTCCTCGGCGACCAGCTGTCAAATCTCCTCACCGCCGTGACGACGGGCGTCGGCACGGTCCAGCCGTAACGAGCTTAGCCCGGCGCGCCGTCTATCAAGGCCTCGCCGGCCGGTAGCTTTGCACCGCAAGCCGGGCGCTGTGGAAGGTTTCATACCACTCTGTCGGCACGGCGCGAGGCTCGAGAAGGCGCCCGGCCAGCGGCCGCTCGATAACGCCCCCGGCGCCCCGCGCCGCGAGCTGCCCGCAACCGAGCGCCGTCAGCTCGGGCTCGTCGGAAATACGCAAGGGACGCGCCAGCACATCGGCAAGGAACTGGCAGAACCACGGATTCCGGCTCATGCCGCCATCGATGCTTATGGGACCTGAGCCGGGCGCGCCATGCGCCATGGCGGCCATCACCTCGACCATGCGGAACGCCACCCCTTCCAGCACCGCTTGCGCCAGATCGATCGGCCGCGTGTCGAGCGCCAGCCCCATCCACGCCCCGCGCGTCGCGCGGTCCCAGTGCGGACAGGCAAGCCCGGCGAGTGCCGGCACGAAAGCCAGTCCTCGTGTAATGGCCGGGGCGGCATCGAAATGATTGATGTCATCGAAATGCGTGAAGAGCCCGAGCTGGCGGGCCCAGTTCACCGCCGATGACGCGGCATAGACTCCGCCGTCGCGCGCATAGACGGGCGGTTGGCCCGCTTCCGCCCAAGCGACAGTGGGCAGGACGCCGGGAACGGAGAGCAGCGCGCCCGTCAGGCAAAGCGCGAAGGCTCCCGTGCCGAAGGTGATCTTGGAATCACCCGGCTTGCGCGCCCCATGGCCATAAAGCGCCGCCTGCTGATCGACGATCGAGGCCGTCAGCTTTCGTCCACCTGGCAGCGCACCGAGATCACCCGTCGTCGGGCGGATCTCAGGCAGCGCCTCCGGAGGAACGCCGAAAAGCCGGCAGAGATCGAGATCCCAGCCGCCCGTGACGAGGTTCATGAGGCTGGTGCGCGAAGCCGTGCTGGGATCGGTGGCGAAGTCTCCCGTCAGCCTGTCGCGGAAGAAGGCGTCGGTCGTGCCGAGCCTCAGGCGTTTCGCCGCCAGCAAGCTGCGCGCCTCGGGAATATTCGCCACTATCCATCCGAGTTTCGATCCCGAAAAATAGGGATCGAGCGGAAGGCCGGCACGCGCCAGGGTCAGCGCTTCCTTGCCCTCGCGCTTGAGCCGCTCGCAGAGGTCGCTCGTGCGCGCATCCTGCCAGACAATGACGGGTGTTATGGCCTTGCCGGTCGCGGCATCCCAGGCGAGACAGCTCTCCCCCTGATTTGCCAGCCCGACACAATCGACATCCGGCGCCGCGGCGAGGCAGGCCTGAAGATTCCGCACGAGCTCTTCAGGATCGTGCTCGACATGATCGGCAGCCGGATAGAACTGGCGGTGCTCGATCGCATGGACCTGGCGGACAGCTTCATCATCCACCACAAGGGCACGGGTCGATGTCGTACCCTGGTCGATGGCGAGGGCTCTCATTCTTCCTCCAGCACGATGTCCACCGCCCCGGCGCGGGGTGGCAGAGGCACCGTTATGCGCCTTTCCGGGCGACTGTCGATTCTCCGTGAAGCATATTCGCTGCCGGCGACTTTCAATCTGAGCCACCCCGCCACCGGTCGCGTCACGCGCAACTGCAAGCGATCGAATGCAGCGGCCTCCACTCCGGCGACACGCTGGGGCACCACCCAGGCCAAGGCGTCGCCGCTCAATTGCACCGGATAGGTGTCGCGTTGCGGCAAACGCCCGGCGAGCGCGGCGCCCATCGCACCGCCGACGGCAACACCTTCCGCCCAGCTCCAGCCGGCCGTCTCGATCGGGCGCAGAAGATTGCCGGCGGCGAAGTAGGAGGGGTCGCTGCAGCGGCCGAAGCTGTCGATGAGCGGCCCCCCGGTCGCCGGATCGCGAAGGAGATGGCTTGCCTCCAGCAATGTCGCTTCCGGCCGGAAGCGCCCGGTCACGATAACGCCGTCGGCCTCGAGCGTGCTTTCGCCTTTCGGCCCCCTGATGACGACGCGCTCGACCTGATCACGCCCCTCGATGGCCGTGATGATGGTCGACAGGTGCAGCGGGATGCCCTTCAGATGAGGATAGACCGCGGCCGGCCAGCGCGCCGTAACGTGAGTGTTGGGCTCGATCATCGCGACCGGCCGAATGCCGGCATGCGCGCAGGTCATGATCGCCGAGAAGGACACTAGCTCCGTGCCGAGAATCACCGGGCGGCGAAAGGGCCGCCGGCCTTCGAGATAGACCAACCCCTGCAAGGCGCCGGTCGCGATGATGCCGCCTGGTTTTTCGCCACCGATAGACCATTGCGCCCGCGAGCTTTCGCGTGCGCCAGTGGCGAGCAGAACGAGCTTCGCATTGATTTCAGTCACGCCGGCATCGGAAGTCACCACAACACGCGGCCCCGGCAGGAGGCTGACGACATTCACGCCGCTAACGATGCGGACTCCCGCGGCTTCGGCGCGCGCGACCAGCGCCCGCGCATAGGCCGGTCCCTTCATCAGCCGCCGGAATTCGCGCAGGCCGAACGGATAGTGTCCGCAATGTCTCGGAATACCGCCCGCGGCTGTTTCACGATCGAGCACGAGCACACGCGCCGACGGCGCCAGCTCTGTCGCCGCCGCAAGTCCCGCGGGCCCTGCACCGATGATAAGGATGTCGGTATCGCGCGGCAGGCTCATTCGGCCCGCTCCGCCATCGGGCGATCGAACCGGCCGTCGGTCAATCGCGACAGCTCGGCGGTGCAGAAGAAACCCTGACAACGCCCCATGGTGACGCGCGTGCGCCGCTTGAGGCCGGCGAGCGAGCGGGCCGGCAATGGCCCCGCGAAGGCGGCAAGTATTTCCCGCCGCGTCGCCATCTCGCAGTGACATACGACGCCGCCGTGACCTTCGCTCTGCCAGTCACGTGGACAATATTCACTGATATTCGGGACCTTCGGCCAGGCCGGCGCGGTTTTGGGTGCGAGCTCGAGCCGGGCGAGACGTTCGACATGGAGCGCGATGCCGAGCGCCGACGACAATCCGGTCGAGCGAATGCCGCCGACGGTGATGTAGCTCAGTCCGTCATGCGCCTTGATGCAATAGTCCTTGAACTCGGTAGCCGGGCGCAGGCCCGCATAGATCGCCGTGACGGTGTGATCCCGCAAGCCGGGCAGGATCTCGGCGCCGCGCCGCTTCAGCGCTTCGAGCGTCTCGGGAACCAGCGTGGCGTGCTCGCGGTCATCCTGATCCTCGGCGGTCGGGCCGACGAGAAGATTGCCGAAAGCCGTCCGGCACACGACGACGCCTTTCGTCACCTTGTTGGGAACGGGCAGCAGGATATGCGACGCGAGCCTGGCGGCAGGCTTGTCATAGACGATGAACTGGCCCTTGCGCGGCCTGATATGAAAATCGCTGCGCCCAATGAGCCTTTCATCCAGCCGGTCGCCCCAGAGACCGGCGGCATTGACGACCATGCCGGCGCGCACCGTTCCACGTGTCGTTTCGAGAATCCAATCGCCGTCACGCCGGCCGCCCATGACTTCCGCGCCGCGCAGCACTTCCGCGCCGTTCGCGATCGCCTGCAGCAGATAGGCGTAAGGCGCCGACCACGGATCGATCAGATATTCGCGCGGCACGCGGAAAGCGGCGCGCGCCCCCGCCCCCAATCCGGGCTCATGGTCGCGCATCGCCGGCCCGCTCAGGGCTTCGATGTCGGCGACGCCGTTTTGTCGCGCCTGCTCCATGAGGGTCGGCAACAGCGCTTCTTCTTCTTCGCTCCACGCAATGACCAGCGCCCCGGCGCGCAGCAGCGGAAGACCGAGGCGGCCATGGATCGCGAGATATTCCTCGTAACCGGCGGCGATGCAGCTCTGCTCGACGGACCCGACCGGCGCGTCGAAACCCGTATGCAGGATCGCGGAATTACCCTTGGAGGCGCCGTCCAGAATATCGACAGCCTTCTCGATGACCGCGACGCGCGCCCCGCTCAAGGCGAAACGGCGGGCAATCGCGCATCCCACCACGCCGGCGCCGACAACCGCGATGTCGAACCGGCCCGGCAGGGCGGACAGCTGATCCGGCATAGGTCTCTCCGCTTGGCAATCCCGTTCGATTTCTGATCAAGATTGCCCGGATAGTCAATTATCTTTCTATAACCTGACCGTTTCTCAAGGATTTTCGCCAAATCTTCTGTTGACATGGTCAACTACAGAAAGGAAACTCCCAGCAAGCTGGCCGCGACAGAGCCGGTTGGAGGGGGACGGTGGCGTGAAGCCGAAGGCGCGTCAGGCGCGGATTGTCGAATTGATCGAGCGCGATGGCGAGGTGACCGTCGACGCGCTCGCCGCGAGCTTTCGCGTCTCGCCCGAAACGGTCCGCCGGGATCTGGCCTTTCTCGCCGAGAGCGGCGCGGTTCAGAAGATCCATGGCGGCGCGAGGCGCACGCGGCTGCATGCCGAAGGCACGTTCGACGAGCGCATGGGCGAAGCGTCGGCCGAAAAGGCCGCCATCGCGCGCAAGCTCGCGCAGCTGATTGCCGCAGGCGATACCTTTTTCATCGACACCGGCTCGACGACGCTGAGCTGCGCGCATGCGCTCGGCGAGATCGCCGATCTGACCGTCGTGACCAACTCGGTGCGCATCGCGCATGTCATGGCGCGCGGCGCCGGCAAGGCGCGCGTGCATCTGATCGGCGGCCTCTACGCGCCGGACAATGGTGAATCGGTGGGCGCCGACGCCATCGAGCAGATCTCCCGTTTTCACGTCGATTACGCGATCGTCGGTGTCGCCGCGCTGGACACGACCGCCGGACCTTCGGCCGCCAATTTCGACGAGGCATCGATCGCGCGCGCGATGTGCGCCAATGCCCGCAAGATCATCGTCGTGGCGCATGCCGACAAATTTGCAAGGCGCGCCGCGCACCGCATCTGCCGGCTCGACGAGGTCGACACTCTCGTCTGCGATCAAAGCCCCGAAGCGGCGGTCCGCACAGCGCTCAAAACCGCCGGAGTGACCCTGTTATGAGGGCGCCAAGGAGAAAGGCCAAAGATGACTTCCGTCATTAGATCCTATGTGCGGTTCATGGACCGCATATCGGATTTCATCGGCTCATTCGCCATGTATCTGATCTATCTGATGATCGCCGTCCTGCTCTTCGACGTCGTCTCGGACAAGGCATTCGGCTTCGTGCAGAACTGGACGGTCGAGACCGCGCAATTCACGCTCGCCGCCTTCTATTTCCTGGCCGGCCCCAAGACGCTCAAGAACGACCAGCATGTGCGGCTCGATCTCATCTACGCCAACCTGTCCGAGCGCGGAAAGGCGCGGATCGACATGGTGACGGTCTGGATCGTCATCTTCTATCTGGCCGTCATGCTCTGGGGGGCGGTGTCCTCGCTGCAATATTCCTGGGCCACCAATCAGCGGCTGCCGTCGCTGTGGGCGCCCTCGCTGGTGCCAATCAAGATCCTCATGGTGACCTGCCTGGTCCTGATGATCCTCCAGTGCATCGCAATCTTCTTCAAGGATGTCGCGAAGGCTCGCGGCAAAGTGTTTCCATGAGTTATGAGCTGATCGCCTCCTTGATGTTCGTCGGCATGGTCGTGCTCATGCTGACGGGCCAGCGAGTCTTCGCGATGATCGGCGCGGTGGCGGCCGCGACCGCCCTCGCCCTCTACGGCAATGCATCGGCGGAGCTTCCGTTCAACGCCGCCTTCAAGCTGTTCTCCTGGCATGCGCTGCTGACGCTGCCGCTGTTCGTCTTCATGGGCCACATGATGGCGAAGAGCGGCATCGCCGAGGAGCTCTACCAGATGATGCATGTCTGGTTCGGAAAGCTGCCCGGCGGGTTGGCGCTCGGAACCATCCTCCTGATGGTCATCATCAGCGCCATCAACGGCCTGTCGGTCGCCGGTCTCGCCATCGGCTCCGCCATCGCGCTGCCGGAAATGTTGCGCCGCGGCTACGACAAGGTGCTGATCACCGGTGTCGTCCAGGGCGGCTCGACGCTCGGCATTCTGATCCCGCCCTCGGTCGTCATGGTGCTGTTCGCCGTGATCGCACGCCAGCCGGTTTCGGATCTCTGGCTCGCCGGCATTTTTCCCGGACTGCTGATGGCGGTGATCTTCGCGATCTATGTCTGGATCAGGGTCAAGCTGAACCCCGCGCTGGCGCCCAAGCTCAGCGACGCGGAGCTGGCGATGCCGCTGGGCGAGAAGCTCAAGCTGCTGCGCGCCGGCATCATCCCCTTCTTGATATTTGCCCTGATGATCGGCCTCTTCGTGATGGGCTATACCAGCCTGCTCGAAAGTGCCGCGGTCGGCGCGACCTCGGCCACCCTCGCCGCGGCCTGGAAGGGACGCCTGTCCTTCGCTCTGCTGAACGAGACCGCGCGGGAAACCATGTCGGTCACCGCCATGTTCATGTGGGTGATCCTCGGCGCCCTCGCCTTCTCCTCGGTCTTCGACGGGATCGGCGCGGTGCGCGCCATCGAGAACGTGTTCATCCACAATTGGCAGTTGTCGCCCTGGATGGTCATCGTCCTGATGCAGGCGAGCTTCATCCTGATGGGCATGTTCCTCGACGATACGGCGATGCTGGTCATCGTCGCCCCGCTCTACATCCCGCTCGTCGCGGGGCTCGATCTCGGCATCGACAATCAGATGGTCTGGTTCGGCATCCTCTACACGATGACCTGCCAGATCGCCTATATCAGCCCGCCTTTCGGCTACAATTTGTTCCTGATGCGCGGCCTCGCGCCGAAGGAGATCACCCTCATCGACATCTACAAGTCGATCTGGCCCTTCGTGATCATGATCATCCTCACCATCGCCCTCATCATGATTTTCCCGCAGATCGCGACATGGCTGCCTGCCCAAATGCGTTAACAGTCTAAAGACCACAAAGGAGAGAGAAATGCCCGACAGCACCGAAAAACCAACGCCGTCCGAGCGCATTCTGGCCAACCGCCGGAAGTTCCTGGCAACCGCCGGCATCGCCGCGCCCGCGGTCCTGGCGGCGCCCGCCATCGTGCGCGCCCAGGCGCCGATCAAGTGGCGTCTGCAGACCTATTCCGGCGCCCCGCTCGGCGCCCATGTGATCAAGCCGCAGATCGAAGCCTTCAACGCCGCCGCCAACGGCCAGATGGAGATCGAGCTGTTCTACGCCGACCAGCTCGTCCCGACGTCCGAATTGTTCCGGGCGCTGCAGAACGGAACGCTGGACGCGATCCAGTCCGACGAGGCGACGATGGCCTCGCCGGTCGACATCGCGGTCTTCGGCGGCTACTTCCCGTTCGCGACGCGCTACAGCCTCGATGTGGCGTCGCTGTTCATGTATTACGGGCTCGATAAGATCTGGCAGGAAGCCTATGCCAGCGTTCCGAATGTCACTTATCTGTCGACGGGCGCCTGGGATCCCCTCCACATCTTCACGGTCAAGAAGCCGATCCGCAGCCTCGCCGATTTCAAGGGACTGCGCGTCTTCGGCGTGCCGACGGCCGGCCGCTTCCTGTCGCGCTACGGCATGGTCCCGGTCACCGTTCCCTGGGACGACGTGGAAGTCGCCATGCGCACCGGCGATCTCGACGGCGTCGCCTGGTGCGGCTTCACCGAGGCCTATGAAGTCGGCTGGGCGAATGTCTGCAAATTCGCCCTTTCCAACTCGGTCACCGGCGCCTGGTTCGGCTCGTATTTCGCCAACACCGAGAGCTGGAAGAAGGTCCCGCCGCATCTGCAGCAGCTCTACAAGTCGACCATCGACCAGTCGCACTACTACCGCAACATCTGGTACTGGGGCGGCGAGGCGCAGTTGCGCGTCCATGGCGAGAAGATGGAGCAGACATCGCTGCCTGGCGAGGAATGGAACCAGGTCGTGAAGGACGCGCAGAGCTTCTGGGAGGAGATCGCCGGCGAGTCCGAGCGCGCCGCCCGCGTCGTGGAAATCTTCAAGCGTTACGCCGCCGACCAGGAAAAGGCCGGCTACCCCTATCGCTGATGAAAGAGTGGCGGCCCGTTTCTCGGGCCGCTACCCCTCGACGGCATAACGCCTGTCGACCACCGTGACCGCCGGCACGATCCGCTCACGCTCGAATCGGTCATAGCCGGATTTGAGATCCCGCCAGAAGTCGATCCAGCGCGATTGCGCGTGGCGTGCCATGTTGATGTCCGTCATGCGGAACGGGAAGGCATGGACATCGACCTGGTCCTGGCCGTTGCGCAGCGCCGCCGCCACCAGCCGGTAGATATCGTCGACCGACGGATCCGTCATCGCATAACAGCCGATCGAGCTGCAGCCGCCATGCACCATGAGATAGGAGCCGGTGCGGCCATGCGCGCGGTCGAAGCTGTTGGGAAAGCCGAGATTGAACGAGAGATGGTGCCGGCTGTTCGGATTGAGTTGCCCGCTCGCCACTTGATAGAAGCCTTCCGGCGCCTGCCGGTCGCCCTCCTTGAGCTTGGGGCCGAGCGCACCCGAGAAGCGGCAGATCGGATAGGTCTGGAATTTCCGCCAGGCCGCCTTGTCGTCGCGCAGCCAGACTTCGAGCACGGCCTCCTGCTTGAAGATACGCAGGAACACCGGCTGGCCTTCACTGAAACCTTTGGCGGCGAGGCGGTGCGGCAAGGTCCGCTGCGCTTCTTCGAGTGTCATGCGATTGAATTGCCAATAGACGGCATAACCCGCCGCGACCACGGCAACGAGGACAAGCAAAAGCTTCATGACCCGCATCAGCTGAGACTGACCGGCAATGAAGGCGGCTTTTGGGCGCGCCTATTAAGCTTTTACAGATCGCGGCCGATGGCGAGGAACTTGTCGCGCCGCTGCATGCGCAGCGCGTCCGGCGGCATGGCGGCGAAGGCGCGCAGCGAACGGGCGATCGCCTCGTCGGCCGCCTGGAAGACCTGCTCTCGGCCGCGATGGGCGCCGCCCAGCGGTTCGGCGATGATGTCGTCGATGATGCCGAGCTTCTTCAGATCCTGCGCGGTGATGCGCATGGCGCTCGCCGCGTCCTTGGCGCGCGCCGCGTCGCGCCACAGGATGGAGGCCGCACCTTCCGGCGAGATCACGCTGTAGATCGAATGTTCGAGCATGAGCACGGCATTGGCGGTGGCGATGGCGATGGCGCCGCCCGAGCCGCCTTCACCGATGATCACCGAGATCAGCGGCACGCCCAGTCCCAGGCAGCAATCGGTCGAACGTGCGATGGCTTCGGCCTGGCCGCGCTCCTCGGCATCGATGCCGGGATAGGCGCCGGCGGTGTCGATGAGCGTGATGACCGGCAGGCCGAAACGGTCGGCGGTTTCCATGAGGCGCACCGCCTTGCGATAGCCTTCCGGCCGCGCCATGCCGAAATTGTGCCTGAGCCGCGTCTGGGTGTCGTTGCCCTTCTCCTGGCCGATGACCGCGACGGCCTCGCCACGGAAGCGGCCGATTCCGCCGACAATGGCATTGTCCTCGGCGAATTTGCGGTCGCCCGCCATCGGCGTGTAATCGGTGATCAGCTCTTTGATATAGTCGACGCTGTGCGGCCGGTCGGGATGGCGCGCCACTTGCGCCTTCTGCCAGGGGGTGAGGTTCTGATAGAGGTCGTTCAGGCTCTTGGCCGCCTTTTTTTCGAGCGCCTTCACCTCTTCGCCGATCGAAACGGCGGAATCGGGGCCTGAGATGGCCTTGAGCTCGGCGATCTTGCCTTCCAGCTCGGCCAGAGGGGCTTCGAAATCGAGATAAGCGTGCATTGAACCTCAGAATGGCCGGCTGGCCGGAATGCGGCGCAAAGTGGCTATGCCGGTTCCAGATGTCAACCGGGCTTCGCCAGCGGATGGTGGGTTTCGACCGCCGCCCGCAATCGGTCGCTCTCGATATGGGTATAGATCTGAGTGGTTGAAATATCGGCATGGCCGAGCATCTGCTGCACCGCCCGGAGATCGGCGCCGCCGGCGAGCAGGTGGCTGGCGAAGGCGTGGCGCAGCACATGCGGCGAGATCTTCGCCACACTCAGTCCGGCTTCCGCCGCTAAGCCTTTGAGCTCCAAGGCGAAATGCTGGCGCGTCAGATATCCCGCGGCGCCGTGTGACGGAAACAGCCAAGGGCTTTCAGGTGCCTCATCCTCCTTGAGCGCCTGGAGATAGGCCGTCACCGCGCCCGCGGCCTTGCCCGATACCGGGACCAGCCTTTCGCGCCCGCCTTTGCCCTTCACCATGAGGAATTGCGGGCCTTTGGCGACCGCCTGGCGCTTGAGCGCCACCAGCTCGGAAACCCGTAGACCGGTGGCATAAAGCAGCTCGAGCAGGCAATGCAACCGCACCGCCTTGAGTCGCGCCTTGCCGGTGAGCCGGAGCGTCCGCGCCTCGGCGGTGGAAATCAGCCTTGTGACGTCATCGGCCGTCATCACCTTGGGCAAGGGCCGGCGCAGGCGCGGCGCATCGATGGCGGTGGCGGGGTTCTCGCGCGCGATTCCCTCGCCATAGAGAAAATTGTGGAATTGCCGGAGCGCCGAGAGCTTGCGGGCGGCACTCGAGGCCTTGAGTCCGTCCGCCGCGAGCGCAGCCAGATAGTTCCTTATATGTTCCGGCGTCGCCTGCTGAAGCCCGCCCCCTTCGCTGGCGAGAAAAGCCGCATAGGCTTCGAGATCTCGCTCATAGGCGGCAAGCGTGTTGCGCGCCGCGCCCCGCTCGGCGCTCATCATTTCCAGGAATCGCTCGATCAGCCTCTGATCGCGGCTGGTCTCATTGCGCTCTGATTTTTTCATGCGGCAGCGCCTTGACGATCTCGGTCTGTTCCGGGGGATAGTTGGCCAAGCCCCAGGCAGCCCCGTAAACGGCACCAGCCAAGCACGCGATGATTAACAGAAAGCGAACAGTATCAGGCACGACACGTCCTTCCCTACCCGGCGCCCTTTTGCCCGATTGTGACGGCCCCGCCAAGTGATTCAGGCATCTCAGAATCACAATGTGGCGATAAAATTTCCTATTGGGCCGTCCGCAATTCCCCTCGCCCCTGGAATGCGCTATCCCCGCGAGGCAATAAACGCTCAGTCAAGACATATGGCCCGCCGCTCGCTCAGTAAGGATACCGCTCTCGTCCGTCAGCGCCTCGATGGCCATCCCATCGTGCTGGTCGGGCTTATGGGCGCCGGCAAGACGACGGTCGGCCGCCGCCTCGCCGAGAAGCTCGGCCTCGTTTTCGTCGATGCCGACCACGAGATCGAGATCGCCGCCGGGCTGACGATCCCCGAGATCTTCGCCAAGCATGGCGAGACCTATTTCCGCGACGGTGAGCGCAAGGTGATCGCCCGCCTCCTCGAAAACGGCGCCCAGGTGCTCGCGACCGGCGGCGGCGCCTATATGAATGCCGACACCCGCAACGCCATCCGCAGCCATGGCATCTCGATCTGGCTCCGGGCCGATTTCGACCTCCTGATGCGCCGGGTGCGCCGGCGCTCCAACCGGCCGCTGCTGCAGAACGACGATCCCGAAGGTGTCATGCGCAAGCTGATCGCCGAGCGTTATCCCGTCTATGGCGAGGCCGATATCACGGTCGACAGCCGCGACGTCGCCCATACATCCATCGTCAACACCATTATCAAGACCCTGGCCCGCTGGCCGGGCTGGGACCGACTGACCAATGAACAAGCCTGAGGCGCTCCACCCTTCCACCACCGTCGCCGTCGAGCTGGGCGCCCGCCGTTATGACATCGCCATCGGCGCCGGCCTCCTCGCCGAGGCGGGCAAGCGCATCAAGCCGTTCCTCAAACGCCCCGTGACCGCCATCGTGACCGACGACACCGTCGCCGGTCTCCATCTCGACGCTTTACGCCAAAGCCTCGAAGCGGAAGGCATCTCATCGCGCGCCATCGTGCTGCCGGCCGGTGAAGCGACCAAGAGCTACAAGCATCTCGCCCAGACCTGCGATGAGCTGCTCGCCGCCGGCATCGAGCGGCGCGACATCGTCATCGCTTTCGGCGGCGGCGTCATCGGCGATCTCACCGGCTTCGCCGCGGCGATCCTGCGGCGCGGCGTCGACTTCATCCAGATCCCCACCACCTTGCTGGCGCAGGTCGATTCCTCGGTCGGCGGCAAGACCGGCATCAACTCGCCCCATGGCAAGAATCTGATCGGCGCTTTCCATCAGCCAAAAAGCGTGCTGATCGACATCGCGCTGCTCGACACGCTGCCGAAGCGCGAGCTCGCGGCGGGTTACGCCGAAGTCGCCAAATACGGCCTCCTCGGCGATGCGCCCTTCTTCGCCTGGCTCGAGGCCAATGCCGCATCGCTGTTCGAAGGCGACGCCCAGTCGCGCGTCAAGGCGATCACCAAAGCGTGCGAGATGAAGGCGAATATCGTCACCGAGGACGAAACGGAGACCGGCGTGCGCGCGCTGCTCAATCTCGGCCATACATTCGGCCACGCGCTCGAGGCGGCGACCGGCTATTCGAGCCGCCTTCTCCATGGCGAAGGCGTCGCGATCGGCATGGCGCAGGCCTTCCGCTTCTCGGAGAAGCTCGGGCTGTGCGCCAAGGGCCTCGCCCACCGCATGGAGGCGCATCTGCGCTCCGTCGGCCTGCCGACCCGGCTGGCCGATATTCCGGGCGAGTTGCCGGGTCCCGAGAAACTTCTCGAAATCATGCGCCAGGACAAAAAGGCGGTGGCGGGCAAGCTCACCTTCATCCTGGTGCGCGGCATCGGCGAGGCCTTCATCGCGCGCGATATCAAGGAGAGCGATGTGCTGGCCTTCCTCACGGAGGAACAGGCGGCAAGATGACGGCGCTGCAGCGCGGCTTCAAACGTCTCCTCGAAAAGCTCGGTCTCGCCAAGCCGCAGACCGTGCAGGAGGAGCTGCGCGGCGCCATCGATCAGCATCTGAAGGAAGGTGCCGTCGTCAAGAAGGACCGCGACATGCTGGGCGGCGTCCTCGATCTCTCCGAGCTCGAGGTCTTCGACGTCATGGTCCACCGCACCAAGATGACGACGGTGGACGCCCAGATGAAGCCGGACGAGATCATCAAGGAAGTCCTGCGGAGCGGCCACAGCCGTGTGCCGGTATGGAAGGACAGGCCCGACAACATCATCGGCGTCCTGCATGTGAAGGACCTTTTCGCCGCCCTCCTCGAACATGACGGCGATGCCGCCACGATCGCCATCGAGACGCTGGTCAAGCCGCCCTGGTTCGTGCCCGACACGCGCCGCGTCTCCGACCTGCTCGCCGCCTTCTTGCGGCGCAAGGCGCATTTCGCGCTGGTCGTCGATGAATATGGCGAGGTGATGGGCCTCGTCACCCTCGAGGACGTGCTGGAGGAGATCGTCGGCGACATTTCCGACGAGCATGACGCGGAGCGCCCGCGCATCCGCAAGCAGAAGGACGGCTCGATCATCATCGACGGCGCGGTGCCGATCCGCGATTTGAACCGCACCCTCGACTGGCGCCTGCCGGATGAGGAAGTGACGACCATCGCCGGCCTCGTCGTGCATGAGGCGCGCATGATCCCCGATGCCGGCCAGGCCTTCACCTTCCATGGCTTCCGCTTCGAGGTCATGCGCAAGCGCCGCCACCAGATCACCACGCTCAGGATAACCCCGGCGCCGGTGGAATAAACCATCTCACCGCGCAGCTTTTGCGTAATCCACGGCGTTGCTATACTGCAAGTCATGCAACGCGCTCGCTATCGGATATGGAAGCTCGAATATGAAGGTGAGCTGGAGATAACCACCGCCAGCCCTCCCATTCTCCTGAAGATTCAGATTTTCTCCAGCTCCCATGCAAACGAGACACTCTTCCGGTCGCGCATCTCTCGCCTCGACATGTTTGGCATCCGACCATTCACCCAGTCCGAGGAAGCGGTCCATGAATGGTTCGTCTTGGATGACAATTTCGAGGTTCGAGAATTCAAAGCCACCGATCTCTCGGAGGCCGTGGAGCTGACGGTTCGGACGATTGAAGAACGCTTAGAAGCTGGCATGGACCGGCAATAAACCTGCCGCCCTGGATCACTTCGGCTGCTGCCTTCAAATTACCACCTTGTCACCCAATCTTCCCTCGCGGGATGAAAGACACGGCGGCATATGATCTGGTGATCGTCGGGGCGAGCTTTGCGGGCCTCGCCTGCGCGCGCGCCGCCGCCGTGCGCGGTTTGCGCACGCTGGTCATCGAGGCCAAGACCGATCCGGGCGCGCGCATCTCGACCACCGGCATCATCGTCAAGGAAGCGGCCGACGAAATCGACATTCCGCCGCATCTCACCCGCACCGTGCACGGCGTCCGTCTTTACGCGCCTTCGCTGCGCTCCGTCGATCTCTTCGCGCCCGGCTATTATTTCCTCACCAGCAACACCGCCGATCTGATGCGCTGGATGGCGCGTGAGGCCGAGACGGCCGGCGCCGATATCCGCTGCTCGACCAGGCTCGACCGTGTGGAGCGCCAGGGCGACAGGATATTTCTGCCGCAGACCGGCCTGCGCACCCGCTATCTCGTCGGCGCCGACGGCGCCCGCTCGACGGTGGCGCGCCTCTTCGACCTCGGCCGCAACACCCGCTTCCTCACCGGCCTCGAAGTCGAATATCCGGAGCTCCCCGAGGCCGATCCGGATTTCCTCCACTGCTTCCTCGATTCACGTCTGGCGCGCGGCTATCTCGCCTGGGTGGCGCCGGCGCCCGGCTTCTTCCAGGTGGGGCTTGCCACCAATGGCGACGTGAAGCCCGATCTCAAGGCGTTCCTCAGCCATACCGAGAAAATTTTCGGCTTTTCCAAAGCCACGCTCAAGGAGCGGCGCAGCGGCCGCATTCCAGTCGGTGGTCCGGTTTCGCCTTTCGCCGCCCCCCAGGTTCTCCTCATCGGCGATGCGGCGGGCCATGTCTCGCCTCTGACCGGTGGCGGCATCCGCCTCGCTTTCCGCTATGGCCGGCGCGCCGCGCAACTGATCGCCGATCACCTCACCCGCCATGGACCGTCGCCCGAGCAGGTCCTGGCGCGCGAGATCCCGGCGATGCGCAAGAAGCTTCTGCTGCGCCGCGTGATGGATGCGGCACCGCCCAACTGGCTCTACGACCAGGTGATCGGCACGCCCCTGATGAACTGGTTCGCGCGCAAGGTTTATTTCCACCGCCGCGCCTGGACCGGCGACAGCCTCGAAAATTTCGAGCAGCGCATTAGAAGTAAGGTCTAGCGCATCGGCCCGAGAAGTGTGCGCGGTTCTCGGATAAGCCGATGCGCTCCAGTCCAGACTATTTCGGCGCCGAGGCCTGGATGGCGAGCGCGTGCACGCGCGTCCTGAGGTCTTCCTTCAAGGTTTCGTTCACCATGCGGTGCGTATCGACGCGGCTCTTGCCGGCGAAGGCCGCAGACACAATTTTGACGCGGAAATGGCTTTCACCATTGGGATGCGATCCGGCATGGCCGGCATGCAGATGCGATTCATCGATGACATCGAGCGTCTGTGGCCTGAAGGCTTGCGACAGCTTGTCCTTGATCTGAATTCCGACGGGTCCGAGCGTCATGACTTGCTCCTGTCTCAACTGATGACCATAATTGGTAGTGATGAAACTCGATTCCAAATATTTCGACAAGATTCGCGTCAAGCAGGGCGAAGAGCGCGTCACGCGCGACAAGCATCCGGCTTGCGAATGGCCGGGCTGCCCCAAGCCCGGGCGCCACAAGGCGCCCAAGGGCCGCAATCAGGAAGGCCAGTTCCACTCCTTCTGCCTGGAGCATGTCCAGCAATACAACAAGACCTATAATTACTTCGACGGCATGAAGGACGACGCGGTGCGCGACTTCCAGAAGGAAGCCCAGACCGGCCATCGCCCGACCTGGAAGCTCGGCCAGAATTCGAGTTCCATGAATGCCCAAGGGCGACGGGCCAAACCCGGCAGCTTCCGCGATCCGTTCAATTTCCTGGGCGAGAACGGCAAGGAAGTGAACACCGGCGGCGCCCGCCCCCTTCGCAATGCTGAGTTGAAGGCGCTGCATACGCTGGGTCTCGACGAGACGGCGACCAAGGAGAAGGCCAGGGCCCAGTACAAAACCCTGGTAAAACGGCTCCATCCGGACGCCAATAACGGCAGCCGGGCCAATGAGGACACCCTCAAGGCGGTCATTCAGGCCTATGATTACCTGCGTTCGACCGGTTTCTGCTAAAGGCGCGTCAGTCCGGGGTTTTCGAGCCTTGCCCAGGCCCGTTTGACCGTCTAGAACCTCCGCACTCCCGAGACCTCATATATTGGCAACAAAGATATGACCGCGACCGTGAATGGCGAAGCAGCTCCTCTCCCCGACATGAAGGTGTCGGTGCGGCAGCTGTTCGGATTTGATTCGAACCTGGAAGTGCCGGCCTATTCCAAGGCCACCGAGCATGTGCCGGACCTCGATGAGGACTATCTCTTCAACCGCGAGACCACGCTCGCGATCCTCGCCGGCTTCGCCTATAACCGCCGCGTCATGATCTCCGGCTATCATGGCACCGGCAAATCGACCCATATCGAGCAGGTCGCCGCGCGCCTCAACTGGCCGTGCATCCGCATCAATCTCGACAGCCATATCAGCCGCATCGATCTCATCGGCAAGGACGCCATCGTCCTGAAGGACGGCAAGCAGGTCACCGAATTCCGCGAAGGCATCCTGCCCTGGTCGTACCAGCACAATGTCGCGCTCGTCTTCGACGAATATGACGCCGGCCGGCCGGATGTCATGTTCGTGATCCAGCGCATCCTCGAATCCTCTGGCAAGCTGACGCTGCTCGACCAGTCGCGCGTCATCCGCCCTCACCCGGCTTTCCGGCTGTTCTCGACCGCCAATACGATCGGCCTTGGCGACACCACCGGCCTCTATCACGGCACCCAGCAGATCAACCAGGCGCAGATGGACCGCTGGTCGATCGTCACCGCGCTCAACTACCTGCCGCATGCGCAGGAGGTCGGCATCGTGCTGGCCAAGAGCAAGAGCTACGATAGCGACAAGGGCCGCAAGGTCATCGCCAATATGGTGCGCGTCGCGGATCTGACCCGCAACGCCTTCATGCAGGGCGACCTGTCGACGGTCATGAGCCCGCGTACCGTCATGACCTGGGCCCAGAACGCCGAGATCTTCGACGACATCGGCTTCGCCTTCCGCGTGACCTTCCTCAACAAGTGCGACGAGCTCGAGCGCGCTCTGGTGGCCGAGTTCTACCAGCGCTGCTTCGGCGAGGAGCTGCCTGAATCGCCGGCGCATGTCGCGCTGTCATGAGGATGCCTGATGGCACAGGACCGCGAAGGACCGGCAGGCGAATTCCGTAATGTCCTGACGCTGGCGATGAAGACCATCGCCGGCGAGCCTGAGCTCTCCGTCACTTTCGGCGCCGAGACGCCGAGCCTTCAGGGCAAGAAGGCCAAGCTGCCGCAGATCTCGATCGAGCTCGACCGGCAGGAAGTCGCCATCACCCGCGGCATCGCCGACAGCTTCGCCATGCGTCTCGCCAATCACGACGACGGCGTCCACAACCGCTATCGCCCGGAAGGCAAGAACGCGCGCGCCATGTTCGAGGCCGTCGAGCAGGCGCGCGTCGAATGCATCGGCGCCCGCGCCATGCCGGGCATGGCGCAGAATCTCACCGCCATGCTGCAGGACCGCTATCAGAAGAAGATGGCGGGCAGGCCCACGACCAAGAAGGACGCGCCGCTCGAAGAAGCGGTCGCTCTCCTGGTGCGTGAACGCCTCACCGGCGCGGCCCCGCCCGACGACGCCAAGGCGCTGGTCGAGCTGTGGCGGCCCTGGGTCGAGGAGAAGGCCGCCACCCATCTCGATCATCTGACCGACGCCATCACCGACCAGGCGGCCTTCGCGCGCATGTCGCGCGACATCATCGCCGCGCTCGACATGGCGGACGAACTGGGCGAGGACCCGGACGAAAGCGACGACAGCGACGAGAACGAGGAAGCCGAACCCGATTCCGGCGACCAGCAGGAGACGCCGGAAGGCGAGGAGCAGGAAAGCCAGCAATCGGCGGCCGAGGAGCTGCAGGACGCCGAAGGCGAGACTGACGCCTCGGAGATGGACGCCCAGCAGCTCGATGTCGACGACATGCCGGACGACATGGACAGCGAGGAATCTCCCGACGGTGAGGAGCCCTGGCGCCCGCAGCTGCCTTTCTCCTCGCTTTCCAACGAGGATTTCTATCGCGTCTACACCAATCAGTTCGACGAGGAGATCGCGGCCGAGGATCTGTGCGACTCCGAGGAGCTGACCCGGCTGCGCAACTATCTCGACAAGCAGCTCTCCAATCTTCAGGGCGTGGTGGCCAGGCTCGCCAACCGCCTGCAGCGCCGCCTGATGGCGCAGCAGAACCGCTCCTGGGATTTCGATCTCGAGGAAGGCCTGCTCGATGCCTCGCGCCTCACCCGCGTCGTCATCGATCCCCTGCACGCGCTCTCCTTCAAGGTCGAGCAGGACATGCAGTTCCGCGACACGGTGGTGACGCTGCTGCTCGACAATTCGGGCTCGATGCGCGGCCGGCCGATCACCGTCGCCGCCACCTGCGCCGACATCTTGGCGCGCACCCT
>NNBT01002869.1_pt1 | contig 26774 bp, 15 predicted proteins | sample 1173831 | NCBI WGS metagenome assembly NNBT01 (sample SAMN07173936, study PRJNA388173) | plant metagenome | isolation source: symbiotic tissue sample KVJ10 | place: Norway: Troms, Kvaloya island | reverse complement strand
GCTGGCGCTTATCGACGGGCCGCCGCCTTCCTATGAAGCGCTCGTCCAGCATCTGCGTCCCGGCGATATCCTGACGCATTGCTACCGGCCCTTCCCCAATGCGCCGGTGACGGCCGACGGCAAGGTGAAGCCGCAGGTGCTGGCGGCACGCCAGCGGGGCGTCATCTTCGATATCGGCCATGGCATGGGCTCCTTCGGCTGGAAGACCGCCTATGCGATGCTGAAGCAGGGCTTCCGTCCCGACACGATCTCCTCCGACATCCATGCGCTCAATCTCGATGGGCCGGTCTTCGACCAGGTGACGACCCTGTCGAAATTCCTCAAGCTCGGCTTCTCGCTGAAGGAGGTCATCGCCGCCTCGACCATCAATGCGGCGCAGGCGCTGAAGCGCCCCGAGCTCGGGACCTTCAAGATCGGCGCCGCCGGCGATGCCAGCGTTCTCGAGCTGCGCGACGGCTCGTTCCCGCTCACAGATTCGCGCGGCGAGACGGTCGTCGCCGATAAACGGCTTTTTGCGGCGGGCCTGATCGTCAATGGCCGGACGGTAGCGAGCCCTTCATCGAATTAGGAGGACACCAAATGGACAACAGAAGCCAGGACCAGCGCCAGGTGCGCAATTTCATCGGCGGCGAATGGGTCGCCTCGAAAGAAACCATGAAGGCGATCAACCCCGCGACCGGGGAAGCCATCGCCAGCTTGCCCAAATCGAGTGCGGACGAGGTGAACCAGGCGGTCGCCGCCGCCAAGGCGGCGCGCGCCTGGGCGCAGGTGCCGGTCTTCCAGCGCGCCGCCCTCTGCGTTGCCATTGCGTCGGCCATCGACGCCAATCGCGACCGCCTCGCCCGCACGCTGTCGCTCGAGCAAGGCAAGATCCTGAAGGAGGCGACGGGCGAGGTGACGAAAGCCGCCGACGGTTTCCGCCTCGCTTCCGAGCTCGTCAAGCAGATGGGCGGTTCGACGCTGCCGACCGAGGACCCGACCAAGCTCGCCATGACCATCCGCCAGGCCCGCGGCGTCTATGGCGTCATCACGCCGTGGAATTTTCCGGTCAACATTCCGGTCGAATATCTCGCCCCCGGCATCGCCACCGGCAACACCATCGTCTGGGTGCCGGCGCCGACGACATCGCTGGTCGCCGCCGAGCTCATGGCGGTCATCGCCGAGGCCGGGCTGCCCAAGGGTGTCGTCAATCTGGTGATCGGCGAAGGCGCCGTCGCCGGTGATGCCGTGGTGACGCATCCGGACGTCGTGGCGATCGGCTTCACCGGCAGCGCCGCCACCGGCCGGCGCATCGCCGAACGGGGCGCCGGCAAGCCTTTGCTGCTCGAGCTCGGCGGCAATGGCCCGGTGATCATCTTCGCCGACGCCGATCTCGATCAGGCGGCCGATGCCGCGGCGGGCGGCGCCTTCTTCAATGCCGGCCAGGTCTGCGCCGCGACGGGCCGCGTTCTCGCCGAGGCCTCGATCGCCGACAAGCTCGGCGACATGCTGGTCGAGCGCGCCAAGAAGCATGTGCTGGGCGATCCCTTCCATCAGGGCACCACCATGGGGCCGCTCAACAACGCCAAGGTCGCGGCCAAGGTGAAGGAACATGTCGACGACGCGGTGGCGCAAGGTGCGCGCGCCGCGGCAGGCGGCAAAGCGCGGCCCGATCTCGGCGGCCAGTTCTATTTCGAGCCGACGGTCCTCACCGGCGTCACGCCCAAGATGCGCGTCGCGCATGAGGAGACATTTGGTCCCGTCGTGCCCGTCATCCCCTTCAAGGATGTGGATGACGCGCTGGCGATCGCCCTCGACACCGACTATGGCCTGAGCGTCGGCATCTTCACCCGCGACATCGCGCGTGGGCTGGAGATCGCCAAGGCCATTCCCGCCGGCATCGTCAACATCAATGCCGGCAGCACCTATTGGGAAATCCACCTGCCCTTCGGCGGTGGCAGCGGCACCAAAAGCGGCATCGGCCGGCTCGGCGGCATGCATACGCTCGAAGCCATGACCGAGCTCAAGATGATCACCATCACCCACAAATCCGGAGCCTCGAAATAATGTCCGCCCCAGCGACCCAGACCTCTCCCAGGGAGCTCGCGGTCCTCTTCGCCCAACTGGCTGATGAATTGATACCGGGCGATGCCACCTGGCCTTCCGCCGCGAGCATCGGCGTGCAGGGCATCATGCTGCTGCGCTTCACAGAAGAGAATGGCGAGAAGGACGTGTTGCGCCTCGCTGCCGCCCTCCTCGCCGCCGGCGCGCCCTTCGACGGCAAAGCTGAAGCTGAGCGCCGCGCCATCGTCGAGACCCTGGCCAAGCAGGAGCCCGATCTCTTCGATCGTATTCGCGCCGCCGCCGTCTTCGCTTATTACGAAAGCCCGATCGTCGCCGAGGCGATCCGCCAGTCGGGCCGGCCCTATCAGATGAGCCCGCACAAAAGCGGCTATCCGCGCCAGCGCTTCGACATCGAGCGCGACAGACCGAAACATGCGCGCGGCGCCTATGTGCCGACCGACCGGGTGAAGCGTATCGACATTTCCGCGCTCGATCTCGCCACCAGCCGCACCGAAAATTGGGGGCTCAAGAGATGACCACGCAACGCGTCTGTGACGTCCTCATCATCGGCGCCGGCGCCACCGGCTCGCTCGCCGCCCTCGTCCTCTCCCGCGCCGGCCTCGATGTGGTCTGCCTCGAGCAAGGCTCCTGGGTCGAAGCCAAGGACCATCCGCAGCTCCATGCCGACTGGGCCTGGCAGCGCCGCACCATCTGGAATCCCGATGTCGCCAAACGGCGCCATCCCGACGATTATCCGGTCAAGTCGGATTCATCGCAGATCCTGATGTGGAACGGCGTCGGCGGCTCGACCAATGTCTATGGCGCGATCTGGCCGCGCTACCGCCCGTCCGATTTCCGCAAAGGCACCGAGCACGGGCTGCAGCCCGACTGGCCGATGAGCTACGAGGATCTGGCGCCCTTCTATGAAGAGGCCGATCGCCTGGTCGGCGTATCCGGCCTCAATGGCGATCTCGCGATGCCGCCGCGCGAGCGCTCGCCCACCGGTCCCTTGCCGCCGACCAAAGTGTCGAAGCGGCTCGGCGATGCCTTCGACCGGCTCGGCTGGCACTGGTGGCCGTGCGAGGCCGGCGTCATCTCGGAAGATTATGATGGCAGGCCCGCCTGCAATGGCTGCGGCTCGTGCAGCGGCTGTCCGCGCGGCTCGATGAGCAAATATTCGATGTCGATCGTGCCCAAGGCGCTCGAGGCCGGCACCGAGTTGCGCATCAATGCCCGCGTGCTGAAGATCGAAAAAGGCGCCGACGGCCGCGCCACCGGGGCGGTCTATATCGACCGCAATACCGGCCACACCCATATGCAGAAGGCGCGCGTGGTGCTCGTCGCCGCCAATGGCGTCGGCACGCCGCGCATGCTGCTCGCCTCCGACAATCTCGCCAACAGCTCCGACCAGGTCGGGCGCAACCTGCTCCACCACACGCTGGTGGCGGGCGAGATGTTCGTCGACGAGGCGGTCGACGGCCATACCGGTTATGTCGCCTCGATGATCTCGCGCGAATTCGCCGAGACCGATATCTCGCGCGGCTTCGTCAACGGCTTCAACTTCAACTGCATCACCTCGACCGGCTCGGCGAGCGAGACCGCTGCCGGCTGGTTCTCGAGCTCCAAGGCGCCGTGGGGCAAGGACCATCACAAATGGTTCGAGCGTCATTTCGGCCATGGCATCGGTGTCTTCGCCATCGGCGACGACCTGCCCAATCCCGACAACCGCGTGAGCCTGCACAAGACGCTGACCGATGCCGACGGCGTGCCGGCGGCGGAAACACATTACGCGCCGGGCGAAAACGACAAACGCATGATGAACTACATGCTCGACCGCATCGAGGACATCTTCAAGGCGGCGGGCGCCTTCGAATATCATCTGCAGGACTATCGCGACGCTGAAGGTGTCTACCGCACGCCGGCCTGGCACATGATCGGCACCTGCCGGATGGGCGCCGATCCCGAGACCTCGGTCGTCAACAAGTGGCATCAGAGCTGGGACGTGCCCAATCTCTTCATCATGGACGGCAGCGTGCTGGCGACCGGCGGCGTGGTCAATCCGACGCCGACCATCTCAGCCCTGGCGCTGCGCTCGGCCGCCTATATCCGCGACAACTTCGCCGAGCTGGCGCGGACGACGAAGGCGGCGGAGCTGAAGTAGCACACCCCACCCGGCTCGCTGCGCTCGCCACCCTCCCCGTTCCGGGGAGGGAGATTCTTCTCCCTCCTCACGCGAAGCGTGGGGAGGGTGGCGCGCAGCGCCGGGTGGGGCCCTTGCCTTACCCTCCCCGGCGTGTCACCTGTGGGCTGAAGTCCAGCCTATGAGAGGTGCCAAAGTGACACGTACATTGAACCAGCCCTTGGGCGGCAACCAGATGCCGCGCTTCGGTGGCCCGGCCACCATGATGCGCCTGCCGACACAGGTCGGCACCGAGGGGCTCGATGCCTGCTTCGTCGGTATCCCCATGGATATCGGCGCCTCGAACCGCGCCGGCACGCGTTACGGGCCGCGCCAGATCCGCGCCGAATCCTGTCTCATCCGTCCCTACAACATGGCGACGCGCGCCGCACCCTTCGACAGCCTGATGGTGGCCGATATCGGCGATGTCGCCATCGACACCTTCAACCTGCCGAAGAACATGGACATCATCACCGATGCCTATCGTGGCATCATCGCCAAGGGCTGCAAGCCGTTGACGCTCGGCGGCGACCACACGCTGACCTATCCGATCCTCAGGGCCATGGCCGAGAAATACGGCCCCGTCGGCCTCATCCATGTCGACGCCCATGCCGACATCAACGAGAACATGTTCGGCGAGAAGATCGCCCATGGCACGCCGTTCCGCCGCGCCGTCGAAGACAGCCTGCTCGACACCAAGCGCTGCATCCAGATCGGCCTGCGCGCCACCGGCTACGCCGCCGATGACTTCGACTGGCCGCGCCAGCAGGGCTTCCGCGTCGTCCAGGCCGAGGAGTGCTGGCACAAGTCGCTCACCCCGCTGATGGAAGAAGTGCGCCAGCAGATGGGCAAGGGCCCGGTTTACTTAAGCTACGACATCGACAGCCTCGACCCGGCCTTCGCGCCCGGTACCGGCACGCCCGAGATCGGCGGCCTCACCACCATCCAGGGCCTGGAGATCATCCGCGGCTGCTGGGGCCTCAATCTCATCGGCGGCGATCTCGTCGAAGTGTCGCCACCCTATGACCCTAGCGGCAACACCGCGCTCACCGGCGCCAATCTGCTCTTCGAGATGCTCTGCGTGCTGCCCGGCGTGAAGCGCCGCTGAGACGAAAGCACCGCTGTTAAATACAGCGGAAGAACAGCGGAACTACAGGGATTTACAGGGATCTTTTCGCGCCCCTGTAAATCTCCGCGGGCGCCGGCCGCCTTGACTTCGCGGACTCATAGGGCGGAGAAGTCCGCGAAGTGAAGTGTTTTTGGAGATGTTTCATGGCCGACGACAGCAAAGCAGCGCCTTCATTTCCCGACAGAACGGGCTATCGCCGCCCGCCGGCCGGCACGCGCTTCAAGAAGGGCCGGTCGGGCAATCCCGCCGGCCGCCCGAAGGGCAGCCGTAACCGGCCGAAACGCGTCTTCGACGAACGCCTCGACACGCTCATTCTCGAGGAGGCCTATCGCCTCGTCGACGCGGGCGCGGCCGGCAACGAGGCGATGCCGGTGGTCAAGGCGGTGCTCCGATCACTGGTCGACACCGCCGCGAAAGGCGATCCGCGGGCCCAGGCCGTGTTCCTGAAGCTCGTGGGCGACAGCCAGGCGGACGCGGAGGAGCGGCAGCGCCGGGAGCCAGCGGCGACGCCGGACATGGGCGAGCCGATCACCATAAGGATCGTCGACCCACCCTATCCGAAGGTCGTCTGAAGACCTCCTCATGATGGACTGGAGAGACGCGGGCGCAATCGCAAGGTTCTGCGGCGTCACTGTGTCTCAAGCGCTACGCCGGCGTGGAAACGGCGTCGCCCCGCTCGCAATCAATTGACCCTCCCCACCACTTGCCCGATTCTGCACAGATGAGTGTCGGGGGATATAGATGATCGCGAGGCTGCTGCTCATCGGCGCCGCGCTGACTTGTGTCGCGGGCCACGTATGTGCCGAAGACGTGACCGGAACCGCCTCTTTCGACTGGAGTGGGCCTTATTTTGGTATCCAGGGCGGCCATGCCTGGGGTGAAAATGACGCCGCCGCGACGGCGGGCAATGACCTCGGCGGTTCTCTCAACATGGCGCGCGGCAGCAACGACGTGCCGCTGAATGAGGGCAAAGGCTCCATCGCCGGCGACGGCTTCGCGATCGGCATTCATGCCGGCTACATCGCGCAGCTCGACGCCTTTGTCTTGGGCTTCGAAGCCGATATGGAATATGCAGAGGTTGCCGGTGAAACCGATGTATTCTCAGGCCCTATCCGCGTCGGTGAGATCAGGCAGGAGATCGACTGGCTCAGCTCGCTGCGCGCCCGTACCGGCTTCGCCGCCGACCGGGCACTCTTCTATGCGACGGGCGGCATTGCCGTGGGCGGCGTGCGGATCACCAGCGACGACAGCACAGGCAGCGAACTGCACGACAATGGCGAGAGGCTCGTGGGCTGGACGGCCGGCGGCGGCCTCGCCTATGCGTTCACCGACACGGTGAGCGCCCGCATCGAATATCGCTATACCGATCTGGGTGAAATCGACTCCGGCGACGCCGACAAATCGGACGGCCTCGTCGAAGCGGATAGCCGGTTCCACGCCATCCGCACCGGCTTGAGCTGGCACTTCTGATCGACATTATCGTTTCGACACCCGTCATCTGACGACTGTTCCGACCGGATGCTGGTGGCACAATGACCCGGGATTCACGCAAGCCGGGACAGATACACGTATGTTGCCGAGATCACTGTTGGCCGCCGCCATCATCATGACAAGCGCCACGGCCGAAGCCGCCGACCTGGAGGCGCCGCTCCCGCATGACTGGTCGGGCTTCTATGCCGGCCTGCATGGCGGCTATGGCTGGAGCAGCGGGGGAGGCGTCGATTTCGACGAATTCTTCACACCAGGCTTCGGCGAGGTCCGGGATGGCGCCGTGGCAGCGGGTTATCCGGAAACGATCGGCGGCAATTTCGACGGCATCCTCGGCGGTGGGCAGGTCGGCTACAACTTCCAGGCCGACAGACTGCTCATCGGCATCGAAGCCGACGTCTCTTACCTGGACATGGAAGACAAGGACCGGACGGCCTTTCCGGGCGGTATCGGTCCCAATCCCAACGCGCCCGGAAATATATTCTTCTCACCCGGCACCGCCTCCACGCGGCAGAGCCTCGACTATCTCGGAACCGTCCGTCTGCGGCTCGGTTATGCCATGGACCGCACGCTGCTTTATGCGACGGGGGGCCTCGCTTATGGCGACGCCGACTTCCGCTTTACCACGACGTCGGGTCCCGCCTCTTTCGCCGGCGACCGGTCAAAAACGGCGCTGGGCTGGAGCCTCGGCGGCGGTTTGGAATATGCGGTGCAGGATCGAGTGAGCCTGCGGTTCGAATATCTCTATTACGACCTGGGTGAGATATCCGCGACCGCCGAAGCGGCCCAGGATTCGCGCTTCACCCAGACCTATTCGGCGGAGTTTCGCGGCAATATCGTCCGGGCCGGCGTGAATATCGGCTTCTGACGACAAATCACGCCTCGCCGGCTGGCCCCAGCGCGCTGGCGCTCTTTAGGAGCGCCACGAGTTCGCTCTGCTGGCGCGTCCCGGTCTTGCGGAAGATCTGTTCGAGATAGGAGCGCGCCGTCTTCACGGTGATGCCGTTCGCCGCCGAGGCTTCCTTCAATATCTGTCCTGAAGCCAGCGCCGAAGCGAGCCGCGCCTCGGCCGGCGCCAAGTCGAAAAGCGCTGTCAGAACGGTCGGCGACGGAGCCGCCCGCGACTTTGCGATCGTCGTTACCGCCACCAGAATATCGGCCCCCTGGAAAATGTCATAGGCGGTGCGCCGCAAAGGCAGCACATGAACGACGAGCGCAGGATTGTTCTCATCGGCCGGCACGGCGATCGAGCGGACAATGCCGTCATAGGTCAAAAGCGACGCCGCGATCGCCTGCTGGAACAGCGCATTGGCGCCCTTGTGGGCGATCATGATGCCGCCGAAGGCCGCAGGCTTCAGCCGGTCGGAGATGCCGTCGAGGAGCGGGTTGCCGGCGCGTACCTGCCCCGACCGCGAGAGGACGGCGGCGGGAATGCCGAGCGCCTGCAGGGCGAAGACCGTCGCCCGCGCATGCTCGAGACGAAGCCGCCCAGCCACCAGCGAGGCGCGCGCGAGATGAGGCCTGAGCCGGTCAAGCGCCGCGATGTCCGATGACGAAAACGCGCCGTGTTCGGTCGGCCGGGCGATCTCGAAGAGAGCGTATTCGCCATCCGGCAGCATGGTCACGGCGAAGGCCTCGTCGATCAGGCCAAGCTTCATCTTGTCGCGGAAGAACGGATCGGCCTCGTTCATTCCATCAGGAAAAAACTGCGAGGACGCAATAAAGCCGGGCGGTGGATTGCCCAGAATATAAGCGATACGCCGGAGGGTCGCGGGATGCGGCTCCTCGAAGCTTCTCCTCGCGGCTTCGCGGATGAGGCCGGTATTCCTCACGGCAATCTGACCGGCGTCGCTGAGCAGAACCACACACCCGCCAACCGAACGCAGATTGCGGCCGATGCGGTCCAGCACCGTCCCCCAGGCATCCGGATTGAAAGCCGCCTCATAGATGGAATCGGCGAGATCATCGTCGTTCATGAGGCCACGCTCTTTTGCCATTCAGGAACGAACGCCGCTTCATAAATCCGGTCGACGCGACCGGTTCCACTTCCGGATCGAGATCAGCCAACACCGCCCCCTTGCTGTGTCGCCTATGAACAGGGGATCAGTTTCACCTCCGGTTGCACGGACGTCAACCCGCGAATGCCGCGAGATGAGATTAGGGACGCCGCATTGCACATCCCCCGGCATATGCCGGCGGCGCCGGGGATGTATCACCAATAGAAGGCGATACCGCCGGACGCGTTCGGCTTGGTGACGTCGTCGCTGAACAGGATGCCGCCCTTCAGATAGAGCGTTGTACTGGCGGTCAGGCTGAAATCGAGCTGGCCGCTGACATCACCATAGACGCCCTCGAGGTCGTCATCCGACAGGCCCAAAGCCGCTCCTGCAAGGATTTCGACCTCATTGTCGGTCGCGAATTCGTCCCAGATGCGCGCCGTCGCCGAGACTCTCAGCATCTCGCCGCCATAGCCGGCCCTGAGGCCGGCGCCGGCGCGGTAGCTCTCATTGCTGCCGGCATTGATATCGGCGCCGCCGATTGAGAATTCGTCGATCTTGGTCGACATTGCGTCGACCGACAGTATCGGCTCAAGGAACAGGCTGCCGGCGCCGAAGCGATAGCCGAGATCGCCGCGAACTCCGAACGAGGTCACATCGGCATTGTCGCTGTCATCCGCCGCGAGCCCACCTGTCTGATAGTCCATGGTGAGCAGATCGACCTTGCCGAGCACGGTGGCGAAGAAACCGCCGCTCGTGAAACCGGCATAAACGCCGAGCGTCGCGCCGTCGCTTTCGATTTGGGTCGCACTGTTGTCGAAATCGAGCTTCGAGGAGACATAACCACCCATGACGCCGAAGAGCAGATTGGCGCCCTCACCGAGACCGGCGCGGAAGTCGGCGCCACCGACGAAGCCATAGATGTTCTGCTTGTAGCTCTGATCGAAATCGAGACCGCCGAAAGAGGCTCCATCGTCGCGCTCCGTCCAGCTGCCGAGCGCGCTCATCCAGAAGCTACCGGCGGGCGCGGTAGTGCCCTCCACCACCGGATCGGCGACCGCCGTCACCTGATGGCTCATGGCCAGCACGTCACGCAGGCTTTCCTGGCGGGTCGACCATGCCGCGGCGCTCTCGCGCCAGACTTCCTGCGCACCGGCGACCGCCGCCAGTGTCTCGAAAACCTCGGAACCGGGCAGGCTGACCAGCAGATAATCGCCATTGGGCGCATCGAAGAGAAGATCATAGATGAACAGGCCCTTGTCGATCGGGCCATTGGCGAGAGAAAAAGCCGAAGCATCGCTCGTTCCGTCGACATGAACGACCAGAATGCCGTCCGGATTATAGGCGCCCGCCCCCGCATTGGTGTCGGTGACGAGGATCCGCGTCGAGCCGGTGGCATCGCCGCCGATCATGAACTCGTCGGATACCGAATCCGCGCCGCCCAGGAAGCTGTCCACTTCGAGCGAGCCGGACTGGCCGTCGTAACCGCCCTCGGTGGCGAATCTGTCAGTGATCCTGCTGCCGTCGCCCGTCAACTGGTCGGCCAGAACGATGGCGCCTGCATTGTTCAGTTGCTCGAGTCCGTCGAAGCGCGCGATCACCTCAGGCACGCCTTGCTCATTGGCCACAAGGAGCTGGGCACCGAGATTGTTGTTCACTTCGTCGGCCGCGCCGCCGAACTCGCTGATGCCGCCGGTGCTCCACAGCTCATTGTTGTCCACGGTCGTATTTCCGCCCGTGGTCGTTACGCCGCCGCGGAGCCGGCCGTTGTTCTCTATCTCGGCGGGACCGCCGGTAGTCCGCATCACCACGGCTTCCTCACTCCCTGACACGGTCAGCATCCGGCCATTATTGGTGATCGAGATGAGGCCGCCTTCGCTCGTCGCATCGACCGCCCCGAAGACGCCCTGCGCGATCGCATCATTGACGATCTCCACCGTACCGGGCCCGGTCGTGCTCGCCTGAATGGCGGCACCGTTCGATCCCAGGATCGTCGTGTTCTCCGTCACCGCCAAGGCCGTCACCTTGACCGCGCCGCCCTCGGAACTCACCGCATATATGCCGCGTCCGCCCGTGCCGGTGACATTGCCATGCGTTTCGACCGTCACATTTCCGGATGCTTCGGCATCGAGGCCGTCCGTGCCGGTGATGTCGGCGCTCCCGGTCGTGACCTTGACCGCGCCCGAGGTGGCCAAGGCGACAATGCCCGTCCGGGCGCCCGAAACCCCGCTGTTCGCCGTGACCTCGACATCGCCAGTCTCGAGCGCTCTGGCCATGATGCCAGCGCCGAACCCGACCGCCATGCCCTCGACTGTGGTTCCCGCCGCCGTCGTCACCGTGACCTTGCCATTGTCGGCATCGGCGATGATGCCGTCGCTCGAGCCTTCGACATTGCCATGAGTCTCGACGGTGACGGCGCCGGAAGCCTTGGCATTGATGCCGTCCCCGTTCGCGCCGGTGACCGCGCCGGTGCCGGTTGTGACTTTGGCCGTTCCGGCAATTGCCTCGGCAAGGATGCCGTTGCCGCCGGTGCCGGTGATGGAGTGCTCGCCCGTCGTGACCTCGACAGTGCCGGCTGCCGCATTGGCATAGATGCCCGTACCACTGCCCTCGACGGCGCCCAGCGCGTCGACATCGACATTGCCCGTGCCGCTCGCGACAGCATCGATGCCGTCGCCATTATTGCCCCTCACCTCGGAGTCCGCCGCGGTCTTTATCGTGACGTCGCCATCGGTGCTCGTCGCCGCGATGCCCACCGTGCCGATGGCCGAACTGCTGTCGCGGATGTCGACCGTAATATTGCTGTCAGTGGAGACAGCATTGATGCCGATGAAACCGGTGCTGCCGCTCACATCGCTGTCTTGCTCCAGGATGATGGTGCCGTTCCCGTCAACTACACCGCCGAAGTCGATGCCTCGGCCGATCCCGCCGGTCACATCGTGATTCTGCAGCAGCAGCTCGAAGTCGCCATCGACATAGGCGGCATTGTCGTCGACATAAAGCAGGCCACCCGCGGCGCTCAACCCGTCGATGCAATCAGTACGATTGGCGCCATCGACGGCGCCGGTACAGGCGGCGCGGACCGCCCCGGCGCCGCCGATCAACAAAATACCGCTGGCCAATACCGTCGTCATGATCAGACGACGACGAAAATCATGGTCCGTCCCCATTCAGGTCCCCCGAAGCCTCGCGGCCGACATACCGGCCGATGTCGCCTCAGGGTAACGCGATGCGACAGACCGCCGACACTCGCCAAATGACGGGAAAGGCCCGGATTTTTCGTCGGCTATGGCAGTTATGCCACAGGTACCCCCGTCAAATGACGGTACCTGCCGGATCGGGCCGGCCTAAACTGCGCAGATGACCACCGAGACGATCATCGACCAGATCTATGAAGCAGCCTTCGTGCCGGACGGCTGGGGCGATGTCCTGGAAAGGACGGGGGCCCTCTCCGGTTCCGTCGGCGGCGCGATGTTTTCCTATGGCGAAGGACTGCCGCTGCGCGGCCGGGTCGTTCCCATGCTTCGACCGCTCCTCGATGAGTATATCGGTGGCGATATGCGGGATGCCTGCATCAGCGCCAGCCGCATGCTCGATATCCTACCCAACAGCTTCGTCGTGGTCGATGACTTCCTGTCCGGCGCGGAAATCGAACGCGACCCGGTCCGCGCCCGGTTGCGGGAACTCGGCCTGGACAGCGGCCTATGCACGGCCATTCCCTTGCCGGGCGGTGAGATCGTCACCTTCATCTATCTGCGACCGGCGGCCAAGACCTCCTATCGCGCAAGCGAGGTCGACAGGCTCAACCGCATGCGTCCGCATCTGGCGCGCGCCAGTCTGATGGCCGCGCGTCTTGGCCTGGAAGAGGTACGCAACACGGTCGCCGTCCTCGAGAAGCTCGGTCTGCCAGCGGCGGTGCTGAACCGGCGTGGCCAGGTCCTCGCCGCGAATCCGCTACTGTTGGCCCTGCCCCAAATCTTCGTGCCGCGGGCGCATGGCGTGATGTCCCTGATGCCGAATGAGGCCAACACGCTGCTGCAGGCCGCGCTGCGCGACGGGTGGGACGACGCCCGCGTGGTCCGCTCGATCCCCATCCCGGCGGATCAGACGCGCCCGGCGATGGTGGTGCATGCGGTGCCGCTGCGCCGCGCCGCGCGCGACATCTTTTCGGGCGGCGATGTCCTGATTGCGGCAACCGAAATGCGCCTGCGCGACACCAGGCCGCCGGTCGAATTGCTCCGGGGATTGTTTGACCTGTCGCCTGCCGAGGCGCGTATCGCCGCCGCGCTGACGCGCGGCTCGACCTTGCAGGAGGCGGCGGCGCAGCAAAATATCACGGTCAAGACCGCGCGTACCTATCTGGCGCAGGTTTTCCGCAAGACCGGCACCGTCCAGCAGAGCCAGCTGGTGGCGTTGCTCGCCGGCACGCAATGGCCACGAGAGACGTCCTCATCATCCCCCCTCTCCACGCTGCGCGCGGGAGAGAGAGAATGACCGGAGCGTAGTGACGAATTACCAGGCGTAGCGCACGCCGGCATTGCCGGTGATCGCCTCGAAGTCCTCGGCGAACTGGTAGTTGGCGCGCAGGAACCCTGACCAGCCTTCGGTCGCGGTGACGCTGAAGCCGAGCGAGATATCGCCCAGCGTCGCGATCGTGTCGTCCGACACGCCGAAGTCGCCGAGGCCCGCCGCCGAGACCGTGGCGTCGTTGCTGCCGTTGAACTCCTGCCAAACGCTCGCCGTCAGGTCCGATGAGAAGATCATCGCGTTGCTGGCGGTATGGTCATAGCCGAGCTTCAGGCCGAGCCGGCCCTTGACGCTGGTTTCGCTGTCGAAGTCGACATCGCCGCCGCCGACCTCGGCATCGTCGATATCGGTATTGACGATCGCGAGCGTCGCTTGCGGCTCGACGAAGGCGCCCGAGCCGCTGCCGATCTTGTAGCCGGCATCGATGCGGCCGCCGAGATTGACGCCGTCGGTGTCGCTCTCATCGGCGCCGAGGTCGTCCTGCTCGATATCGATCGACAGGAAGTCGGCCTTGACCGTCACATCGGCATAGAAGGCATCGTTCAGGTAAGTGGCATAGGCGCCGATGGTCGGGCCGTCATAGGTCCACTTGCTGTTGGTCTCACTGAACTTCAACGTCGAGCTGAGATAGCCGCCGAACAAGCCGAACAGCCAGGTGCCGTTGGCATCACCATCCGTGGCGAAGTCGAAGCCGGCGAGGCCGCCATAGATCGACTGCTTGCGGTCGAGCGTATAGCCATCGCTCTCGGCATCGCGTTCGAGCCAGCCGCCCACCGCGTTGAACCAGAAGCCCGGACCGACGCGGCCCGCGGCGATCGGCGCCACCGGCTCGGCGAAGTCGGCGACCGGCGTCACCTGGGTGCCGCTGAGGGCCGGACGCAGATCGGCCTGGCGCTGCGAAAGCGTGCCGGTGGTCTGGTGCCAGATGTCCTGGGCGCCGCTCAGACCGGCCGCCATCTCATAGCCGCCGATCCCGATATCCGAGGTGAAGAGCTCGTACCAGTTGTTCTCATCGTCGAAGCGCAGGTCCCAGGCGAAGAGGCCGCCATGGACCGGGGCCGCCAGGCTGAAATTGTCGGGGCCGGTATTGCCGTCGATGACCTTGACGACCGGGATGCCGAGCGTATTGACGCCCGAGGCACCGACGACATTGACCGCGATGGTGGTGGAGCTCTCTTCATTGACATCGCCGATGATCTCGAGAATGTCCGACTCACCGGCCGCGCCGGCGCCAAGCCGCGTGTCGACCACGAGACGCCCGTCATCGGCGGAATAACGCAGCGCATCCTCGTCCAGGCTCTCGATCTCGCCGCGCAGGCGGAGAAGATCACCGACCTCGCCGTCGGCCAGCGAAATCAGGCCGCCGCTGTTGTTGAAATATTCGAGATCGAGAAACTCCGTCGTTTCCTTGGTCAGCGCATCATTGGCCGCCACCAGCACGCCTTCATTGGTGACGCGATCGGTGTCGGTACCGAATTCGTTGGTGCCGCCGGCGGTGTTCCACAGCCCGATATTGGTGAGACGGTCGTCATCCGCGTTGAAACGCACCACCCCGATGAGCGTGCCATAATTTTCAATCTCGGTATCGCCACCATCCGTCTCGATGGCGATGTCGGTCGATGCGCCGGACAGATTGCGGACCATGCCGTAATTGGTGATCCAGATATCCTGACCATCATCGGATTCGACATCGATGCCGGTGTCGGCGCCCTCGACGATCCCGTTCGACCCAATCTTGATCCGCGTTTCGCCGGATCCGTCATTCTCCGCATAGATGCCGTCGCCCTCCTCGCCGGTGACCCGGCCGTTGACGGTGATGATGAGTTCGCCGTCACCGTCATTTTCGGCATCGATACCATCGTCATCGCCCCGGACCACACTGCCGACGCCCGTGGTGATTTCGAGAGTGGTGCCATATTGGGAATTGTCAGCCTCGATACCGTTACTCTCGCGGCCGATCACCGTGCCGTTGGCGATGATCTCGAGCTTGCCGAGACCTTCGTTGTCCGCATCGATACCGTCGTCACGTCCGACGACCACACTCCGGTCGCCGGTACGGACGGTCAGGTTGACGCCTTGAACGGGGGACTCGTAGTCATAAGCGAAGCCGTTCATGGCATCGATCCCGTCATCGTCCAATCCGGTGACACGCCCTTCGACCGTGATGTCGAGATCGCCCGTGCCGTAATTCCTGGCGTAGATTCCGTTCTCGGAACCGGTTATCACGCTCTGCGCGCCGGTGATGATCGTCAGATCGACGCCACGACGTGAGGTTCCGGCATGAATGCCGTTGCCATCCAGGCCGGTCACCTCGCCATTGGTGGTGACTCTGAGATTTCCGGTGCCATTATTGTAGGCATCGATGCCGTGGCCGTAGCTTTCTTCTCCAACTCCCTCGCCACGGCCGACGATCACACTTCCGGCGCCCGTGGTGATGGTGAGATCGGTGCCCTCGTTCCGGGCAAGCACGCCGCTATAGTTTCCGCCGGTCACCTGGCCATAAACTTTGACGTCCACATATCCATCGCCCTGATTGTCGGCGATGATCCCGGTGTCGCCGCCCCTGATCGCGCTTTGCGCGCCGGCGGTGATCTTGAGGTTAGAGCCCCGGTTGACGGCAATCAGTCCATAATTTCCGCCGGTGACCTGACCGCCGACTTCGACGCTGAGCCCGCCATTCCCCTCATTGAGGGCATCGATGCCGTCGTCGGCGCCGCTGATGGCGCCAGTCCCGGTGACGACCGTCAGATCGTTTCCACTATTGCGCGCATTGATACCGTCGCCGGTTCTCCCGCTGACCGCGCCGCTGACCCGCACCGACACATCGCCGGCGCCGTTGTTGTGGGCGGCGATGCCGGTGGCGCCTGTGATATTGCCGTTCGTATCGATGGCGACGCCGCCATTCTCGGTGCCCCCGTCCACGATATTGCCGGTCGCATGGACGAAGAGGCCGGTGCCGTCTTCGGCCGTGATCGGCGACGCGTTGGTGTCGGTGTAGCTCAGCTGACCGTCGCCCGTGATGGTGATGCCGTTGTCGAGGCCGGTGGCGGTCACGCTGAAGCCGGCCGCCGTCACGACAGCGGCGCTGTCGACAGTGATCGTCTGCGCTCCGCTGGCACCGCTGCAGGCATAGCTCGGCGCCGCCGGAGCGGGCGCGCAGGCGGCTTCGGCCTGGCGGCCATAGCTCATGAAGGGCGCGACGGCCAGGACCGTCGTCAGCGCCAGCCGATTGCGAAAAGCACGGCGCGCACGCTGCGCGCGAGCGGCATCCGAAGATGCCGTCAAGATATTCCGTGTCATGTACCGTCCCCCACTTTGCGATGCGGCGCAAATCAGCCGCGCGTGGAGGCAGGATTAAACTGACATTGGATTACTGCAACAGGAATCTTCCGCGCGCCACGAGAATTCGTGGCCATCCGTGCCACTTGGCCACAGCTCGATCACGATATCGTTGACAAATTACTACAGACGATTCGGAACAGACACATCTCAAGTTGTCGGCAGTGACCGGCGATTCCTCTCGGGTGCAGCACACCTGCAACGCTGATATCGCTTACCACGCATAGCGCAACCCGGCATTGCCGGTGACAGCATCGAGATCCGGTGTGAACTTGTAGTGGCCCCACCGGAGCCCCGACCACCCTCAGGTGCCGTCACGCTGAAGCCGAGCGACACATCGCCGATCGTCCGGCCGGGATGTCCGCCACTTCCGTCGCCGGGAAGTCGACGGCCGTGATGGTGGCGTTGTTGTCGCTCGAGAAATCCTGCCAGATGCTCGCCGTCATATCCGATGAGCAGACAACGGAATTACCCGAGGTGAAATTGTGACCAAGCCTGAGGCCGACACGGCTCTTGATGCTGGTTTCGTCGTCAAAGGCGACGGCGCCGCCGAAAATGTCGTCGATCTCTCCGGCGAGGATTACCAGGCGTAGCGCAAGCCGGCGGCGCCGGTGACCGCCTCGAAATCCTCGGCGAACTGGTAATTGCCACGTAAGAAACCGGTCCACCCCTCGGGCGCCGTCACCGCGAAGCCCAGCGACACATCGCCCACCGTCTCGCCCGGATCATCGGACACGTCGCTCGCAGGCGTCAGTGGCGCGAAGACGGTGACATTATTGTCACCGCTGAAGGACTGCCAGACACTCGCCGTCACATCGGGCGTCAGCAAGAGGCCATTGTGCTCATAATCGGTGCCGAGACGCAGGCCGAGGCGGCCCCGCACGCTCGTCTCGTCCTCGAATTCGACCGAGCCGCCGAAAATGTCGTCGATGTCGTCGATCTCGGTATGGAGGACGGACAGAGAGGCTTGCGGCTCGATGAAGGCGCCCTGGCCGAAGGCGATCTTGTAGCCGAGATCGATCTGGCCGCCGATATTGGTCGCATCGGTGTCGGCCTCGGCACCGGGCGCCAGATCGTCGGCGTCGATATCGATGGCGAGGAAGTCGGCCTTGACGACCGCGTCGGCATAGAAGGCATCGTTCAGATAGGTGGCATAGACGCCGACCGTCGGCACGTCATAGGTCCATTCGGTGTTGGTCGAGTCGAAATCGAGCTTCGAGGTGAGATAGCCGCCGAACAGGCCGAACAGCAGCGCATCGCCCTGCCCGCCCACATTTTCGGTGCCGAAATCGAAGCCGGCAATGCCGCCGAAGACTGTCTGCTTGCGGTCGAGCCCGACATTGTTGGAGGCGTCGCCGTCGCGGTCGGCCCAGCCGCCCACCGCCTTGAACCACAATCCCGGCGTGACGCGCCCGACCGGTGTCGGGTCGACCGGATCGGCGAAATCGGCGACCGGCGTCACCTGCGTGGCGCTAAGCAACGGCCTGAGATCGGCCTGGCGCTGCAGGAGCGTGCCGGTGGTCTGCTGCCACATGTCCTGGGCGCCGGTGATGCCGGCCGCGAACTCATAGGCGCCGGCGCCGAGTCCGGTCGTGTAGAGCTGGTGTTCGACTGAGATGCCATCCTGGACGCGGCGAAGATCCCAGGCGAAGAAACCGGCATTGAGCACGCCGCCCTCGAGACGGAAATCCTCCGCCAGCGAGGTGCCGTCGACGACCACCACGCGAATACCGTCGGTATTGGGCGCGCTGCCGATCGGGTTGGTGAGATTGACCACCAGGGTCGTCGTACCGCTGGTGCTGCCGCTTAAAAGGAGTTTATCCGATTTGCCGTCGACACCTGGCGCGAGGAAGGCATCGACGGCGAGCCGTCCGCCATTACTCACAAAACTGGTAGCCGGCCCCATGCCGAACTGGTCGTTCGCCAGGCCGTCGACCAGCGATATGATGCCCGAATTGTTGAACACCTCCAGCTTGTCGAAATAGACATTCTCGATTTCGGCGATGCCATGAGCAGCTTGCACGCGGCCGGCATTGTTCACCACATCGTGGCCGGCGCCGAAGTCTGAGGTATAGGCGGCGAAAACACCGCCCGTCAGATTGTCGAGCCTGTCGTCGCCGCCGGTCAGATCGACACGGCCATTGATCACGCCGCTATTGGTGATCTCGGCCGATATCCCCTTGGCGTTGATCGCCATCAGATTGGTGGCGGTAATCAGACCGGCATTGACGACGATCACCTTGCCGCCTTCCGAACCCGCATCGATACCGGCCAGCCTGCCTTCCACGAGACCTGTCGCGCCGATCCGGATGACGGCGTCGCCGGTGTCGTCGTCATCGCTGTCTTCATTGCGGACATAGACACCGTTTTCGGTCAGCCCCCTGACGGTGCCATCGATGGCGATTTCGAGCGCGCTCTCGTTCTCGCCGAATGCCTGAATCCCGTTGAGCCTGCCTTTGACCAGACTGCCTGCGCTCGTAGCGATCTTGAGCCCGGTTGTATTCTCCGCGATGGCCGCATGTATGCCGAATTCCTGCTTCCCTTCGACGACGCCGTGTATGGTAATCTCGGACTTTCCGGAGCCGCCGCTCGTGGCCACGAGCCCGCCCCTCTCACCGACAGCCATGCCGGTCGCCTCGACAACGACCTTCAGATCGTTGGCGGTGTCGAGATTGCGGGCCATGATCGCATCGCCAGCGCTCGCCGCAACATCGTCAGCAACCGAGATGACGAGATTATTCCCGCTATTGCTGGCAAAGATACCGTACGTACGTCCTTCAATGGCGCTCCCGACACCGCTGACGATCTTCAGATCGTTGCCATTGGTGGTATTGCTGGCCTGAACACCGGCACCGGTTCTGCCCTTGACGATGCCTCCGACGGTAATCTCAAGATCGCCGCTGCCATTGTCGCCGGCCTGAATACCGTCGCGATAGCCGGTGACCATGCTGGCGGCACCGGTGATGATCTTCAAACTGTCACTGGCAGATCCATTCTGAGCGCGTATGCCCGTCCCCTGCCGCCCGTTGACTATTCCGTTCGCAGTTATGGTGAGAGCGCCGGCGCCGCCATTGCGCGCGGATATCCCCATCAGCTGGCCATCGATCTCGCTGCCCGCGCCCGTGATGATCTCAAGGCTGTCACCATTGTACCAGTTGCGGGCGCTGATGCCGTATCCGCCTTCGCCGGTCACTTTGCCGTCGGCGGTGATCTTCAGGTCGCCGGTGCCGTTGTTGCGCGCGAAGATGCCGTTGCCATATCCGGTCACGTTGCTTGCGGCACCCGTCGTGATCTTCAGGTCGCGGCCAAAACCGGTCGGCGTCGGAGAGCTCACATAAGCATTCTCCGCCCTGATGCCGTCGCCCTGCTCGGCCGTGACCTCGCCCTTGACGGTGATGTCGAGGTCGCGCCCGAAATTGCGCGCATAGATGCCGAACTGCTTCCCGGTGATCTCGCTTTGCGCGCCCGTGGTGATCTTCAGATCATTGGCGTCGACGGAGTTTATGGCGCGGATGCCGTCACGACCCGTGCCGGTGACCCCACCATCGGCATTGATGATAAAATCGCCGCTGTCGTTCCGCCCGCCGATGCCGTCATAGCCGGTGACCTTGCTCTGCGCGCCGGTGAACACAGTCGTGCTGGTGCCGAAATAGTTGACGACCCAGACGCCTCTCTCGACGGTGCCCGTGACGTCGCCATAGACATTTACCTCGAGAGCACCGCGGCCGATGTTGCGCGCTTCGACGCCGTCATAACCGCCTTTGACGGTGCTTCCGGCGGCGATGGTGACGGTCACATTGTTGGCGGTGGAATTGCCGAGCGCATAGACGCCTTCGCGAACCGTCCCGGTGACGTCCCCGTTGATCGTCATCGTGAGGTCACCCGTGCCGTCATTGCGGCCGCGGATGCCGAACCTATTGCCGGTGACATTGCTGCCCACGCCGGTGGTGATCGTCAGATCCCGTCCATAGTTGTTGAAGGCGTGGATGCCTTCGCCGTCGATCGCCGTGACCTTGCCATTCGCATTGATGATGATATCGCCGGTGCCGGAACTGCGGGCATCGATGCCGAACTGATATCCGGTGACATCGCTCTGGGCCCCGGTATTGACGGTCAGGTCACGGCCGTTCGAGCCCACACCGGCGAGAATGCCGGTGACATTCTGGCCGGTGACCTTGCCGCCCGCCGTGACCACGAGGTCGCCCGTGCCATTGTTGTTGGCGCGGATGCCGTTGTGCCCCCCGGTGATCGCGCTGTTGACGGTGACGGTGACGGCGCCCGGGGTCGCGCCGGCATCGCCGGTCGCGCTCACGCTCAGCCCGTCCTCATCGCCGGTGATGATCGAGGCATTCTGATCGATGAAGCGCAGATGGCCGTCGCCGGTGATGGTGATGCCGTTGCCGGCGGGCGCGATGACGCTGAAGCCCGGCGCCGTCGAGACATTCGCATTATTGGCCGTGATGGCCTGCGTCACGACATTGGCGCCGGTGCACACGAAAGTCGGCGCTGCGGGCGCGGGATCGCAGGCGGCATAGGCGGCGCGGCCATAACCGAAAAACGGCGCCACGGTGAGGATCGTCGTCAGGGCCAGGCGGCTGCGCAACTGCCGCGTCCCCGACCTGCCGCTCTGCCCCTGATGCGGCCTTCCCAGCGAATTCATCCTACCCCCGTCCGTCCCCGCCTGTAGTCCCGTAAACAATTACCGGCTCAGGAGAATTCCGGGCCTCCCATTTGGGAGGTGGGGCGCTTTCATCACGAAGTTTTGGGTCAGGCCGTCAACGGATCATGAGTGATGAGATTGCGGATCTCGTTGGAGGCGAAACCGAGCGACATCGGACAGGCGATGCCGGGCAGTACCGCTACGTCATAGATCTCGGCCACCGCGCCGTCGATGCGGAACCATTCGACACAGGTCTTCTTGTCGAGATCGATCACCTGGATGCCGCACCAGGGCTCGGAATCGGCCGCTTTCAGCCGGTCGTCGAGCGCCAGGCCCTCGAAACGTTTGTAGCGCGGCTTCGACAGGCCGACAAAGGCGTGCCGGCCTGTGATGGCGAGGCCGCGGCCGAAACCGGGGCAGAACATATGCGGCCGGAAGGATTTCGTCGCCAGATCGACCTCGCCGAGCTCGCCGGTGCCGGAATTGAGGAGCCACAGGCGCCCATCGACGAGGCGCGGCGAATGCGGCATCGACAGCCCCGTGCAGACGATCTCGCCGGTCTCGACATCGATGACGATGCCGCCCTCGGCGCGCCGGTCGCGCCAGCCGTCGATCGTGTCGGAGCGCGACACGGCGGTGACATAACGCGGCTTGCCATTTTCCATGGCGAGGCCGTTCAGATGGCAGCGGTCCTCGTTGACGAGGGCGGAAATGAAGGGCGGCATCCAGATCGGCGTGAAGCTGTGGCGCTCCGACGGCACCGCCAGGCAGTTGTAGGCGGTGTTGACGAAGACGATCCGCCCGTCGGCCATCAGCCCGATGTCGTGGGCATCGAGAATGCCGGTGGTGTAGGTGATACGCGGCACGTAACACGCGTCCTGCGTGTGGTTGATGGCCTGGCCGGCATCGAGCACGTTCTCGAAACGCTGGATCTGGAACAAAGTGGCGAGCGCCAGCGTGTGGCCCTCGACATAAAGACCCATCGCCTTGGGAAACAGCCGCTCATCCACCATCAGGCCGCCGCCCTTGGGATTGCGGCCAACCAGATACAACTTGCCCGACTGGTAGGAGGTGAAGCCGAGCGACAAATCGAGGCGGGCAAGCAGGCGTGGAAAGCCGCCCGACATCGAATAATTGACGGCCGGCGCCTTGTCGGCCGCCGGCTTGTCGTCGGCGGGCGCCGGGGATTCGGTGGCGGGCGCTGGTTCGGATGGAGGCAAGGCGGAATTCCCGTAGAAGAATGATGACTCGCGGGAAGACCTAGCGCGCTTTATGACATCCGATCAATGTCGATCTACCAGGAATATCTCACCCCGGCATTGCCGCTATAGGCGTCGTAGTCATTGGCGAACTGGTAGTTGCCACGCAGGAAGCCCGACCAGCCTTCGGGTGCGGCGACACCGAAGCCGATCGAAACGTCGCCCATGGTCGAGCCCGGATCGTCCGACACGCCGAAGGACGGCAAAGCCGGGTCGGCGATGGTGGCGTTGTTGTCGCCGGAGAAGTCTTCCCAGACGCTGGCGATCACGTCGCCGGTGAAGATGGTTGCATCGCTCGCCTGATGGTCGAAGCCGACGCGCAGGCCGAGCCTGCCGCGGACACTCGTCTCGTCGTCGAATTCGACCGTGCCGCCGAACACATCGACATCATCGATCTCGCTGTGCACCACGGCGAGGGACGCCTGCGGCTCGACGAACATGGCCTCGCCGAATTTGTAGCCGGTGTCGATGCGCCCGCCGATATTGAGCGCGTCGGTATCGCCGTCATCGGCGTCGGGCGCCAGGTCTTCCGGGTCGATCTCGATATCGAGGAAGTCGGCCTTGATCGTCACGTCGACGAAGAAGGCGCGGTCGAGATAGGTGGCATAGACGCCGACCGTCGGACCTTCATAGTTCCATTCGGTGTTGGTCTCGTCGAATTTGAGCTTCGACGTCATATAGCCGCCGAAGACGCCGAACAGCAGCGCGTCGCCGACATCCTGGGTGCCGAAGTCGAAGCCGGCGAGCCCGCCCCAGATCGTCTGCGTGCGGTCGAGGGTGACGCCGTCTTCCTCGTCGTCACGCTTCAGATAGGCGCCGAGGCCGGAGACCCAGAAGCCCGGCGTGACCTTGGCGACGGGTGTGGGCGAGACCGGCTCGGCGAAATCGGCGACCGGCGTCACGCTGGTGCCGCCGATGAGGGAACGCAGATCCATCTGCCGCCCGAGCAAAGTGCCCAAGGTCTGGAACCACAGATCCTGGGTGGCGGTCATGCCGCCGGCGAATTCTTCCGCGCCGATCCCGACACCGGAGGAGAACAGCTCATGCTGGTTCAGCGTATCGTCATAACGCATGTCCCAGGTGTAGAAGCCGGCATTGAGCGGCCCGTCGAGCACGAAATCACCATCGGTGGTGGCGCCGCTGAAAACCCGCACCACCGCGATGCCTTCGTCATTGAAGCCGGTGGCGCCCACGACATTGACATGGACCTTGGTCTGCCCGGTGACATTGCCGCTGATATGGAGCTCGTCCGCCTTGCCGTCGGGACCCAGTATGGCATCGACGCCCAGGAGGCCGCCCTCGCTCGTATATTCGGTTTCGCCGGCAAGTACGCCGGTGATCTCGAGCGTGTCTTCCGCCGCCCCGTCGACCAGAGACACCGCACCTGAATTGTTGAAGCGCTCGAGACCGGTGAGGACCGGATTTTCGCTGGCGCCCGGCGTCACCGCAGCGATGAGGACGCCGCCATTATTCACCTCGTCCTCTTCGCCGAGGCCGAAGTCGCTCACCCCGGTCATCGACCACAGGCCGTCATTGGTGAACTTGTCGTTGAAAGAGCCGAGCACCACCGTGCCGATGACCGCGCCGGTATTCTTGATGTCGGTCGCCCCGCCGGTCGTAATGATCGCATAGTCGTCGGAGCGCGTCGACAGATTGCGCACGATGCCGTCAGTGGTGATGGTGATGAGCTGGCCATCCCAGGATTGCGCATAGATGCCGGCCGTGACGCCTTGCACCAGGCCGGCGCCACCGATCGCGATCTCGGTGCTTTCGCTGTATCTGTTGAAGCTATTGATGCCGAAGCCGGGTTCGTCCTTGCTGTCCTTGCAATCGTCCTTGCTGTCGATGCAGATGTCACCCAGGCCGCTGACCGTACCGTAGACGGTTATGTTGAAGGAGCCGCCGCTATCCTGCCGCGCATCTATGCCGTCACCTCCGGCGCCGGTGACGACACTGCCCAGCCCGGTGCTGATCGTCAGGTCGTGGGAGCCGAACGGATCGTTCACCGCGCGGATGCCGTCCCGTTCCGCGCCGGTGACCTGGCCATTGGCCTCGATCGTCAGATCGCCATTGCCGTAGTTGATCGCATTAATGCCATTTGCGTCGCCGGTGACGATACTCGCGGCGCCGGTGAAGATGGAGAAATGATAGCCATCTTCATTGTCGATGAGATCATCATAACCTTCGCTTCCGTCGAAGGCGTAGATGCCGTCGCGGGTTTCGCCGGTGACCCGCCCGTTGACGGTGATCTCGAAATTGCCCATGCCGGTATCCTGGGCATAGATGCCGTTGAGTCTTCCAGACACCGCGCTTCCGGGGCCGGTGGTGATCGTCATAGCGAGAGCATCGCCCTCGACGTCCTGCTCGTCCCCGATATAGAGATACTCTTCGACATTGCGCGCGAAAATGCCGTCGCCTTCCTGGCCGGTGACATTGCCGTTGGCGGTAATGGTGAGATCGCCCTCGCCGTAATTGCGCGTGTCGATGCCGTCATATTTGCCGGTGATGCTCGCCGCCGCCCCCGTCGTCACCGACGCGCCCTTTCCGAGACGGGAATTATAGGCGTAGATGCCATCCTCTTCCTGGCCGGTGACATTGCCGTTGGCGGTGATGGTGAGATCGCCGGTGCCGTGATTGAGCGCTTCGATGCCGTAGAACTTGCCGGTCACCGCCGCATTGGTGGTGATGGTCAGGTTGCGGCCGAAGGCCGGCTCAAATTCCTGGGTCTCGGTGTTGAAGAACTCATCGCCATTGTTGATCGCTGTGATGCCGTTGCCGTTCTTGCCGGTGACGGCGCCGTTGGTGGTGATGGTGAGATCGCCGTCGCCGAGATTTTCGGCCTGGATGCCGTCATCGCCGCCGGTGATGGCTTTAGTGCCGGTGATGATCTTCAGATAGCCGCCATCGGCGGAGTTGTAAGCCTTGATGCCGTCGCCCGCCAGGCTGTAGCCGCCGACCAGGCCTTGCGCGTCGATGCGGAGATTGCCGCTGCCGTAATTATAGGCGCCGATGCCATTGCCGCCGCCCTTGACGACGCTTTGCGCGCCCGTCTCGACGATGAGATCGGTGCCTTCGTTCTTGGCATAGATGCCGTCATTGATATTGCCGAACACCAGGCCCTCGGCGGTGATCTTGAGATAGCCGCTGCCGTTGTTCACCGCGTCGATGCCGTTGGAATCCAGATCCTCGTTTTCGGGATCGGGCGGCGCCAGCCCCTGGACCACGCTTCCCGCACCGGTGGCGATGATGAGATTGGCGCCTTCATTGACGGCGTGGATGCCGTCGTAATTCCGGCTGGTGAGCGAGCCGTCGACGGTGATCTTCAGATCGCCGGAGCCCTGATTGTCCGCCCGGATGCCGTCGCCCGAGGCATCGACGGTGCTGGTGGCCGCGACGGTGATCTCCAGGGCCTGGCCGAAATTCTTGGCATAGATGCCGTCATAGCCGTAGCTCGTGACCTCACCTTTGGTGGTGATGGCGAGATTGAAGCGGCCGTAATTGCGGGCGTCGATGGCGTTCTGGGCGCCGCGTATGGCGCTCTGCGCGCCCGTTGTGATGGTGAGCGCGCCGCTGCCGTCGTCATTATAGGCATAGATGCCGTCGAGCCCGAGCCCGGTGACGGTGCCGTCGGCGGTGATGTTGATATCGCCGGTGCCTTCATTGCGGGCATAGATGCCGTCGCGGTCGCCGGTGAAGGTGCCGTTGGTGATGATGGTCACCGCACCCGGCGTCTCGTCGCCTTCGGCGATCGTTCCCGGATCGTCGCCGGTCGAAACGACGGTGAGCGCGGCGCCATGCTCGTTGGTGATCGAGGAGGCGTTGGTGTCGGTGAACCGGATATCGCCGGCGCCGTCGATATAGAGCCCGTCCGGATCGACCACGAAACCGGGCCCGGTCGTCACATCGGCATTGGGCGCGCTGATGATGGCGCCGCTGATCGCCCCGTCGCAGAAGACGGTCGAGGGGGGCGGCACGTCGCAGGCGGCATAGGCCTGGCGGCCATAACCGACAAAAGGCATGGCGGCGAGAATGGTGGTGAGCGCCAGGCGATTGCGCAAGCGCCGGCTCGTCGCCTGGCCGGCGGAGGTGACCGAAATGATCCGATTTAGCGGCGTTGCCATCGTCCCGCTTCCCCGTCTTCGCGATCAAAGAT
>NNBT01002190.1_pt1 | contig 26776 bp, 30 predicted proteins | sample 1173831 | NCBI WGS metagenome assembly NNBT01 (sample SAMN07173936, study PRJNA388173) | plant metagenome | isolation source: symbiotic tissue sample KVJ10 | place: Norway: Troms, Kvaloya island | reverse complement strand
AATTGTAAAATCTAAGAAATGAAAAAAGTATTTAATCTATTATTAATCTACGTTGTAATCTGCTTCAACTTAAAAGCGAATGCCCAGGATTTTACAGAACGAAATAAGCAAATATCAGAAATAGCAGATAAAATTAATGAATATTACATTTTTGAAGATGTTGCAAATCAACTTTCTAAAAAATTAAAATCAGAAATAGATCTTAAAACTTTTGATAATCTTACTGATGCAGAATTTGCAAAATCTCTTTCAAAATATTTAACCAAAAACGGAAATGATCTGCACTTCAATGTATTATACCGTCCAGGTAAAGAAGAAGAAAAAGCAGTTAATGAAAAGGAGTTGCTAAAAAAATACGATGCTATTAATAAACAGTGGAATTATGGTTTTGATAAAGTGATGAGATTAGATGGAAATATCGGTTATATTGAATATACCGGATTTCCCGAAGGAAATAAATCTGCTGAACAAATTTTAGTTGCTACAATGAATTTTGTTTCAAATACAAATGCCTTGATTATAGATTTAAGAAACAACCGAGGCGGTGATGGCAAAATGGTAAGGCTATTTTTAAGTTATTTTTTTAATGAAAGAATTAAATTAAGTGAGATTTACACCAGATATAATAATAAAACCGAAGAGAAGTACACATATAAAAAAGTAAATGGCAAAAAGTATTTAGATAAACCAGTATACCTCCTTGTAAACAGTAATACCATTTCTGCCGCTGAAGCATTAGCATATAATTTACAGCAAAATAAAATTGCAAAGGTAATTGGAGATAAAACCTATGGAGCAGCAAATCCAGTAAAAGTATTTTTTATTGGCAAAAAATATCAGTTATTCATCCCAATATCAGTTGAAAAAAATGCGGTCACAAAAACCAATTGGGAGCATACAGGTATTAATGTTGATGAAAAAGTAAATTCTGAAAAAGCATTAATAAAAGCGCAAATTATAGCACTTGAAAACCTTTTAAAATCAAACACAAAAACAGAATTAACGGAAAATGAAATTAAAGAAAAGATTCTGAAATTAGAAAAACAATTGTAGGCAAATTTTTTCTTATTGCTAACCAGGGTTTGGCAAATGGCAGAATTACTAAATTATCTCCAAAAGGCTAAAGTAACCTAAATAATGTGTGAAGTGCGTTAATACCTGATTAAATTTGAATATCAGTTTTCTTTAAAATTAATTAGTTCAGGGTAGTCAGATAAATGCTCCATTAGGAAATACATTGTGGAAGTTTCTTTTTTCGATATTGCCCTTCGATTTTATTTTTTAAAACTTTTTCAAAATCCACAATACTTTCACAATGCTCAAATAAGGTCGAACTCCCGCGGATTGACCCTACTCGATTATAAGGCCTTTAGCTTAAAAAGCCAGAGCCGAAAATGCCGAATAAAGATGTCCTTCCCATCATACATCATTTAGATCGGGTGCTGTTAGCCAACATCAGCTGCATGCGCTTAAAATATAACGTTTTGATTTTCAATATATTTGTTTATATTTGGGAATAATTAAAATAAAATATAATGCAACAAGGAACAGTAAAATTTTTCAATGAGACAAAAGGTTTTGGATTTATCGTACCAGCTAATGGCGATGCAGAGCTTTTTGTACATGTATCTGGCTTAATTGATAACATTCGCGAGAATGATTCAGTAAGCTATGATGTAGAAGAGGGCAGAAAAGGCCTGAACGCAATCAACGTTAAGATAGGATAAGATAATAACCTTCATACATTGTTAAGAACATCCGTCCAAAAGACGGATGTTTTTTTTTGCCCTGTATTTATTTTAACATTTAACGGGCCGATTCAAACCATTCGGATATCTCAATGTTTCGGGCCAAAATGGCCACCAATTTGATTACCGGATGATGCACATCTAAGTTCCTTTCCCTCTGAACAAAAATACACTTCGGATCCAAATCCATTTTCCTCAGGACTTTTCGGTTTAATCCATCTTACTGCCGGATTTATCCTCATTTCAGACCTTTCTAAAGATCAAAATCCATTCGCAGGTACTGGAAGGAAAAAAAACACCAAAACCCATTCAAAACAGAGAAGTGACCATAGTCCACCCCGAATTGTAGATATGCTTCCAGGAGCCTTTATTTTATGCAGAAATTGGAAGATTATTCCCGAAAGCCAGCCGTGAAAAAAGATGATTGAAAGATCAGAATGGCCAGTTTGCCTGTGAACAGGTGGTCACTTTAAAGCGAAATAGGGTAACAGTTTGCTACTTCAATAAAGCTCAGAAATTATACCTAAAGCTCATAAATACATTTCTTTTAATCAAGGGAATTTCATCAAAACTCTGCGATTGGTTACCTCGATTAAAACGAAAATATGTTTTTTCGTTTGTTATATTGTCAATCTTTAAGGTGAGAAAAAATGGGTGTTTCCCAAATTTGTAATTTCCTTCAAGATCACATAACAAAACGTTTTCACCTTTCACGCCGAAAAAATCGTTCTGATAAAAATTCAGATTGGCCGCTAAATTCAACTGTTTGTTTAAAACGACACGTTGATTAAATGTATGTACTATATAGGCCGCTTTGGTATTTGCTGAACCACTAATACTGCTGGGTAGCCTTGACCCATAGCCAATGAGCCTAGAATTTAGCTTAATAAAATATTTTCTATTCCAGTTCTTTTTAACCAAAAGATCTAATGATAAAAGACTGTTTCCAATAGCATTAACATTATCTTTTGAAACTAATAGGCTCGTATAATGATTGTACGCTACAGTAATATTAATTAATGCACCAAGTAAAAGAGAAGGCACTTGACTATCCACTGCAACTCCCATATTATTGACGCCTAAATTACTCATACTGTCAATGGAATAAGAAATTAACCCAAGATATCTATTTGTGATCAGCGTATTGCCCACTTGTCGTGATGCATATCCATAAATTGAACCAAGACTCAAATCTCCAGCCCATTTCCATGCCAGACCGTAACTAACTGCAATTCTTTTAACAGGTTCATCTATATTCACATTTCTTCCAAATGAAGTAAGAGAAGATGGAAAGTACTCTTGATAAAAATTACGCGGTTGTAATGGAGATTGGATAAACGAAGTTTCGAACCTCCCTGAAAAAATTTTTAAGAGCTTGTGAGACTGTACCAAATTCAGATTTACAGTTGGCGTACCGAAAGAGGCACTGTCCTGTTGATTTTTTGTGGAACTATTTACCCAACCCAAATCCAAACTAGCGATAAAAGATTCCTTCAATATAAATTTGAGACTTTTATTGATGCTTATACCGACTTTATGCTGTGAAAGCTCGTCGCTTTGGCTTGATGAGCCTAATGGATATATTGCTGGCAAAATCTCTTGTTCATTGGAAAGTATAGTTATATTTGCTAACGGCAAATATGTATATCCATAGTAAACACCTAAACTAAGTAATTCTCCACTACGCATTTTTTTCAGATGCTTCCAACTTGTCAGAAACTGATTATACTTCAAATCATATCGGTTTTTCAAAAATATATAGTCCGAATTAGGAGCAATAAAATTAACAGCAAAATCACCTGAAACTCCCGCACTTTGTTGTTCCATATTTTCGCTGTTATATTGTAATTGCCACACATTAGCGCTATTTGAAGATAGCCTATGTGTATAATCTGCTTTTAAAGTATAACTGTTCCAATCTGCTCTTGTATTTTTTCGCAAACCGCTTCTGATGCCAAATCCCAGATAAGTGGACTCCTGCAAGCCAGATGACATATCTTTGTAGAATTTCAGTTCAAACTTTAATTCTCTAACACTATCAGGCATCCATGTGTAAAGCTGTCTAATATTAATTATTTTGGGCTTGTACTGGTTATAATTTGAGTCGATCCTGCTCCGATATTGTTCTCCATCATATATAGAAGAATTATAGAAGGTTTGCTGGTTCTGCCGATCTAAGATATAGGCTATCTCAGTTTGACTAATTAATTTTTTACTGTATGATGAATTGATCTGTAACCTGTTGTCCCATTGGCGGTTCTTGATATATCTACTGTTATCGAAATTATTAATAAGTGCGAGTTGATTGGTCTGCATTAACATTCCAGAAATCGTCCGTTCAGAAACCCCCTTAAGTTCGTTTTCCTGTTGCGGCGTTACTCCATTTCCAATGGAGTTCCAATTCGCTATAAGTCCCATTTTCAACTTTCCGTATAGAGAAAAAATAACGGGATTAAAATTATATCGCCATTGACTACCTACCCCAAATTCTCCATCACCAAACGCAGCTTTTAGTTTCGAGCTTTTTTTAAGACCGAGATTTACAAAAATCTTCTGCCCGTCACCAATTCCTTTTAACAAACGGTTTTGACTCTGATTTTCTATTGCCTGAATCGTGTTCAACACATGGATTGGGAAATTATTGAGAATAAGATCAAGCTTATCAGTGAATAGTTCCTGCCCATCAATTGTAATCTTATCAACGGGCCTCTTCTTATAAAGGAGAATTCCTTTTTCATCAATTTCAAAGTTGGGAACTTTAGCTATGATGTCCTTTAATTTTTTTTCGTCACCATCTTTAAACGCATCAGCTTGATAAAACGTGGTATCGCCTCTTGTCCAAATTGCAGGCGCTTTTATATCCACAGCATTCAACTCATTTGACTTTGGCAACATTGTAATATCAAGCTTTAAAAACCCTTTATTACCAGCAAGAGACTTTCGTATCCGAAAATTAGCGTAAGCTATATTAGAAACGGCGATTTCAACAGAGTCTATTCCGTAAATTCCAACATTAGCATTGAATGTATTTTTATCTCCTGTATTGAAATAATTAAGTACGATACCATTAATACTAGAAATTTTTACTGAACAATTTATGACACCTATCCCCTCTTTATCCAATATTTCTCCAACTACATGTATTGTAGACTGCTGGCCGTATGCAGAAAGTATTCCAATGAGAAAAATAATCGTTAAGAAATACCGCAAAATATTACTGGTTTGTTATTTCAGCCTGTTTTTCAATCTTGGTTTTTTTTACTGATCCAGATGGAACAGCCGCTCTCATATCGCTAAGTTTTTCGAAGCGTTGGTTAAATTCTGCAGGCCAGAACAAACCATCGGCAAGAGGCATATTTGCCGAATATTTTACCAGTGAATAATGTTTTTTTAATGGAATACAATCTGCTTCAACAACTAAGCCTGGCAATCCCATTATCGCATCAATGCCTGCCTGCATTGGTATATCAGAGGTGAACCATACAGACCATTGAGGCTTTCCTCTAAGGGTAAGTGTTGCTTTCTGGCATTTAAGGCCATTTACAATTTTAGTTTCTGGCAGCAAATCCCATTGAAAAAAGTTGCTATCAAATTTCTGCATATAATTGTAGGTAACCTGCCCTTTTCCACTCATATTGGGTCTCATCCTGAATACCAGGCTATCCATATCGCGTGAACTAAGATTTTGTACTGAATCCATTGATAGTGATATGCTTGTAACATTGTGTTCAGTAGTGTTAAATTCAAAGTTACCGCTTGGATAAGTATTTAGATAATTTGGTTTTTCAAAATAGATATACCTATTGCCTTTGCGGTAAAAGTAGCCGGTATAATCTAAAGTAAGTGCCTTTTTTAAGCCCTGATCACCTAAATTCATATATATATCTTCGCTTACCTTATATTGAGCTTCGAATGTTTGAGAAATTGCATAAAAGGGAACCAGCCATACCGCTATGGCAACAAATATTATTTTCATTATTAAGTAACTTAATCTAGTGCTTTAAAAAGTTTAATTCTTCGCTTCAAATAATCCGATCATTATGGCTGTACCGGAACAGGAGCGTCATCACCTGGAATTGCTGGTTCATCACCACCTGGCAACAATACAGGTAATTCTTCTTCGTGCGGTACAGGATCACAACTTGCAGCCATAACCGTCACTGCTTGCTTAGCTTGAGAACTAGCCTTTATGCTCCCAATTATGGTTGCCATGCTTTTTGCCGTTTCGCAATTATCTGCTGTTGCACTGGTTGTAACACTAACAGTAGTGCTCATTCGTTCCCCATTTGCACAGACCAAAGAACTCGTTGATGAACTGGTAACAGTCATTGTACAATCGGTGCCTTTGATTGCTACAGGACTTTCTACTGTTACAGCGGCCATAGCTGGCAGGCTAAAAATTAATGGGAGCGCAAAAAAGATTTTTTTCATTTTGATTTAATTTAAGGTTTATAATAACCTTAAAATTATGTTGGCAACACAAACAAAAGTAATATCGTGACATATAGCGCATACTACATGGCTAAATACCTAATTGTCGTGGTAAAAGTTATAAAACTAACTCTCATCATTTTTTTGATTTCATCCACAGATCATTAACAACCATTCATCTTCAACTTTTTTGTACAGCTTGTTTACAGGTTTAGTATTATTTATCACTAAATTCACCAGCCAATAACAATCTCAGACAATGTATACCTGTTACGCCATCGATGACGATTTTACTTCTTTACTAATTCTACGGCACTACATAAGCCTGCAACCAAACCTCTCATTAGTTAATTGTTACAATGACCCACTTGTGGCATTGAAGGACATTGAAAGTAGAAAAAATGTTGACGTTATATTTATGGACATTGAAATGCCGGTTCTAGGAGGGATAGAACTTGCACAACTACTTCACCATAAAGCTGACAAAATTGTTTTTACCTCTGGATATGATCGTTATGCCCTCAAATCCTATGAACTTGGCGTAAGCGATTATCTTTTAAAACCATTTCCATTTGGCAGATTTTCGGAAACTATAAAAAGGCTATTCCCTTCATCGCTCAGCGTATCAAAAACGAAAGAAAGCAGTGAAAATAATGAACCGGCACACATATTTATTAAACACGCTGACTCGAAAGGCATGACATCAAAAGTGTATTATTCTGATATAATAGCCATTGAGAGTTATAACAATAATGTTAAGGTTCATACAAATACAGGAAGTATATGGGTATATAAAAAATTATCGGACTTCAAATTTATGACTGATAATATGGGATTTCTACAAATCCATCGTTCCTATATTATTTCAAAAAAATTTGTAAAAGCAATTGATCATAATACAGTTATCTTACAACATAACTTAAAGCTTCCAATTGGAAGGAATTATAAAAAACTTGTAATTGACCTTATTAATAGTTAAATGAATTGACATTCAATCACGATATAGAATATTATACTCTTAATTAGATGGTTATTAGATTGCGACAAATTTGTATAGAATATTTTTTACCTTTTTGGACATAAGTAAATGAAAATAGATAATAATAAATTGCGTATGGTTTGAAACGATAACAGGCGCACACTTTTAAGCTATTCACTCGCTAGCGCACGCGTCACGCGTGTGCAGATTAATTCACTGGATCAAAAATATGCATATCGAGCGCATTCTTAGTGCTATGGCTTCAAGAAAGCAAGACTTGTGTTTTCGTTAAATTAATCTCTTTAATAAAACATTAGTTAATTCTTACTATATATCCATATTCGTCCAGTACGTTATGCCTTGTGTGGTGTTTTCTTAAAAAGATAAATTAAAAAACAGTCACCCTTTTTTTGAGATTTCATATTTAGCTTCTTTCTCTATAAGCTGATATACTCGCTATGAGAATGAAAAAAAATTCAAGGCCGCCAATAGCACTAATAGAAAACATCTGAGAAACTCCTAATAGTGCAAGTAGCGCTCCAATAGACAAAATAATCGTTGTACAAAAGGTACTGATCATAACTGAGGAAGACAAAACGTCTATATCACCTCGGGAGGCTTTCAATTCTGGATTAGATGGATTTAAAAAAAGACTTACCAAGCTGGCATTTACCAGTAGAAATGGAGTTGCAATTGCCGAGGAAATTAGAGCCAATTTGATAGTATCCAGGGATACAAAAAAATCGGGTTCGGCTGTAAGTATAAGGACCGAGGCCAGCGGCCATGTCCCAAAAACAATCACAAAAATAGATATTTTCCAGGTGGTAGATACATCTTTGAAGTATTCAATGAGCGTCATATGTTTTTTTAATGCAATCTAGCAATAACAAAATATAAATGCAATAATGGTCATTTTGAAACTGATCTAGTGCCTTTCTAGTACAAGTCTTAGTGCCCTAGCTTAAACATTGACCCGACTTGTGCTTTAGCTAAAAAACCTTAGTTCTTGAGAAAATTTAACGAGCCAAATACTGAATTACACAAGCCATCTACTATCGCACTATTCATGAAGACTTGCGCCAGTAAGATTACTTCACTCTTTGCCTAACAGCTTCAAATAAGTAAAAATATTCCCGCTGTGCTCCGCTTCGTGATAGTTAGCGGCTTGTAGTGCCTCGACATGATTTTTCACTTTAAATCCGATGGGTAACTCGAAGGGCTCATAGTTTACAAATATTCCAGCTTCCAGATCTGATTCGAGCTTGTTCACAGTATCAATCAATAAATGTTTCACCTCATTAACATCCGGATTAATTTCCCAGGAACGTGGAGAGGATCCAATTTTAAAGGATTCCATAAATGCTTTAGAGATATACATGGGTAATCCACTACGCATATAGATATGCCGCTGTTGAGAAGTGATACAATGACCTATTTGCCAGATGATATTATTATTGAAACCCGCTGGAATTTTAAATAATATTTCGTGATTAGTTGTTTCAATTAATTGCAATAGCCTGTTTCTGCTGGCTCTTAAAATTTCACATTCGAAATGTACATCAATCATTTAAGCGGGTTTAAGCCTTCAGAAACAGAAGGATCCGTAAGGTTCACTTTTTAACATTGAAGTTCAAAATTTATCATTTATGCACATAAAAACCGGGCTAGCATAAGTTATAGCGCCTTGATTTAAACCACAAGAAACTTGTTCTTTTATAAATCAACAGGCTATTTTTAGGGGAATTTAATTAGCAAAGAATGTAGCAGAACTCATTATTGCTTTCGCAACTATAAAAGATGCCCAACGTAACCATTCATACTATCTGTACCGAATTTTGACCGATGCATAACGAAAATCAGCTTTGCAGTTGGCCTGTAATATTCTAACAACTATTTTTATTATCCCTATGAAAAATAATATTACGATGGACAATGAGATAATGGAACTGTTTACAAAGTTTGTAGAAAAACGGCAAAGCCCTGAAGAAACCTTAAGGGTTACTAACTTACTTAACCTTGGAAAAAACATTAAAGAGTGGCAGGTGGTAATCGGAAACATGAATGATGTGTGTGTTGTTAACAGAGTTCTTACAGAATACAGGACTAGGAAAATTTTCAACAAAATATCTGGAAGAGTTAAAAACAGGGGAATTAAGAAACTTCACATCCCCAACTAACTATCAATCACTTTAAATTGTTTACTGTAAAAATAAGGCACGCAAAGCGAAGAATGTCGGTTGATTTGTAGGAAATATGGCAGCCAACATTCCTCATTTTGAAGCAACACCATCATTCAGTGTGGTAGGTGCCATGCCGAACTTTTTCTTAAAAGAATGGGAAAAATGCGACAGGCTTTCGAAACCCAGGTCGAGGTAAATGGAAGATGGTTTTTGATGTTTGGTTTCGATAAGATGTTTGGCTTCAGTTAAGCGTTTATCCTGTAACCAATGACGGGGCGGCGCTCCGAATGTTTTCAGGAAATCGCGTTTAAAACCTGCCAGGCTACGGCCGGTGAGCTGCGCAAATTTTTCGATAGGCACATTGAAATGAAAATTACTCAGCATAAACTTTTCCAGGTCGATTTTATAAGGTTCTGAAAAATCGAATAAAAAGTTACGCAGTGAAGGCATGGCCAATAAAAGCAATTTTATGCCTTCTTTCACTTTCAAAATGCCCAATTCATCTGTCATAGTAGCGCCCGAACTTCGGGCATAAGGAATAATAGACTGAAAATAGCCCTGCAAGAATTCGTTCGACGGAATTAAAATATTTGGCGGGCCAATATATTTACAGTCTGCTTCGAGTTTTTCCTCTAACACGATTTTGCGCAAAAGATCTTCTTGCAGGGAGATTACAATGGTTTCATAGTTTCCACCGGATAACGGTGTTTTAGTGAGCGTACCCAGCTGGTTTTTGCCGATCAACAGCACTTCCCCTGTGGCCATCGAAATGTTTTGCCCGGAGGTTTCTAAGATAAACTGTCCCGAAACCTGTAATACCAGGGTATGGTGATTCCAAAAGCACACTTTCTCTTTCCGCTCTGCAGAGAGGTAAGAATAAAAAATTACACCGGGAAGAATTTCTGCTGGACTGATCATTTAGCGTTGTAAGTAAGTGCCACCACGTATAGCACCTATTGCAAAAGTAGTATTTAAAGTATTCATTTCTTCGGGCGTAAATACAATATCCATAGCCTCCATATTTTCAGGCAAACGCGACCTGCGGCTCATGCTTACCAAAGGCATAATATTGTCGCCCTGCGCTTTTACCCAGGCAATGGCCACTTGTGTGGGTGTATAACCTTTATTTTGGGCCAATTGCTTCAATACTTCCACTTTTTCGAGGTTATAAGCGAGGTTCTCGCCCTGAAAACGTGAGAAATGGTTGTGGTAATCATTTGCCGGAAGCGGGGCTTTCATTTCTCCGGTTAATAAGCCTTCAGCGGTATTGGCGAAAGCCACTACGGCAATGCCCAATTCTTTTGCTGCCGGCAACAGGTCATTTTCTATTTGACGGTCGGCCAGTGAATAACCGATTTCGAGCGCGCTGATGGGATAAACCTCGTTTGCTTTGCGGAGCTGATCAGCCGTAATTTCAGAAACACCAATGTGGCGCACTTTTCCTTCTTTAACCAGGTCGGCAACGGTTCCGATAATATCTTCTACCGGCACACTTCCATCCATCCGGCTAGGCTGATAAAGATCAATAGTTTCGATTCCCAAACGGGTGAGCGAATAATTGATAAAATTCTTGATTGCGATAGGTCTTAAATCCAATCCCAGCCACTGGCCGTTGTGAAAAATGGCTCCGAACTTTACGCTGATAAAAGCATCATCACGCCTATCTTTAATGGCTTTTCCAATGAGCATTTCGTTATGACCAGCGCCATAGAAATCTCCTGTATTTAAAAAATTAATGCCACGATCTAAGGCTTCATGGATCGTAGCAATGCTTTCTGTTTCATCGGGTGTAGAACTACCCCAAATTGAAGACATGCGCATACAGCCTAAACCAAGTTTAGACACGAGCGGGCCATTTTGACCCAACTGAATTTTTTCGATGTTGTTCATGATACAAAGATCAACAATCAATACAGTCGTGACTTTCTTCTACGGCTCAAATATTTTGTCTGTACGGCTCAATATTAACTGATATCGTTTTTTACTTTAAAAAGCCATCCAAATAGCCAAATATTGTTTTGGTCTGCATCATCAGGCTCACATGCCCCTGGGCAGGAACAACGGCCAGCTGCGATTTTGGCATTTTGCCCATATCAGCAAATACAGCACCACCCAACAATTGGTAGGTTTTAATCAGTTCTATTTTGTCAAGGCCATCATTATCGCCTGCAATGAGCAATACCGGTGAAGTAATTTTTGCAATATTGGCATCTCCCATGTCGAACGGTACCTTAACAAAATCAATCATCTGTTCTAAAAAACTGTTCCATTTTGTTTTGTCGGGTGCGATGGCATCATAAGCCGTTTTCATTGGCGTATTGGCTAAAAATTCAGGTTTCATTCCTTTAAAGGCACTGGTTACGGCAGGCATCCAGCCAGTGGTTTTATAAGTAGAAGAAATGATTACCAATTTGTTTACGCGCTTAGGGCTTTGTACAATTAATTGATAAGCCACTGAACCACCCATGCTATAGCCAACAACATCGGCACTATCTACTTTTAATTGACTCATTACAGCTTCTACATCGCTTGCCAGGGTTGGCAATTCCAATTTTCTGTCTGAATAAGGAGAGTGGCCATGTCCCTGCAGTTCTATTGCAATTACTTTTCTTGTTTTTGATAATTCGGGTATTAGTTGCCCCCAGTTTGTTTCAATGGTCATAAAAGCACCGTGCAATAAGATTAGCGGTTTGCCCTCACCATACACTTCATAATAAACTTTGGTACCTTTTACAGGTGCATAACCACTCGCAGCAGGTTTAGTCTGCTGCCCTTTTGATTGCGCTGCTGTAAACAGCATGAGCATAATAACAAGTACTGATTTAAGGGGATTGCTGGTTTTGAAGAAATTTTTCATAAGGCGGTTTAATTTTTTTTGATCTGTATTGACCATACAAATATGGAGTGGATTGCTGGTTTTGAGATGGCGTGAAAACGACAACCTTAGCGGCAAATTGCGACATTTTTTATTCGCCGATTCCTGCAGATCAAAAAAAATCAAAAACAGCTTTTTTGTTTTATGGCTTTGCCTGTTCATTTTAATTAAACGCAATTAAGTTTTTTAGTAAAAGCGCCTATTCCATATATTTGAATATTAACCAATATGAAAATTATCCTTCCCGCAAAGCGATTGTTAAAAAACCCAGACAAATGAACCAAAAAGAATTATCGCAATTAACAGACGAAGAATTATTACAGGAAGCAAAAAAAATGAAATCAGCGAAGATTATGAACGCTGCAATTATAGGATTTCTGATTGGGGTGATATTTTACAGCGTGATGAAAAGCAGTTTCGGTTTTTTAACATTCATCCCTTTATTTTTTGCTTATAAATTAATTAATAACTCAAAATATAATAATCAGGAATTGGAAGATCTTTTAAAAGAAAGGAATTTGAGATAAACTTAAAGCTTATTTATCACGATTATCTTCGATGGTACTCCGCAGTTCCCAAACAAACAGATAGTTATTGGATTGGGATCACAGATTCCAAAAATTGGTCGTCATTTCGACTAAAGCGCAGCGAAATGGAGAAATCTTTGAGCTGTGTTCAAAGATTTCTCAACTGCGTTCGAAATGACGATCCGACTATTCTTATTTTAACAAAGCCTTTATTTTCTCTTGAAAATTCTTCTCTAGGAGTGACATGCCCTGCAACCTATTAATTCACTAAAGCCCCTTATTATTTCTATTTTTATACAATAACTAACCTTCATTATAATTCGAAAAACAAAATGGAATCGAACATCAGTATCATCAACAAAAACGAAGGTGAGTTATTAGGCATAGCCGGAGGAAATTACCGGATCGTTATCTCCGGCGCACAAACCAATGGCAACTACGCTGTTATCGAAATGACGGTTCCGCCGGGAGGTGGCCCTCCACCACATGCCCACCCCGATACGCAGGAAATGTTCCATATATTAGAGGGGGAAGTTGAATTTAAAACAGAAGCCGGCAAACAAATCGTTGCAAAAGATGGCTTTGTAAACATCCCTTTTGGTGGAGCGATCCACTGTTTTAAAAATAACTCCGATAAAAACGCAAAACTGCTTTGTACGGTCGTACCAGCTGGCCTCGAAAATCTCTTCCGGGAAATTGGAAGCCCTGTTCTTGCGGGCGAAATGCCGGCAGTTCCTGAGTTAACAGAGAAGCGAAAAGCATTTTTAAAAGAAATGGATCTGAAATACAATCAAAAAACATATCCTCCTGATTTTCTGGGTTAAATCAGATCATCTTAAATTTGAATAACCATAACCTTATACCATGCCGCCATTGAATATGTTACATCAGGAATTTGAAGCACCCGAAGCCCTTCAGGATGTAATCAAGTGTTTCTGGTACAACAAAAGAACATCAGGTGATGGGTTATCCAGCTATGAGGTGATACCGGATGGTTATGCGGAAATCATTTTTTACTTTGGAAACATCTCCATCGGGCAGGATGGAAACTTACAGTCCCTGCCCTCACCTTTCATGATGGGTCTGCTTAACCAACCTGTTCATTTTTATACGGCAGGACAACTGGAAATTATCGGGATCAGGTGTTTCCCCTGGACGGTTTTCGATTTGCTCGGATTACCTTCGGGTAAATCGGGTTTACAGGTATTCGAACACCCTATCGCAAAACTGCAAACTGAGCTGAACGGGTTAATCAATACTGGCAAAATAGAGGAAGCAGTTGAGGCAGTAAAACAATATTTTGTAGCTGCACGGTTGGGGATTGCTGCCAACAGCATGTTGTATAAAGCGGGTGTTGCCTTGCAGAAAGCGAGGGGCAAGCTACCCGTGAGCGAAGTAGCCGCCGCAGCCCATGCCACAGTGCGTACGCTGGAAAGGAACTTTAAGCAATCATCTGGTTATACCGTTAAAGATGTATCGGGCCTGATGCGCTTTGAACAGGTAAGAAACCGCTTGTGGACCGAACCTGATGTTAACCTGGCGAGTTTAGCAGCTGAAATTGGCTATACCGATCAACCGCACCTGAGCAGGGAATTTAAACGCTACAGCGGCACCACACCCGCCGCATTTGCCCGCAATGCCAGAAAAGGCAAACAAGCCGCTGCAAATGATGTACTCGCCCTCACTAAAAAAGATTAAAAATAAAAACCTGTTATTTCATAGAAGATCATACAATTCCTGATTAATTTTGACTGGCGCAAAAGCCTATTTTTCACGTAAACAACCAACAGCTATTTTATGACAAAGGGTTTCAAAATTATTGGTATTACTACCCGCACCACCAACCAGAACAATCAGTCGGCAGAAGATTTAGGCAAACTCTGGTCGCAGTTTTATGCAGAAAACATTTTTGAGAAAATCCCTGATAAGGTTTCAAGCGACATCATCACGATTTACACAGATTACGTAAGCAATTATACCGAAGCCTATACCGCCATCATTGGTGTTCTGGTTTCTACACTTGATTCCGTTCCCGAAGGACTTACCGGACGTGAATTCGAAGCGGAGAATTTTCAAAAATTCACCGCCAGGGGAGCAATGCCCAATGCCGTGGTTAATACCTGGATCAATATCTGGCAGCAGGACAATGAACTGAATAGAAAATACACTTACGATCTTGAAGTTTACGGCGAAAAATCACAGGATGGCGAAAATGCAGAAGTGGAGATTTTTATAGCAATAAAATAGATCAGTCATTTCGAGTTTTAATTTATTGCATAACAGCAATTAATTTATATACCTCTTCTATAGTCCTCCTTTGCAAGGAGGACTATTTTGCACAACAATTGTCGTATTTATACAAGCCTAATTTAGTCCCGTTACTGAATTTTGTATCATAATCATTTCCTTTATGAATACGACAAATACAAGCGGAACATCCGCACAAAACGATAAATTTTACGATGTTATTATATCCGGCGCAGGCCCTGTTGGCTTGTTTCTTGCCTGTGAACTGGCCCTGGCCAACTGTTCGGTACTCGTCCTCGAAAAAGCAACTGATCCAAATTCCCCATTAAAACTGCTGCCTTTTGGTATACGTGGACTCTCTGCGCCTACCATCGAAGCGCTTTACCGTCGCGGTTTGTTTCAGCAACTCGAAATACACAAACAGCTTAAAAACCCTCATCAACACCAAAAGGACAAACAAGGTGCCCAAAGGCAAGCCGGGCATTTTGCAGGTATTCCATTTCTTCAAGGCAATATTGATACCTCCAAATGGAAATACCGATTGCCGAGTTCTACGGAAACCAGTCTGATTTCTGAAATGGCCGAAATGGAAACCATACTCTCGCGCCGTGCCGAAACTTTGGGGGTAACCATTAAACGTGGATATGCAATTACCCATTTCGAACAAAATACCGATGGAGTGACCGTTGACGCCGGTGAGCAAACTTTTAATGGCAAATGGCTTGTAGGTTGCGATGGTGCACGGAGCGTGGTGCGCAAGTCGGCTGGGTTCGAATTTGCAGGTACAGAACCCGAATTTACAGGCTACACCGCAAAGGTAGAACTTTTAGATCCGGAGAAACTGCTCCCTGGCCGCAATGTAACTGAAAGAGGCATGTACATGCAGTCGCAGCCAGGTTATATGGCCATACAGGATTTTGATGGCGGCGCCTTTCATGGCTCAGAACAGCCCATTACACTCGAACATATACAGGAAGTATTGCGCCGTGCATCAGGAACTGATGTAACGCTTACCAGGCTACATATCGCTACTACCTGGACCGACCGTGCAAGGCAGGCAACGGCATACCGCAAGGGACGTGTGCTTTTGGCTGGCGACGCCGCTCATATCCATGCGCCTTTAGGCGGACAAGGATTAAACCTGGGCATTGGCGATGCCATGAACCTGGGCTGGAAACTTGCTGCAACCATTCACAATACAGCTCCTGAAGGATTACTCGACACTTATTTTACTGAAAGATACCCCATCGGCATAAAGGTGCTCGATTGGTCGCGGGCACAGGTAGAAATTATGAAACCTACCCCACAAGCCAAGGCACTACATGCCATTGTAAGCGACTTAATAAACACCCATGATGGTGCCACCTATATGGCCGAAAGGGTTTGGGGCATTTCTACACATTATAACCTTGGCGATCAGCATCCTCTTTTAGGCTACAGCTTGCCCAATTTCGAATTTGAAAATGGCAGTACCATTGGCGATTTGATGCATGATGGTAAAGGAATACTCCTTGATTTTGAGAACAATGCTAAACTTAAAAATCTTGCCACAAAGTACGATCAGTTAGAGAGTGTTTCTGGAAATGTTAAAGACCGCTTGGGTTTTAGCGCACTGTTGATACGCCCCGATGGGATTGTAGCCTGGGTTGCAGAAGGTGAGGCCGATTATAATAAACTTCAGGAAGTGGTAGATAAATGGTTTGTGTCCAGCGAACAAATATTCGTTTCGGTGAAGGGATAGTTTTAATTCCTAAGTTCCGAGGAATCGTCATTACTGAGATATAAAGCAATCTTAAAACGACCGCTACTGGCGTGCGCATTAAGATTGCTTCATGGAAAGGCCGGGTTGGCTGTCGTTCCTCCTTAGCAATGACGACTTTTCTCTTCAGTCCCTAATTTCTATTAACTTAAGCGTTCAATCCGCCATCAATGGTTAAAAATGAACCGGTAATGTATTTAGCTTCATCACTTGCGATAAAGTTTACAAAAGCAGCAATATCCTCTACCGTACCATATTCCGGCAAAGCCATACGCGTCCTTAGAAAATCTGCCAAAGGCGCATCAGCAGGGTTCATATCTGTATTGGTTGGTCCAGGCTGAACCAGGTTTACTGTAATTTTACGTGCCCCTAAATCGCGGGCTAAACCACGGGTAAAACCTTGGAGTGCCGATTTGCTCATGGTATATAAGGTGGTTTCAGGTCCAACAGCGTTATCGCCCATGTTACTGCCAATCGTAATAATCCGGCCACCTTCGGGCATGCCTTTTACTGCAGCCAAAGCCGCCACAAAAACCGCTTGCACGTTAATGGCCATGATGCTGTTATAATCTTCAAGCGTATGTTCTTCGAAAGCTTTACCAATATAAATCCCTGCGTTATTGATCAGGATATTGATGCGACCAAAATCGGTAATGGTTTTGGCTACTGCAGCAGTTACTTCGGCAGGCACAGCACTATTGGCTTTTATGGCTACCGCTGTACCGCCCGCAGCTTCAACATCGGCAACAACTATCTGTGCCTTTTCGGGTGAACTGGCATAAGTAAAAACCACTTTTGCACCTTCGGCAGCCAGTTTTTTCACAATAGCTGCACCTATTCCCCTGCTTCCTCCGGTTACCAGGGCTATTTTATCTGTTAATTTTTTCATCTGATTCTTAAATTTTCTGCTAAATTAAAACAGATACTGTACATTTGAGAGTAAGCAACAAATTATTAGGTACTAACAAAAAAGTTAGAAATGAGAAAAGAAACTTCAACCAATGCCCTGAACGAAAAAATGATGATCGATAGCTGCGGCATGTCTGCTTCGCTCGCTGTAATTGGCGGCAGGTGGAAACCAGCTATATTATGCCGTTTAGCTCATGGCACCATGCGTTATGGCCAGCTTAAAAAGGACATTGAAGGCATATCTGAACGGATGTTGGTAGCCCAATTGAGGGAACTGGAAAAAGACCAGATCATTACCCGTATGGTTTTTCCCGAAGTGCCGCCCAGGGTAGAATATCAGTTAACAGATTTGGGACGCACCATGAGGACGATGCTTGATGCCATGTCGGCCTGGGGAAACATGTATCGCTCGCACATCAATCAAAAAGAGGTTTTGACTGTTGAGGAGAGTTTAAATTAAGATTACTTACCGTAACATCAAATGCCGAACAGGAATTCCTAAAAAGTCTGTTGTTAATTTTAAACGAAAGTGAGCAATTAAAAATATAGCCCATTTGATTTGGAAAGCAGAGGCAGCAGCCCTGTTTAAGGTTAGTCCTGCTTTTCGCTTGTAGCCCCGATCGGAAAAAATCGGGAGCTACCGCTGCAATCAGGTTTAAGCAGCCTGGTTATCTGATGCTATTTACAATTACCGTGCATGGTGCATTAATAATTTTACTTCCGGGTTTTGCAACCCTAAATATTTCCACATTACCTTGCCACCTAAACCCGATCAAAGCGGGATGCCCCGATTTTTCATCGGGAGCAGAAGCGGGAGCGGGACTGCTGTATCCTAAAAGCTTCTGTTTTTGATTTCCTCAAAAAATGACAGAAACTAAAGAGTACCTTTCCTGCGATTTGGAAAGCAGAGGCAGCAGTTCTATTTAAGATTAGTCCTGCTTTTTGCTTGTAGTCCCGATCGGAAAAAATCGGGAGCTACCGCTGCAATCAGGTTTAAACAGCCTGGTTTCTGATGCTATTTACGGTTAACTTGCATGGTGCATTAATAATTTGACTTCAGGGTTTTGCAACCCTAAATATTTCCACATTACCTTGCCACCTAAACCCGATCAAAGCGGGATGCCCCGATTTTTCATCGGGAGCAGAAGCGGGAGCGGGACTGCTGTATCCTAAAAGCTTCTGTTTTTGATTTCCCAAAAAAGCATATCACTAAAGCTCAAAGCAATCCTGTCTATGGTTTTTGGCTACAACATCAACTGATTTGGCTAAATCAATCTTCAGCACTCACCCGATATTTGCTTCATCAAGAAGTTAAATTATTGTTTAAATAAAAAAATCAATCATGCGTGTATTTGTAACAGGAGCCACAGGTTTTGTAGGTTCCGCAGTAGTTAAAGAATTAATAGGTGCTGGTCACCAGGTTTTAGGTTTGGCCCGGTCAGATGCTTCGGCCAATGCGTTAATTGAGGCGGGTGCGGAGGTACATCGCGGCGACCTTACCGATTTAGATAGCCTACGCCATGGCGCAGCGGCAGCTGATGGCGTAATCCATACCGGGTTTATCCACGATTTTACCCGCTATAAAGAAATGTGCGAGGTAGATAAACTTGCCATCGAAGCTATTGGGGCCGAACTGGCTGGTTCCAACCGTCCTTTTATTGTAACCTCGGGCACTGCCCTGGTAAGTCCGGGCAGCGTGGCTACCGAGGCGATTATTCCAGCTCCGGGCGCATCTGTCCACCCACGGGTATCAGAACAAACCGCCGACGCTTTTGCAGCGCTTGGTGTACGTACTGCCGTAGTACGTTTATCGCCATCGGTTCATGATAAAGGAGATTATGGCTTTGTACCTATGCTGATTAACATTGCCCGCGAAAAAGGCATTTCGGCCTACATTGGCGAAGGCCTCAATTGTTGGACAGCGGTACACCGTTTAGATGCAGCCGTACTTTATAGGCTGGCTTTGGAAAATGCAACACCACGCGCCAGGTATCACGGTGTGGCCGAAGAGGCGATTACCTTTAAAACCATTGCTGAAACCATCGGTAAACAGCTTAACATTCCTGTAGTATCGGTACCCGCAGCAGAAGCAGCTGAACATTTTGGATGGCTTAGCGGTTTTGCCTGCATCGATTGCCCGGCATCGAATAAGATTACCCGCGAAAGTTTAAACTGGCAGCCAACTCAGATAGGTTTGATTGCAGATATGGAAAAGGGACATTATTTTAGGTAGGATGTAAAAGGTAAGAGGGATGATGGAATGAATCCGAAAAGTCAGGGGTCGGAGGTCAGAAGATAAGGTGTAAGATAAAGTATTAATTTTTTACCCGTCCCCTGCTTTGTGACCTCTGCGCCTTTACCCTGCGAACGCTGTGGTTAAAAACCAATCATTTTCTTACCACCGCAGCAGTAACCATCAGCTGACCTACATGCCGCATGGTATGTTCTGCCGCATGGAAGAGCAGGCCAATAACCGTTGATGGAAGTTTTGCTCTACCAATACCCCTAAAATCGGGTAATGTGCTTACATCTGTATTTTTTAATTGCGCTAACGCAAGGTCGACCTGATGATTAAAACGATCTACCAGATTGGCTACGGTATAGCCTTCCGGACTATCGGAGCCTTCTTCTGCTAATTGTGAAAACTGAAATTCGGATAATCCTTCGGCCCTGGCATAAGTAAATACCCGATCGAGTACCCCACTTAAATGCTGAAGGTGAAAACCGGTAGAGGCCATCCCTGCAGTCCGTTCCCAAAGTAGTGCTACCGGAAATTCATGCATGTATTCATTAATTTCTTCCCGCGCCTGCAAAAGTGCGTGGGCAACCGGTTGTAATAATGGATCGATATCGGGCAATGGCCCTCTTTGCCAAACTTCCAATTTTTGCGCCATATTCGAGCCGATAAATTAAAGATAAGCTATCGTTACAATCACTACCCAGATCAGGCTAAATACACCACCAAAATAAACCATGGGCATATTCTGCTTAATATTTTTCTTTACAAAAGCAGCGTAAATGATCCAGCCAAAAAAAGCAATAAAATATAATGGAACTGCAAATAATAACATAGTATTAGAGATTGGTAATCAAATATAATTAAATAGTCTGAAAGTCAAGGGTCGGAGGTCCGAAGATAAGATGCAACAGTTAAGCGCTTATAATAATAACTATGCTCCTAACTCTGTGCCCTTTGTACCTTTCTCTCTGTGCCCTTTGTGGTTAAAAATGGAAGAAGTCCGAAAAGTCAGAGGTCGGAGGTCCGAAGATAAGATGCAACAGTTAAGCGCTTATAATAATAACTATGCTCCTAACTCTGTGCCCTCTGCGCCTTTCTCTCCGTGTACTTTGTGGTTAAAAATGGAAGAAGTCTGAAAAGTCAGGGGTCGGAGGTCCGAAGATAAGGTGCAATAGGCAAGCGCTTATAATAATAACTATGCTCCTAACTCTGTGCCATCTGCGCCTTTCTCTCCGTGTACTTTGAACAATAACTATGCTCCTAACTCTGAGCCCCCTGCGCCATTTTCTCCGTGTACTTTGTGGTTAAAAATGGAAGAAGTCCGAAAAGTCAGAGGTCGGAGGTCCGAAGATAAGGTGCAACAGTTAAGCACTTATAATAATAACTATGCTCCTAACTCTGTGCCCTCTGCGTCTTTCTCTCCGTGTACTTTGTGGTTAAAAAATAATAACTATGCTCCTGTCTCTCTGCCCTCTGCGCCTTTCTCTCCGTGTACTTTGTGGTTAAAAATGGAAGAAGTCCGAAAAGTCAGAGGTCGGAGGTCCGAAGATAAGGTGCAACAGTTAAGCACTTATAATAATAACTATGCTCCTAACTCTGTGCCCTCTGCGTCTTTTTCTCCGTGTACTTTGTGGTTAAAAATGGAAGAAGTCCGAAAAGTCAGGGGTCGGAGGTCCGAAGATAAGGTGCAACAGTTAAGCGCTTATAATAATAACTATGCTCCTAACTCTGTGCCCTCTGCGCCTTTTTCTCCGTGTACTTTGTGGTTAAAAATAGATGAAGTCCGAAAGTCGGGAGTCCGAAGACCGGGGATAAAATGCAAAAAATATCCACCCCACTCTATGCCCTCTGCTCCCGTCTCTCTGCCCTCCCAACTGGCGGATAATCAAATATTTTCTTACATTAGTTAAAACTATATCCCTTAAGTTGAGTTGAAATAATAGAAACCAATGAAAAATAAGTATGGAAAGAAGGGAAACAAAAACACATTTAATTAATGAAATTACTACCACCGGACTACAAACAGCTGCCAAACAACTAGGCGCCTCTGCAAGTAAAAGACAGATCAGAAAAGGCGTTTCCAAAAACCTAAGTTTAGTTGATCAATTATTGCGTATTGCTTTAATCAAGAGCAAGGACCCTTCGAAAAGGACGCAAAGAAATATGGAATTTATTGGCCTTGGTGTTATAGCCGCACATTCTTTTTACCGGGGCCTGAAAAAGAAAAAACGTTTATTGATTTTTGAAGGTGTATTCTTAACCGCTGCCCTTGGAGGGGTGCTTTTAGCTACCCAACTTAAAGGAGCAAAACGGTAGCTCACCTGATGTCTGAAAATCGTCATTTCAATCTCTAATATTCAGGATCGGAATGACGATTTTTTCTATTTGCAACCAATTTAAACTAACACCGAACCTCCATCAACATAAATAACCTGCCCGGTAAAATATTGCTGTTTCATGGTATATAAGAATGTTTGTGCAATATCGCTGGCTTCGCCTATCCGCTTTACAGGCAGGCTCTCGGCAACACTGGCATATAAGTTGTTCCGGTCAACTTCGTTCATGCTATTCCACAAATTGGTTTTAACAACCCCCGGAGCTACCAGGTTCACCCTTAACGGTGCAAGTTCTACCGCCATTGCCCGTGTAAAACCTTCCATTGCAGCGCAGATACTAGCTGCTACTGCCCAGCCAGCGCCAGGCCTCGGACTGGCCGTTCCTCCCGTTAAATTGATAGATCCACCTGCATTAATTTTCTTCGCTCCATATTTAACCGCAGCAAAAGCGCCCCAATATCTTAAATTAAAAAACTTTCGGGCGGTTTCAATATCAGTTTCATCAATGGTGTGTAAAGTCAGGTTTTCGCCTGCAGTATATACCAAATGATCGAAAGGTGCTACCGAATTAAAAAAATCTTTAATATTTTCTTCCCTGCTTAAATCAACCGCCAAACCGCTACAATTTTCGGGTAGTGATTTTAAGGCCTCATTGATCCTGTTTTGATTGCCAGAAACGATTATTACTTTCGCACCATCCTGCGCCGCAGCTAGGGCTGTTGCTAATCCTAAACCTGAGCTTCCGCCCAATATGATCACTGTTTTGCCTTCCAGTGTAAATTCATTTGCTTTTATTTTCATGATGTTGTAATTTGATGCAAATTTTAGGATATCGGCCGCCAATCTACTTACCAATTGGTAAATTCGGTTAGTGATTATATTTCTTATCCTATTTATAGCAATCCCAATGTCTAATCAACTTACCCGCTTTCTTAACCAGTATCATCCGTTTTCAGCATTGGCAGAACAACAAATTGAAACCGCTTTTACATCTAAAACTTTTAAAGAAGGAGAAGAACTATCAGCGCCGGGCAGTATCAATAAGGAACTTTTTTTTATTGCAGATGGTGTACTCAGAATTGTAATCCGGAATGAAAAAGGAAATGAAGTAACCCATTATTTTTTAAAGGAGAATCAGTTTTGTACCATACTGAACAGTTTTCATAACCAGGTACCGGCAGAAGAATGTATCCAGGCCGCCTGTAATTGCGAAGTATATCGTATCAATAGAACCGCACTCTTAAACCTTTACAAGCAGGTACCCGATCTCCAAACACTGATTAATCAGATTACACAACAGGCTTTGATCGATAAAATCAATATCAGAAATATCTATTTAGGACAGGATGCTGCCAGCAGATACCGATTATTTATGAACCGACAGGCTGATATTGCACATCGCGTCTCCCTAACAGATACGGCCTCATATCTGGGCATAACGCCACAATCTTTATCCCGGATTAGAAAACAGATTTAACAGATTTTAACCCTAAATTTTTATTTATTTAGTAAATCATCAACAATACAAAACTTTATTACGCTTTAGGTGTTAAATTTTATTGCTAATCACTTAATGGGTAAAGAATTTTGTACTATGGGAAAAAAAATATGTTTATTGGAGGATGATGAGGGAATACGTGAGATTATCGAAATGATATTGACCGATGAACAATATGAAGTATATGGATTCTCTAACGTAAAGGATTTTATGGCCTTTGAAGATAAAGGATCGCAGGATTTATATTTACTTGATGTAAGGCTCCCGGACGGCAATGGCTTAGCGGTTTGCGATAACCTGAAAAACAATGAAGCCACTAAAGGTATCCCAATTATGATGATGAGTGCCCATGCAGGACTAAATGAAATGCGGCGCGATTGTAAAGCGGAAGATTTTATTGCCAAACCTTTTGACATTTTTGATCTGCTTAAAAAAGTAGATCGCCAGTTGAGCAAAGGCAATTAATGTATTGCAGTGCGCTGGCTTTGCAAACTTTAAAGTTAGATTATCCCTAGAATCTAATTTTTCATTTTTAAAAAATACTTCCATTCTGCGCCATTAGCATACGGCTTTAGAAAAAAATCAAATTTCTTAACATCCTGCGCGTGTAAGTAACCACTATTCGAAGTAAACTATAGGCCGCTTATCCCCGTATATGCTGATACAAAACCTAAAAACATGTTCAGTATCAGCGGAAAAACGGAAGCAAGAATTGTGGCCTGGAAGGCGCGGAACGGAATCAACATTTTACGGATCAGCCTTGGCATTATATTTATTTGGTTCGGTGTACTTAAATTTTTTCCGGGCCTAAGCTCTGCTGAAGAAATTGCAGGCCGTACCATCCTTAAACTCACTTTTGGATGGGTAAAACCACACACATCTATGCCAATACTTGCCATTTGGGAGTGTATTATCGGTTTGGGTTTAATTACCAAAGCATGGCTCAGACTTACCCTGATTTTATTGTATATGCAGATGGCCGGAACATTTCTTCCGCTGATCTTTTTCCCGCACGAAACCTTTTACCATTCTGTACTTGTACCTACACTACTAGGTCAATATATTATAAAAAACTTTGTGCTAATTTCTGGCGGAATTTTAATAGGTGCTACCCTCAAAGGCGGAAAGCTAATAAACAAGCCTATGTTGGAAGAAAAGGCTGCAAAACTTGAAAAACGTTTCAGCAGGATCAGGCGCATCATCAAACTGAAAACAGCTTAAAAGATCAGCCATTTATTTCACATTTTTAAAACAATATAAAGACAAGCTTGTTCTTTATTTATATCTACCGAAAAACAATTTATAAAACAGACTTTGCAAAAGCAAGGTCTGTTTTGTTTTAAGGCAGTTTATTTATTTTTTTAAGCTTTCAGCTCCATGATAAAAATATAACCTTGAGCAGAGTTATACTGCACGTTAACGACATAATTTTTACCATTATTTTTAAAAGCATAAACCGCAAAAGGTTCATCATCTGATAAACCGATCGTACGGTGTTTACCATTCCATAAGTTTTCTTTTAGTTTATTCCTTAAGGCCTCGTTCGCGGTTTCATTAGCCGGATAATTTCCTTTGTATAGTTGTTTTGCGCCTATTTTGGTCATATAATCGTTAATATTTTTTTCGAATAAACTGCGGCTGAAATTTTGGCCATCCACATTTTCAAAAACCAGTACGCCAAGTTTTCCTTCTGTAGTGTACACATCCTTACCCGTATAGTTTTCTAGTTTTTCATTTTCAAAAACTTCCGACAGGCCGTCCTTTTCATCTAAAATTTTAAATTCTTTTGAGGGTTTGAAAAAAGGAAAGTTGCCAATTTCTTTTGCTTCCGGGATGCTTTCCCAATCAACATTTGTAGTGCTAACGCTTCCGCTAGCCTTGGGTTGTTCAACAGTTGTGGTTGAAATACTGTCTTTAGAATTTTCCTCTGTTTTCTTTTCCTTAGTATTACAAGAAACCAGGGTTACTCCAAGTACGAGGGCAATTGCTGTTTTTTTCATGGGGTTGATTACGTTTTAGGATGTTTTTTTGTTTCCGATCTCTGCTTATTCAAAAATGATGCCCGGATTCTATAAAGGTTATAATTGATTTTAGCATATTCTTATGACACATTTTCACCAGAAAATTGTTCAGTTTGTATATGCCACAGGGCAACTCAAATTTGATCATCAACATTATTTAATCAAAATGGATTTACAATTAAAGAATAAAACAGCTTTCATAAGTGGTTCTACCGCAGGTATTGGATTCGCAATTGCCGAGAGCTTGTTAAAAGAAGGTGTAAATGTAATCATCAATGGCCGATCGCAAGGCAGCGTAGATGAGGCTGTAAAAGATTTGGAAGGTATGGCAGGGAGTGGAACTGTTTCGGGTATAGCCGCCGATTTTTCAAATGCAGAAGAAGTAAGCAGGCTCATTGCACAACTTCCTGAAATTGACATCCTCATCAATAATGCAGGTATTTTTGAACCCAAAGCTTTTGAAGAAATTACTGATGAAGACTGGTTCAGGTTTTTTGAAGTCAATGTAATGAGTGGCATCCGCTTGTCGCGCGAGCTGTTTCCGAAAATGCTAAAGAAAAACTGGGGCAGGATTATTTTTATTTCGAGCGAATCGGCCGTATTTATCCCTGATGAAATGATCCACTACGGTTTGACTAAAACAGCACAACTGGCGGTTAGCCGCGGTTTGGCCGAACTCACCAAGGGAACGCAAGTAACCGTTAACTCCATTTTACCTGGACCAACCAAATCAAAAGGTGTTGGAGGTTTTATTGAGGATTTAGCAAAAAAAGGAAACATACCTGTTGGAGAAGTAGAAACTGATTTCTTTAAAAATATGCGACCAACTTCATTATTACAACGCTTTTTGGATGTAAGCGAAATTGCAAATGCAGTAACATTTTATTCAAGTCCTTTAGCCTCTGGAACAAATGGCGCTGCCATTAGGGTAGAAGGAGGATTGGTAAGATCGATATTATAGCGGCATTGTGTATTGTCCTTCTGAACGGAGTGAAGAATCATTTAAAACGATCCGTCATTCCCGCGC
>NNBT01002629.1_pt1 | contig 27096 bp, 24 predicted proteins | sample 1173831 | NCBI WGS metagenome assembly NNBT01 (sample SAMN07173936, study PRJNA388173) | plant metagenome | isolation source: symbiotic tissue sample KVJ10 | place: Norway: Troms, Kvaloya island | reverse complement strand
CCACCCACTTCCGCTCGCGCGCCGATTGCGCCATGCCGTGGATGACGCGTTCGATCTTGAGGCCTTCGGCGAAGTTGACGAAGCACTCCTTGCCGCCGGCGATGCAGTCGAGCAGATGTTTGGCCTCGATGACTTTCAGCTCGTTGAAGCCGAGCTGATGGCCGGGCGCCGGGGTGAACTGGCCGTAGGGTGCATGGACCGGCCCGGTGAGGATGGTGCGGAAGCCGCGCGTCTCCTCCGGCCCTTCGGTCACATAGAGCTGCAGCTCGTTGAGGCGCTCCTGATCGAAAGTGAGCATGCCTTTGGTGCCATGCACCTCGAAGCGGATCAGGTTCTTGCGGCCCCAGGCGGCGCGGCTCGAGGCCAGCGTGCCGGAAATGCCGGATTTGAAGCGCACGATGGCGTGGGCGATGTCCTCGTTCTCGACCGCGCGCATTTCGTTCGTGCCGGGCACCGGGCGCTGCTTCACCACCGTTTCGATATCGGCCGCGACCGAGGCGATGTCGCCGATCAGCAGATGTGCGAAGCTCACCAGATGGCAGGTGATGTCGCCAAGCGTCCCTAAGCCCCACAGATCGATGCGCGCCCTTTTGCTCCACGGCACATCCGGTGAGGCCAGATAGTCCTCGTCGACCTGTCCGCGGAAATGCACGATGTCGCCGATCGCCTTCGCATCGATGAGCTTCTTGGCATGCAGCACAGCGGGATTCTTGATGTAGTTATAGCCGAGCAGCGTGCGGCCCTTGGCTTTCGCTGCGGCGGCTGTCATCGCTTCGGCCTCGGCCAGCGTCAGCGCCATCGGCTTCTCGCACCAGACATGTTTGCCGGCTTCGAGAAAGGCCACCGCCATCTCGCGATGCACATTGTTGGGCGAGGTGATCGAGATAATGTCGATACGTTTATCGTCGACGAGTTTGCGCCAGTCGGTTTCGGCCCGCGCGAAGCCGTATTCGCCGGCGCGCCTGGCGGTGAGGTCAGGGTCGATGTCGCATAAGGTTTCGAGTCTGATCTCAGGCACATCGCCGAAGACGGGCCGCACATGGCTCCAGGCCATGGCATGGCATTTGCCCATGAAGCCGGTGCCGATCAGGCCGATGCCGAGAGATGTCATAGTGGATTCCTCGTTACGCCTCCTCCACTCGTCATGGCCGGGCTTGACGAAAGGTGGCAGGTCCCGACTTTCGCCGGGACCCGCTTTCACTGCAAGACCGGGCCAGCCTTATTTGTACTGATCGGCATTGTCCTTGGTGACGAGCACGGTGCCGGTGTCGATCACCGCATCGATCTTCTCGCCCTTCTGGAGCTTGACCAGATTCTCGACCGCGAAGGCGCCCATGTTCTTCGGTGCCTGGGCGACGGAAGCCGTCATGTCGCCGGCGAGGATCGAGGCCGCGGCATCCGGATTGGCGTCGAAGCCGACCACCATGACGTCCTTCAGCTTGTTCGCCGACTTGAGCGCTTCGACGGCGCCCAGCGCCATATTGTCGTTCGACGCGAAGACCGCCTTGATATTGGGATTGCCGGTGAGGATGTTCTCCATCACCGACTGGCCCTTGGCGCGGTCCCAGTCGGCCGGCTGCTCGGCGACGACCTTGAGGCCGCAGCCTTCGAGGCCGGACTTGGCGCCATTGGCGCGCGCCTGGCCGGTCGATTGCGTGATGATGCCTTGCAGGATCACCACTTCCGAGCCCTTCTCGACCTTCGAGCAGATGAAATCGGCGGCAAGCTTGGCGCCGACTTCGTTGTTGGTGCCGATGAAGGTCACGCCTTCATTGGTGCCCTTGGTGTCGACGAAGACGACCGGCACGTTCTTGGCCTTGGCGGCGTCGACGACGGCGGCCAGCGCATTGGGATCGGTCGGCGCCAGAGCGAGGCCGGCAATGCCCTTGGCCAGCATGTCCTCGAGCTGGCCGATCTGCGCCTGGACATCGGATTCGGCCGGCGGCGACATCACCACGACCTCGACGCCGAGCTCCTTGCCCTTCTCTTCGGCGCCCGCCTGCACCGCGGCCCAGAACGGGTTGCCGGCGCCGGGGCCTTTCATGTCGAGCACGATCGGATCGGCGAAGGCCGAGCCGGCAAGCGCCGCGAGAGCGGCACCGGCGATCAGAAATTTCTTCATTTAGTCCTCCCTTGAAGCATGACGTCTCCGCAACACACAGGACCCGGCAGGAGACAGGGCCGGGTCCATAAAGTCACTTTCGAGTGGCGGCGCGTCGCCGCAGCACGTCGATATAGACGGCGATGATGATGATCAGGCCGATGAGGATCTGCTGCCAGAACGGGCTGATATTGTTGAGATTGAGCCCGTTGCGCAAAAGGCCCATGATCAGCACGCCGGCCAGCACGCCGAGGACCGTGCCGCGCCCGCCGAAGAAGCTGGCGCCGCCGATGATCACCGCGGCGATCGCATCGAGCTCATTGCCGATGCCGGCGAGCGGAAAGCCTGAATCGGTGCGCCCAGCGAGCAGCAGCGCCGCAAGCCCGGCGAAGAAGCCGCAGATCGCATAGACATAGACGAGCACGCGGTCGACATCGATGCCCGACACCCGCGCCGCTTGCGGATTGCCGCCGATGGCGAAGATATGCCGGCCCATATTGGTGCGGTTGAGGAAGAACCACAGGCCCACGGCGCAGAGGATGACCAGAAAGAAGCTGAAGGGAACGCCGGCCGGCGGCGTGAAGATGCCGAAGTCGAAGACTTTCTGGCCGGCGAAGCGCACTTCCGGCTGCAGCCCGGAGATCGGCGCCTGGCTGATCAGGCTGGTCAGGCCGCGCGCAATGTTGAGCGTGCCGAGCGTCATGATGAAGGGATGCGGCAGCTTGAGCAGCGTGTAGCCGAGCCCGTTGACGAGGCCGCAGGCGGTGCCGACCAGGGGACCGATCAGCAGCACGATCGGCCAGGGCACGCCCGCCTTGTCGGCGACGGCGAGACAGATGATCGACAGGCCGAGCACCGAGCCGACCGAAAGATCGATGCCGGCGGTGATGATGACGACGAACATGCCGAGCGCCAGCATCGCCGGATAGGCATTCTGCTTGAGGATGTTCGACAGATTGGTGGCCGACAGGAAGGTTGCCGGCTGCGTCGCATAGAGAATCGCCATCATCACCAGGACGACGACGACAATGCCGTAGCTTTCGAGGAAGCGCGACAAGGCGGGATTGTTGCTGATCATCAGTGCACCTTGTCATGCGCGAGCTGCGCGGTATGGCCCTTTGTCCCCATGATCCAGCCGATGACCTCGTTGCGGTTGGTCTCGACGAGCGGCGCGTCGGCGAAATTGGTGCCCTGGAACAGCGCCATCACGCGATCGCAGGCATAAAAGATGTCGTCCATGCGGTGCGAGATGATGATGACCGCGACGCCATGCTCCTTCAGCGTCTTGATGAGGTCGAGCACCTTGCCGACCTCCTTGATGGCGAGCGCCGCCGTCGGCTCGTCCATGATGACGACCTTGGCGTCGAAGGCGGTGGCACGCGCAATGGCGACCGCCTGGCGCTGGCCGCCGGACAATTCCTCGACCGGCTGGTCGACGCTTTTCACATGGATCTTGAGCTTGTCGAGATGGGCCTGCGCCATCTCGCGCTCCTTGGCCTTGTCGATGACGGTGAGGCCGCCGACCTTCTTGCCGGGCTCGCGGCCGAGATAGATGTTTTCATAGATCGGCAGGTTTCCCGCGAGCGCGAAATCCTGATAGACCATCTCGATGCCGCTGTTGCGCGCAACGCGCGGGCTCGAGAAATGCACCGGCCGGCCTTCGAAGATGAGCTGGCCCTCGCTCGGCTGATAGAGACCAGAGAGGATTTTCATGAGCGTGGACTTGCCGGCGCCATTGTCGCCCACCACCCCCAGCGCCTCGCCGGCATTCACATGGAAATTCACATTGCGCAACGCGGTGATCGCCCCGAAATATTTCGTGACGCCTTGGGCCTCCAATAATGGGCTAGAAGTCGAGCTCACCTGTCTATCCTCCCTCTCCAGGATCCGGCCGTCGATCTGAAATAGAATATTCTGTTGATTATTTTTGTGATTAGAATGTTTATTCCATTTTTGCTTGACGACGTCAAGCCCTTCTGTTGACATGTGTCCATGACCGCCACCGACACGACGCCCCGCGACTTCGCCACCCTCAAGGCGCTGATCATCGAGCGCGGCAAGGCGCTGCCGAAACGCTTAAGCCAGATCGCCGCCTTCGCGCTCGACCATCCCGACGACATCGCTTTCGGCACGGTGGCCTCGATCGCCGAGCAGGCCCAGGTGCAGCCCTCCTCGCTGATCCGCTTCTCCCAGGCCATGGGCTATCAGGGCTTCTCCGAGTTGCAGGAGATCTTCCGCGCCAGGCTGCGCGACCGGGTGCCCAATTACGAGGAGCGCATCGCGCAACTGCGCGAGCACGCGAAATCGGCGTCGAAGGCGCATATCCTGTTCGAGGGTTTCTCGGAGGCGGCGCAGAAATCGATCGCCGATCTCGGCAGCAAGCTCGAGGCGCGGACGCTCGACAAGGCCGTGGCGCGGCTCGCGGCGGCGCAGACCATCTATATCGTGGGCTTGCGCCGCTCTTTCCCGATTTCGTCCTACGTCGCCTATGCCTTCGGCAAGCTCGGCATCCGCCATGTGCTGATCGACGGGCTGGGCGGATTGGCGTCGACCGATCTCACTTTCGCAACATCCAAGGATGCGGTGCTGGCGGTGAGCTTCACGCCCTATGCCAGCGAGACGGTGACGCTCGTCACGCAGGCCGCCCGCATGCAAGTGCCGGTGATCGCCATCACCGACAGCGCCTTCTCACCATTGGCGCGCGACGCCGAGATCTGGTTCGAAGTGGCGGAAGCCAATTTCGAAGGCTTCCGCTCGCTCGCCGCGACCCTGGCGCTCGCCATGACGCTGACGGTCGCCGTGGCGGAGAAGCGAACCCCCTCGCCCCGCGAAGCGGGGAGAGGGTAGGGGCCCGCCGCGCAGCGGCGGGAAGGGTGAGGGGCGCTTGTTTCCATGCTATGAAGACTCCATGCGCGGCGCCAATCGAAGAGGCACTCCAGTCGCAAGAAAACTGCGTCGTCTTTCGACGAGTGCGGAATCGCGGCTTTGGGCCGAATTGCGCAATCGTCAGCTTGAGAATTTCAAATTTGTCCGACAGGAACCGGTAGGCGAGTATGTCGGCGACTTTGTTTGCCGCGAGGCCCGGCTTGTCGTCGAAGTGGACGGCGCGACGCATTCGACCGAAGAGGAAGTGTGTAGGGACGCGATCCGTACTGCAAGCCTCGAAGGCCTGGGATACAAGGTGATCCGGGTCCAGAACGACGATGTTTACAATGCGATGGAGGGCGTTCTGGACACTATTCTCGCGGCGCTGACATCGTCAGCCAGGTAACAGGGACGCCCCTCACCCCTCCCGACGCTTTGCGTCGGGCCCCTCCCCTCTCCCCGCTTCGCGGGGCGAGGGTGTTCCCGCGAAGCGGGCCAAATACTACTTCACCTTCACCGGCTTGCCGGTCTTCCAGCTTTCCGTCGCCGCTTCGGCAAGTTTCTGCGCCTGAAGACCGTCATGGCCGGACGCGGTCGGCGCCACACCTTTTTCGATCGCATCGAGGAAGGCCAGCACTTCGAGACGGTAGGCTTCGGCGTAGCGTTCGATGAAGGAGAACGGAATCAGATCGCTGGTGAAGCCGTCACCATTGGCGCATTCGACCGTGGTGAGATGGATGTTGCCGGCGCGGAGCATCGCCTTGCTGCCATGCACCTCGATACGCTGGTCGTGGCCATAAGTGGCGCGCCTCGAATTGGTGATGATCACCATGGCGCCGCGTTTGGTCTGCATATGCACCGCGGCGGTGTCGATGTCGCCGGCCTTGCCGATGGCGGGATCGACCATGTTGCCGCCGAGCGCATGCACGATCTCGATCTCTTCACCGCCGAGCAGGAAACGCGACATGTCGAAGTCGTGGATCATCATGTCGCGATAGAGGCCGCCCGAACGTTCGATATAGGAGACCGGCGGCGGCGCCGGATCGCGGCAGGTGATGGTGACGATCTCGACCTCGCCCGCCTCGCCCTGGCGCAGGCGTTTTTCGAGCACCGAGAAATTGGGATCGTAGCGGCGGTGGAAGCCGATCATCAGCGGCACCTTGGCCTTGTCGACGACCGCGAGACATTTCTCGATGCGCTCGACCGAAAGCGACACCGGCTTCTCGCACAGGATCATCTTGCCGGCCTTGGCGGCGGCTTCGATCAGGTCGGCATGGGTGTCGGTCGGCGTGGCGATGAGGATCGCGTCGGTGTCCTTGGCCTTGATGACCTCTTCGACCGAGGCGACCTTGGCGCCCACGGCTTTGGCCAGGCTGTCGGCGGCCTTGCCGTCGGCGTCCGCCACGTAAGCCACCTTGGCGCGGCCGGAATTGGCCAGTGTATTGCCATGGACCTTGCCGATGCGGCCGGCGCCCAGAACTCCGAAGCTGATCATGCGACCTCCCAAAACAGAACAAATATTCCGAATTGACGATTGAATAGAATTATTGTTTCATACCGTCAAGCACAGCAAGCAAGGATAATCGGCAGGCCATGGCGGAACTGGACGTGATCACCATTGGCCGGTCCTCCGTCGATCTCTACGGCCAGCAGATCGGCGCCAGACTGGAGGATATCGGCTCCTTCGCCAAGTCGGTCGGCGGCTGCCCGTCCAATATCGCCATCGGCACCGCCAGGCTCGGCCTCAGATCGGGCCTCATCACCCGGGTGGGCGACGAGCAGATGGGCCGCTTCATCAAGGAGCAGATGGCGCGCGAGGGTGTGTCGCTCGAGGGTATCGCCACCGACAAGGAACGCCTGACCTCCCTCGTCCTCCTCTCGGTCGAAAACGACAAGACCTTCCCGCTCATCTTCTATCGCGAGAATTGCGCCGACAGCGCTCTGTCGGAAGCCGACATCGACCCCGATTTCATCCGCGCGAGCCGGGCCGTGCTCGTCACCGGCACGCATTTTGCCCGCGCCCACAACAGCGCGGCGCAGAAGAAGGCGATCCGGATCGCCAAGGAGACTGGCGGCAAGGTCATCTTCGATATCGATTACCGGCCCAATCTCTGGGGCCTCGCCGGCCATGCGGCGGGCGAAGAGCGCTACATCAAATCCGACAAGGTCTCGGAAAGCCTGCAGGCCATTCTGCCCGATTGCGACCTGATCGTCGGCACCGAGGAGGAAGTTCATATTGCCGGCGGCTCTGAGGACACGCTCACGGCTTTGCGCAAGATCCGCTCGCTGTCCAAGGCGACGATCGTGCTGAAGCGCGGCCCGATGGGCTGCGTCGTTTATCCCGACGCCATACCGGCCCGCCTCGAGGACGGCATTGTCGGCAAGGGTTTTCCGATCGAGGTCTATAATGTGCTGGGCGCCGGCGACAGCTTCATGTCGGGATTCCTGCGCGGCTGGCTCAAAGGTGAGGATCACGCGACCTCGGCGACCTGGGCCAATGCCTGCGGGGCCTTCGCGGTGTCGCGCCTCCTCTGCTCGCCCGAGATTCCGACCTGGGATGAGCTGCAATATTTCCTCAATGTTGGTAGCCCGCATCGCGCCTTGCGCAAGGACGAGGCGATCAACCATGTCCATTGGGCGACGACGCGGCGGCCGCAGGCGAAAGGCCTGCTGGCGCTGGCGATCGATCACCGGAAGCAGCTCGAGCAGGTCGCCGACACGCTCGGCGTGCCGCGCGCGCGTATCGCCGACTTCAAGCGCCTGGCGGTGAAGGCGACGGTGCAGGTGTCGAAGGGCGAAGAAGGCTTCGGCATGCTGCTCGACGACATCTATGGCCGGGAGGCCATGTTCGATGCGGCGAAACACAATCTGTGGATCGCGCGGCCGCTGGAGGAGCCGGGATCGCGGCCCTTGCGTTTCGAATTCACCCAGGATGTCGGCGCCCGCCTCGCCGAATGGCCGGTGACCCATACGATCAAATGCCTGGCCTTCTACCACCCCGATGACGACAAGGCGTTGAAGGACGAGCAGGCCCAGAAGCTGCGCACTCTGTTCGAGGCGGCGCGCCGGGTCGGCCGCGAGCTGATGGTCGAGATCATCAGCGGCAAGAACGGCCCGCTCAACGAGGACACGGTGGCGCGCGCGCTGGACGAGCTTTATGCGCTCGGCATCAAGCCCGACTGGTGGAAGCTCGAGCCGCAGGCCTCGGGCGCCGCCTGGAACGCCATCGGCGAGGTCATCCGGCGCCACGATCCCCATTGCCGGGGCATCGTGCTCCTGGGCCTCGAAGCGCCGGAAAGCGAGCTCGCCAAAGGCTTCGAGATCGCCGCCGGCCAGCCGGAGGTCAGGGGATTTGCCATTGGCCGCACGATCTTCAATGATGTGGCGAAAGACTGGCTCGCCGGGCGTATCACTGACGACCAGGCGGTCGCCGACATGGCGGGGCGCTTCGGCAAGCTCGTCGATTTGTGGAAGAGGACGCATTCATGACCAAGACGATCCGCCTCACCATGGCCCAGGCGCTGGCGCGTTTCCTCACCCGCCAGATGACGATTATCGACGGCAAGAAGCTGCCGCTCTTCGCCGGTGTGTGGGCTATTTTCGGGCATGGCAATGTTGCCGGCATGGGCGAGGCGCTTTATGGCGTGAAGAACGAATTGCCGACCTATCGCGCCCACAACGAGCAGGCCATGGCGCATTCGGCCATCGCTTTCGCCAAGGCGACGCGCCGGCGCCGCATGATGGCCTGCACCACCTCGATCGGTCCCGGCGCGCTCAATATGGTGACGGCCGCCGCCGTCGCCCATGTCGACCGCCTGCCGGTGCTGTTCCTGCCCGGTGACATCTTCGCCAACCGCAAGCCCGATCCGGTTCTGCAGCAGGTCGAGAATTTCGGCGACGGCACCGCCTCCGCCAATGATTGCTTCCGTCCCGTCTCGCGTTATTTCGACCGCATCGCCAGGCCCGAACAGCTGATCCCGGCGCTCTCGCGCGCCATGGAAGTCTTGACCGATCCGGCCGATTGCGGCCCGGTCACATTGGCCCTTTGTCAGGATGTGCAGGCGGAAGCCTTCGACTATCCGGAAAGCTTCTTCGCGGAGACGGTGTGGACGCAGCGCCGCATCCGCCCCGATGAAAATGAGCTGGCGCGCGCCGTCGCCAAAATGCGCGACGCCAAGAAACCGGTGATCATTTCGGGCGGTGGCGTGCTTTATTCGGAAGCCTCCGCCGCCTTGGCGGGCTTCGCCGAGCGCCACGGCATTCCCGTCACCGAGACGCAGGCCGGCAAATCGTCTTTGCCCTTCCTCAACCCGCTCAATATGGGCGCCATCGGCGTCACCGGCACGTCGGCGTCCAATCACCTGGCCGAGGAAGCCGATGTGATCCTGGCGGTCGGCACGCGCCTGCAGGATTTCACCACCGGCTCCTGGGCGCTGTTCAAGAACCAGGGCAAGACGATCATCGGCCTCAACACGCAGGTCTTCGATGCCGGCAAACATCGCGCCTTGCCGCTCATCGCCGATGCGCGGGTCGGGCTCGAGGAGCTGTCCGCCAATCTCGGCAGCTACAAGGCACCCGCCGCCTGGACCAAGTCGGCGCAGGACGGCTTCAAGGCCTGGATGAAAGAGGCCGATGCCGTCACCGCCGCGACCAACGCGCTTCCTTCCGACGCGCAAGTGATCGGCGCGGTGCAGCGCGCCCTTGGCCGCGACGTCTCGCTGCTGTGCGCCGCGGGCGGCCTGCCCGGCGAATTGCACAAGCTCTGGCAGGCGAGCACGCCGTCTTCCTATCATCTCGAATATGGCTTCTCCTGCATGGGCTACGAGATCGCCGGCGGTCTCGGGATGAAGATGGCGCAGCCCGAGCGCGAGGTCGTGGTGATGGTGGGCGACGGCTCCTATCTCATGCTCAATTCGGAGATTGCGACGTCGGTGATGATGGGCATCAAGCTCACCATCGTGCTGCTCGACAATCGGGGATATGGCTGCATCACCAGACTGCAGAAGGCGACGGGCGGCGCCCGCTTCAACAATCTGCTCGCCGACAGCGTGCATGAGACGCTGCCCGAGATCGATTTCGCCGGCCATGCCAGGAGCATGGGCGCTGACGCCCAGAAGGTGAGTTCGCTCGCCGACCTCGAAACGGCGCTGAATGCAGCGAAGGCCAGCAAGCGCACCACCGTGATCGTCATCGACACCGATCCCTGGATCTCGACCGAGGCCGGTGGCCATTGGTGGGATGTGGCGGTGCCGGAAGTGTCGGCGCGCAAGGAAGTCGACGCGGCGCGGAAGAAATATGAGACGGCGGTGAAGCAGCAGCGGGTCGGGGATTAGCGGTATGGGTTCCACCCCATACCGTCATCCCGGCGAGAGCCGGGATCCAATAGAGTCTTTCAACGCGAGCAGCGCTGTGCGGCTTGCACCAATTTAATGGATCCCGACTTTCGCCGGGATGACGAATGAGCAGGAGGTAGTGACTATGGCAATCCGCATCGGCGCCAATCCGATCGGCTGGTCGAATGACGACATGCAGGAGCTCGGCGGCTGGATTCCGCTCGAGCAATGCCTGAGCGAGGCGAAGGCCGCCGGTTTTGTCGGCATGGAGCTCGGCAACAAGTTCCCGCGCGAAGCGGCGAAGCTGCGTCCTATACTCGACAAATACGGCCACGCGCTGATCGGCGGCTGGCATTCGATCTTCCTGATCGAGCGCGACGCCGAGACCGAATTCGCCGAAGCCGCGCATCACCGCAAGCTGCTGAAAGACATGGGCACCCATGTCTTCATTGTGGCGGAATGCACCCGCACCATCCATGGCGACAAGTCGAAGCCGCTGTCGAGCCGGCCCAAGATGACGGAAGCCGAATGGAAACGATTCACCGAGAGGCTGACGAAGCTCGCCGAGCTTCTGCGGAAAGAAGGCTTCCAGCTCGTCTATCATCACCACATGGGCACCGTGGTGCAGACACAGGAAGAGATCGACCGGCTGATGCAGGAAACGGGCGAAGCGGTGCATCTTCTGCTCGACACCGGGCACGCCACCTGGGGCGGCGCCGATCCCGCGGCACTGGCGCGCAAATACAGGAAACGCATCAGCCATGTTCATTGCAAGGATGTGCGCCCCGCGGTGCAAAAGGAATCAGAGGCGAAGGACTGGTCGTTCCTCGATTCGGTCATTGCCGGTGTCTATACGGTGCCGGGCGACGGCATGGTGGACTATGTCGCGGTGTTCAAGGAACTGCCCGGTTATTCCGGCTGGGTGGTGGTCGAAGCCGAGCAGGACCCGAAAAAAGCCGAGCCGGCGAAATATGCCAAGCTCGGTCATGACAATCTGGTCCGGTTCCTGAAACAGGGCGGGCTCACCTGATGTCAAAGCTGCTGCTCAAGCACAAACGAGGCGACGGACGCATCCAGCATGTGACGCCGGAAAATGCCGGCTGGACCTATGTCGGCTTCGATGTGTGGAAGCTCGCCAAGGGCCAGTCCGCCAAGGGCGAAGACAAGGCGCGCGAGACCTGCCTGGTCTTCATCACCGGCAAAGGCCGCGTCACCGTCGATGGCAAGGAGCTGGGCCTTCTCGGCGAACGCATGTCGCCTTTCGAAGGCAAGCCCTGGTCGGTCTATGTGCCGGCGGGTGCCAGCTGGAGCATCACCGCCGAAACGCCGCTCGAGCTCGGCGTGTGCACGGCGCCGGGCAGCGGCAAATTGCCGGTCCGTGTGATCGCGCCCGAGAGTCTCGGCCAGGAGACGCGCGGCAAGGGCACCAATGTCCGTTATGTCACCAATATCCTGCCGGAGACGGAGCCGGCGGAAAGCCTGCTCGTCGTCGAGGTCATCACGCCCGGCGGCCACACCTCGTCCTATCCGCCGCACAAGCACGACCAGGACGACCTGCCGCGCGAGTCGCTGCTCGAGGAGACCTATTATCACCGCTTCAACCCCTCCCAGGGTTTTGGTTTCCAGCGCGTCTATACCGACGACCGCTCGCTCGACGAGGCGATGGCGATCGAGGATGGCGACGTGACCCTGGTGCCCAAGGGCTATCACCCTTGCGCCGCCACCCATGGCTACGATCTTTATTATCTGAATGTGATGGCCGGACCGAAGCGCACCTGGAAGTTCCACAATGCCAAGGAGCATGAGTGGCTCATCGCCAGGTGAAGTGCTCCGAAAGATAATCGGGCGCCGGCTCGAAATCGGCCTGGCCTTCCGACACGCCGGTGCGGATGAGCAACGTCTCAAGGCCGGCGCCGCGCCCGCCCGCGACATCGTGCTCGGCGCTGTCGCCGATGCACAGCACGCGGTGCGGCTGGCCGATCAGGCGCAGCGCGTAGTCATAGATGTCGCGATAGGGCTTGCCGATCCAGCGCACCTCGCCGCCTTGGCTCTCATAAAGCGCCGCAATGGCGCCAGGCGCCGGCTGGAGACCCGATGCGGTGAGCATGAGCTTGTCGGGATTGCAGCAGACGGCCGGCGCGGTGACGCCCTTCAGCAGCCGGCCATAATCTTCAAGCGATGTCCTCGGCGCATCGGAGCCCAGAATGAGGATTATATCGGCATCCTCAGGCCGGGCGACGAGTTCGAACATGTCGAAGCCGTAATCGTCGCCCTTCCGGCCGATGATGAAAGCGCGCTTCGCCGCCGAGCCGCGCAGCTGATCGTAGGCGACTTCCCCCGAGCTTACCGCATCGACGAAATGATCGCGCGGCACTCCCATCTGCGTGATACGCGCGACATTGGGCGCCGCCCGCTTGGCGGAATTTGTCATCACCGCGACCGGAATGCCGAGCGCCTTCAATTCGGCGAGCACGCCGAGGCTGCCGGGATAAAGCTTGCTCCCGTCATGCAGCACGCCGAACTGGTCGATCAGCATGCCGTCATAGTGGCCGGCGATGTCGGCGAGACCTTTAATAGGGATCATGACCCAGCCCCCGCCAGGCAAGACGCGCGGTGCCGACCGCGGCATGTTCGCTGCGCGGCGTCTCGTTGGGCACCTTGAGCAGCCTTTCGCGGATGCGCGCCCAGCCTTCATTGGCCGCACCACCACCCACCGTGCGCAAGGTCTTGAGCGGCGTCGCGCCGAGCTCGGCGAGACGGCGATAGGCCAAGGCTTCGACGCGCGCTATGCCTTCGAGCAGGCCCTGGAAGAACAGGCGCTCGTCATCGGGCCTGGGCGTCACCCGCGATTCCATTTTCGGATCGTTGATCGGGAAACGCTCGCCGGGCTTGGGCAGCGGATAATAATCGAGGCCGGTCGGAAGATTGGGATCGATCAACGGCGTGAGCCGCACGATGTCTTCGCGGCTGAGATAAGCGGCGAGCGCCGCGCCCCCGGTATTTGAAGCCCCGCCCGCGAGCCATTGATCGCCGATGCGATGGCTGTAGATGCCGTAATCTGGCGCGAAGACCGGCCCCTCCGAGAGCAGCTTCAAGGTCAAGGTCGTGCCGAGCGAGGTGACGCCGTCACCCGGATCGCGCGCACCACTCGCCAGGAACGCGGCGCAGCCATCGGTCGTGCCGGCGACGATCGCCACGGTGGCGGGCAACCCATAACGCTCGGCAATGGCGGGCAGGATCGTACCGGTGCGTTCGCCCGCCGCCACCACCTGCGGCAGGTGATCCAGGACGAGGCCGGTCTCGGCGATCCAGGCCGGCCATTGGCGGGTAAGCGGATCATAGCCGGTTTTCAGCGCGTTGTTTTCGTCGCTGACATCGAAGCGGCCGGAGAAGCGCCCGGCGAGCCAGTCGGCCTGGTGCAGGATACGCACGGGTTTGATCGTCGCCTGCATTTCGAGCGCCCGCGCCAAGGGCGACGAGCCGCCGCGCGCCGCGGTTTCCTGCGGCGCCACCTGCATCACCGCATCGAGATATTTCTGATCGGCCACGTCGTTATACATGGAGGCGAGGCCGCAAGGCGTGCCTTCGATATCGATCGGCACGATGGTGCCCGACGTGCCGTCGATCGCCAAAGCCAGGACCCGGTGCGCCTTGAACTCACCTTTGAGCGCCAGCAGCACTTCGTCCAGCGCCGCCGCCCACACATGGGCATCCTGCCACAGGCGCCCAAAACTCTGCTGCGGCAGCATCATGGCAGTCTGGCGCATCGCGAGGATCTCGCCGTCGCGGTCGAGCAGGACCGCGCGCAGGCCGGATGTGCCGATATCGATGCCGAGGACCGCGTCGCTCATCATGTCACCTGATCGGAAGTTGCGAGAATGCCGGATGCCGTCACTTCATCGGTGATCAAGATGTCGGCCATGCCGCCCTTCAACACGCCATGCAGGACCTCGACCTTATCGGTGCCGCCTGACGCCACGATGACACAGGGCACCGATTTGAGCTCGAGCGGCGACAGGCCCACGGCCCGCTTGTTCAAGGGATGATCGACGAGACGGCCATGGACGTCGAGCCAATGGGCGCAGAGATCGCCGACCGCACCCGCTTCCTTCAGCGACTTGGCGTCGGCGGCGCTGATGAGATCGACATGATGGATGGTGCTGTCGGCGGCGAGCCCGCCGGCCGAGACGAGCACCAGGTCGACCTTCCGCAGACGCTCGAACACATCCCTGATCATCGGCTGCTGGGCGAGGAGGTCGCGCGTCGCCTCCGAATCGGCGAGCGCCGGGGCGGCGATATAATAACATTGCGCGTCGATGAGATCGGCGAGATGCGAGGCCGTCTCATGCGGGTTGACGGCGGCGCCGCGCGTCAGGCCGCCCATCAGCGACACGACGGAGACCCGCCGCAACGGCCGGCGCGGCACCGAGCGCAGGCTCAAGCGCAAGGTGCGGCCCCAGCCGACCCCGACCGACATGCCGTCCTTCAACCGCTCGGCCAGCGCGCTGCCGGCGGCGGCGCCGATCACATGGCGGATCAGAGCCGGATCGGGGGGCGTCGGCACGATGATCGCCTGGTCGATCTTGAAACGTTCCTTGATGCGGTTCTCGAGCTCGATGCAGTCGGCGAGACGGCCGGTGATGCGAATCTGCACCATGCCCTGCTCGCGCGCCTGGGCGAGCAGCCGGTTGACGCGGATGCGGTTGATGCCGAGCTTCTTGCCGATCTGCGCCTGGGTGAGGCCGGCGACGAAATAGAGCCATGCGGCGCGGGTCGCGAGCTGCTCGTCGCGATCGACCGACAGTACCAGCATGGACTCGTCGTTCATTTGACGGCTTTTCGGTATTTCTCGTCGATGGCGTCCATCTTGGCGACCTTGGGCGCGGAGCGGCCGCCCTGGAATTCGGCATTGAGCCAGATATCGGTGAGCATCTTGGCCACCGCCGGACCGACGATGAGCTGGCCGAAGGTGATGATCTGGGCGTTGTTGGAGGCCATGGCGCGTTCCGCCGTATAGGGGTCCATCACCGGCACGGCGCGCACGCCCGGGACCTTGTTGGCGGTGATCGCCATGCCCGCACCGGTGCCGCAGACCAGGATGCCGCGCGGATAGTCGCCGCGCCCGACGGCTTCCGCCACCTTGACGCCGATATCGGGATAATCGACCGGATTGCTGTCAACGACGCCCATATCCTTCACCTCATAACCCTTGGCTTTGAGATGCTCGACCAGCGTGTTCTTGAGCTCGAGGCCCAGATGGTCGGCGCCGATGGCGATGGATTTCTTCTCAGTCATGGCACACTCCGTAATCGGTCACGCGTAACGATGCAACTTGCCCCACGGCATCACGAGCTTGTCATTGGCGGTGAGCGCCTGAAGCAGCGCTGAGGTCACCGGCAGCTCGCCGGCGTCGAGCTTGCCCGTTGTCATCAATTGTTTGAGCGTCGCAGCCAGTGCGATGCCGAGCTCGGCGCCTTCGATCGTATCATCTTTCATCGGCCCGGCCTTGACCTCGGCGTAAGAGAGGCCGAGGCCCAATTGCCGGCCGAGCCTGGAATTGCGCCCCGCCTGGCAGGTCACATAAAGATCGCCGGCGCCCGGCATGCCCCACACGCTCTTGGCATCGCCGCCCATGTAACGCGCCAGCACCATCATCTCGGCGATCGCCTGGTCGAAGATCACCGACGCGGCGTTGAAGTTGAAGGCATTGTTCTCGGATGGCGGAGCCTTTTCATGCTGGCCCGCCGCCCAGCCGACCGAGATGGCGAAGAAATTCTTGAAGGCGGCGCAGAGCTCGACGCCCGCGATGTCGTCCGACACCCGCGGATGATAATAATCGGTCTCGAGCCAGGAACACAGCTTGGCCGCGAGCCCTTTGGTGCGCGAGGTGATGACGACGCCGGTCTGCCGCCTGACCGCGAGCTCGCCGGCGATGCAGGGCCCGCCGACGGCGGCGAGATCGAGCGCCATGCCGGTGCGCCGTTTCACTTCCGCCTGGACGAAATCGGGCAGCGTCAGGATGGCGCCGTCTTGCGGCATCAGCCCTTTGGTGATCATCATCACCGGCACCGGCTTCTTCAGGGTCTCGCACAGGCGGTCGATGGCCCAGCCGACGCCGGCCGAGCTGACGCCGAGGAGGATGAGATCGGTGTCGTCGCCCAGAGCCTTGGCGAAGTCGCTATGTGCGAAGGCCTTCACCCCATCGGGCAGCTTCACATTGAGACGCGGATGCCGGCCGGTTTTCGCGACACTGTCGATGATCGCCTGGTCGAGATGCGTGCCGACAAGGCGCACCTCATGGCCCCTGTCGCGGGCCGGCAGGATCATCGCCGATCCCATGACGCCGGCGCCGAGTATCGTGATGACCGCCATAGGCTTTCTACTCCGTCACAAAATCGCCGTGCCGCTTTCGGCATCGAAGAGATGGATGCGGTCGAGCTTCGGCTTGACGCCGATCGTTTCGCCGCGTTTCCAGTCGCGCCGCTCATCGGTGATGACGCAGACCTCCTCGCCGGCGAGCTCGGCATAGATGTGGATCTCAGGCCCCGTCGGCTCGGTGACGCTGATCTTGGCCGGGATGCCGTCCGGACCCGCAACCGGGTCGAGATGTTCGGGGCGCACGCCATAGATGACCTTGCGGCCCGCCTCGACCTTGCCGGTCTGCGGCAAGGGCAGCAGCGCGTCACCCGATTTGACCGCGACGCCGCCATTGGCCTTGACCGTCTCGCCTTTGAGGAGGTTCATCGCCGGCGAGCCGATGAAGGTGGCGACGAAGAGATTGACCGGATGATCATAGACTTCGAGCGGCGAGCCGATCTGCTCGATGCGCCCGTCGCGCAGAATGACGATCTTGTCGGCCATGGTCATGGCCTCGATCTGGTCATGCGTCACATAGACGGTCGTCGTCTTCAGCCGCTCATGCAGCTCCTTGATCTCGGTGCGCATCTGGACACGCAATTTTGCGTCGAGATTGGACAGCGGCTCGTCGAACAGGAACACCGCCGGATCGCGCACGATGGCGCGGCCCATGGCGACGCGCTGGCGCTGGCCGCCCGACAATTCACGCGGGAAACGCTTGAGATAAGGCTCGAGATTGAGGATCTTCGCCGCCCAGCCGACTTTCTGGTCGATCTCCGATTGCGGCCGTTTGGCGAGCTTCAGCGAGAAGCTCATATTCTCGGCGACATTCATATGCGCATAAAGCGCATAATTCTGGAACACCATCGCGATATTGCGGTCTTTCGGATGCACGTCATTGACGCGTTTGCCGGCGATCTCGATATCGCCCTTGGTGACCGTTTCGAGGCCGGCGATCATGCGCAGCAGCGTGGACTTGCCGCAGCCCGACGGGCCCAGCAGCACGACGAAGGAACCGTCCTCGATATCGAGATCGATGCCATGGACGACCGCGACATCTCCGTAGTTCTTGAAGACCTTCTTGGCGGAAACCGATGCCATGAGTTTGCCCCGTCCCTATTGCGGATCACGTGAAAGGAAATCGTCGAGAAGCCCCGCATCGTCCGCGAGGTCGAGGAAGGACCAGCGGTTGCGCACGTCGCGGGCGTATTTCATCGCATCGCGCCAGATCTTGCGCGGCAGGTTCATATCCGTCGCGGTGACGGGACCGCCCGCCGCCCTGAGCGCCTTCTCCATCTCGACCGGGTCCATCACGAAGGCTTTGAGCTCCTCGCGCAATTGCGGCCAGAGATCGGCCAGCTTGGCGTTGAACTCATCGGCGCCCTTCCTGTCGAAGGCTTTCTTCTTCGCCTCTGTGTAACACATGCTGCCGATCTCGCGGCCGTAACGGTCGATGAATTCGGCTTCGTCTATGTGGGTCGGCTTGATCTTCGGCGCTTTGTCGAGCTTGAGCAATTCACTCTGCAGGCGGGCAATGGCGAGTGAGGCGACGCCGACCTGCTGGCCATGGGTGGTGCCGGGATGGGCCGGGCCGGCGAACATGTCGATCCAATGCGACACCTGATGTTCGCCCATCGAGCCGTGATGCGAGATGCCGGTGAAACACACACCGAGGCCGCACAGAGTGAGCACGCGGTGCAGATAGCCATTGGCGGCCACATCATGCTTGGCGAGGCCGGACGCGGCCTTCAGCATCGGCGCTTCGTCGTCCTTCTGCAGCACATAAGGCACCTGGGAATAGAAAGTGCCGAAGAGGCGATGCGAGGCCCACCAGTCGATCTGCGCGGTGGAGCGGCACAGACAGTCGCCGAGGCCTGCCGCCGAGAGCCAGGTCGGCGCGTCGGCCGACACTTTGAGATCGAGGAAAATGCCCTTGGGCGCATGCGCCGGCAGCGAGGTCTTATAGCCATTGGCGAGCGTCACCGAGGCGGTCGAGGCGGCATAGCCGTTCATCGACGCGGCGGTGCCGAAAGTGGCATAGGGCCTTCCGTCCTTGAAGGTCGCGAATTTGCAGGTGTCGCTCAGCGCCCCCGAGCCCACCGCGATCAGCGCGTCGGCATGGCGGGTTTTCTCCTGCACGGCGGCGATCGTCGGCTCGTCGCATTCCATATTGCCGGGCATCACGATCTCATCGATCGTGCCGATCGCCTGCAGTTCCTTGGCGACACGCCGCCCCATCGCCTCGACCGTATTGGCGTCGGAGACGACGGCGATCCTCTTGCCGAGCTTCAGGGGCGCCGTTACATCGGCGGCGCCGCCATCGAGCGTATCGGCGATGAGGATGGTCTTGAACGGCACTTGTGCCGGCTTGCCGGTCTCAGGGTCCGCCCACCTGCCGTCGACAACGTCACTGATGAGCTGGTTCCAGTCGCGCATGGCTTCGGTCATTGGGGGTTTCCTTGGGCAAAAGCGGCCATGCGGGCATTCCATTTCGAAAGTGACGGCCAGAGATCGGCATAGATTTGGGCGAGCTCGGCGTAGCGCGCCTGCGCCTTGCTGTCCGGGGTGAAGGTCTTGGTGAGATCGCCGGTCATGGCGCGCGCCGCGGCGACGACGGACGGATACCAGCCGGCGCCGGTCGCCGCCGCGGCGGCGGCCCCCAGCGACGATGCTTCGACGGTGGTCGAGCGGACGACCTTGCGCCCCGAGGCATCGGCGATGATCTGGCACCAGAGATCGGATGCGGCGCCGCCACCGATGGCGACGAAATGATCGATCGGCTGCGTCACTTGCGAAATGCGCTCGGTGACCATGGCCTGCTCGAGCGCCACACCTTCGAGAAGAGCGCGATAGACATCGCCGCGCCGATGCGAGGCGGTGAGGCCGGCGATGACGCCACGCGCATTCGGATCCCAATAAGGCGTCATCGAACCCGACCAGTACGGCACCAGCGCCAGGCCGTTGGCGCCGATCGGTGATTGGGCCGCTTCCGCCTCGAGCGTCTTGAAGATTTGCGGGTTGCGGGCGGGATCGATGTTGAACAGCTGCTCCACAACCCAATTGACCAGGAAGGTGCCGGTGCGCAGGCAGGATTCGAAGATATAGCCGGTCTCGGCGATCGCCTTCATGGTGCGGAAGGCAGGATCATAGGCGTAAGTCTCGCCAAAACTTCCCGAGACGACGGCGGTGCCGAGATTGAGATAGGCGCGGCCTTTCTCGAAGACATTGGCGCCGCTGCCGGCGCATTGTCCGTCGCCGCCACCCGCCACGACCGTGACGTCGCGCGAAAGCCCGGTGGCTTTCGCCGCCGCTTCGGTGAGGGTTGCGATCTTCTGGCCCGGCCGCGCGAGCTTGGGCAATTGCACGCGGCTCAGGCCCACGGCATCGAGCAACGTGTCGGACCAGTCCTGCGCCGCCATGTCGAGCAGCCCCATCGGATCGGCCGACGCGGTCGAGGTGACCCATTGGCCGGTCAGGTGATGGATGAGGACGCCATGGACCTCGGCGGTCTTGGCCGTCTGGCGCCACAGGTCGGGCATATGGGCGTCGAACCAGGCGCAACGATAGAGGCAAGGCGTCAGATCGACGGGCTTGCCGGAAATGCGATGGATCTCGGCGCGGCCGATCTTCTGCGCCAGCCGCTCGATCTCGGAGCGGCCGCGCTCGTCGAGCCACAAGGTGCCGGGGCGCAGCGGCGTGTCTTCAGCATCGAATTGCGCGAAGCTTTCGCGCTGATTGGAAATGGCGATGGCAGCGACACGTTCCGGCTTCACCTTGACGAGCAATTCGCGGATCGCGGTTTCGGCGGAGTGGCGCCAGTCTTCCGCCCGCTGCTCGAACCAGCCGGCCTGCGGATTGGCGAGCGCGATCTGGGCGCGGCCTTCACCTTGCGCATTACCGTCGCGGTCGAAGGCGATGGCCTTGGCGGCGGTGGTCGAGGAATCGAGGCCGATGACGAGGTCGCGTGTCATGAATCCGGTCAAAAAATTGGCGGAGACGGGATGGTCCGCCTCCGCCCAGTCCAGGGAGTATCAGAGAAGGCCGGCGTCTTCGACGGCCTTGTTGATCAGGCTGGCAACGTTGTCCATGCACTTCTTGGCATCGCCGCCATAGTCCTGATTGGTGAGCAGCTTGCCGAGCTCGACCGGGATCTCGTTGTTGGAGAAGCCCGCCCACAAGGGCATGTCGGGTTCGGAAGCCATGACATTGTCGATCGTCCACTTCACCACTTCGAGATGGCGCGTGGTGCCGGGGCCGACGACGGCCTTGGCCTTGACGCGCGGATCCTCGAAGGAGGACAGCCGCATCGGCGCGAAGCCGCCGAGCAGCGTGCAACGGGTCATGATCTCTTTCGAGCAGGCCCACTGCATGAAGATCCAGGCGGCGTCGAGATTCTTCGAATATTTCGAGAGGCCGAGGATCGAGCCGCCCTGATGGCCGACATTGGGGATCTCGCCGAAGCCCGCATCCGCCACGGCGCGCACGCCGGTCATGGAGGAGATCGGGCGCAGCGGTTCCCACAGGCCCTTCACCTTCGAATCATCGGCATCGAGACCCGGGAAGAACTCGTCCCAGCTGTTGACGAGCGCCACCTGGCCGGCATGCATCATCTGGAACTGGCCGTCCCAGGTCGACGCGGTCGACTGCGGCGGAGCGTTCTTCAGCATCTCCTGATACCACTGGAGACCCTTGACGCCCTGCTCGTCATTGCCGGCGAACTTCTTGTCCTTGCCGAAGATCGAGCCGCCATGGCCCCACACCGCCGCGGTCCAGTCGCATTCGAGCGAATAGTGGCCCGACTTGGCCTGGAGACCGGTGCCGAAGATGCCATTGGCCTTCTCGGCCTCGGTGATCGCCTTCACGCCGGCGGTGAACTCGTCGAAATTGGTCGGCGGCTTGATGCCATGTTTCTCGAGGATGTCCTTGCGATACATGGTGATGAAGATCGGAATGTCGAACGGAATGCCCGCCCACTTGCCGTCATAAAGCGCAAGACCCTCGACCAGCGGCTTCGAGAAATCGTCGAAGTCGAAGCCCGGCATCGCGAGATCGGGCTTGTCCTTGTAGTATTGCGTCGGATCGACGGTGTCCTGCGCGAAGGTCGCGACCCAGGACTGGTCGAGATAATAGACGTCATAGGTGCCGAGCTGGCCCTGCACGTCCTGCGTCGCCTTGGCGAGCACCTGCTCGAGCGGCACGATCTCGATTTCGACCTCGATGCCGGTCGCTTCGGTGAACTCACCCTTGATCTGGTTGAGAACGACGGTCGGCGGGGTGGCTTCCGAGGTGTAGCGCACCTTGGTGCCCTTGAACTGGCCGCCGACATCCTTGAGCCACTTGGTCATCTCATCGGGCGTCTGCGCATAGGCCGCATTGCCGCCGAGATTGCCGCGGAAGGGCCGCGTCGAGCCGAGAAGCCCGGTGGCAAAGGCCGAGAAGCCGATGCCGGCCAAACCCGCCTTGCGCAGGAAGTCGCGCTTGGAGATGCGCCGCGCCGCGAAGTCGCGGGCGGTGTCGATGATGAAGGTCTTCTTATCGTGGTCTTTAAAACTCATGAATTCCTCCCATGGGTTGCGTCGTAATTGCTCGTCCGCGGCTCATTCCTTGAGCGAGCCGAGAGTGAGGCCGCGGACCAGATGCCGTTGAACCAGTAGAATGAAGATGAAGCCGGGCAGGATCGCCGCCGTGCCGAGCGCCGAGATGAAGCCCCATTCCGAGCCGGTCGAGGTGACGAAAGTAGTGATCTTGACCGGCACCGTGCGGATGATCGTGGTGAGGAAGAGCGACAGCAGGAATTCCGTCCACGAGAAGATGAAACACAGCACCGCCGCCGCCGCCACACCGCCGCGCACCATCGGCAGCACCACCTTGAGGAAGGTCTGCCAGCGCGTGGCGCCGTCGATCATCGCCGCCTCGTCGACATCCTTCGGCACGTCGTCGAAGAAGGATTTGAGCAGCAGCACCGCGATCGGCAGGTTCATCAGCGCATGGATGACGATGAGGCCGATATAGCCGAGGAAGAGGTTGTCGGTGTCGCGCATGCCGGCGACCTTGTACATGCCGACCAGCGGCACGATGATCGCGATCGGCGGCAGGAAGCGCTGGCCGAGCACCCAGTTGAGGAAGCCGTCGCGGCCACGGAAACGCATGCGCGACAGGGCATAGGCGGCCAGCACCGCCAGGATGATGGTGAGCCCGGTCGACCCGACCGCGACGATGATCGAATCGATGATGGTCTGGCGCGAATCATAGGAGCTGGTGCCGCCGACGCCGAAGGTCGAGCCGCTTTCGATGGCGATTTCGGCGCGCGACCAGCCGAGCAGCACGACGGCATAATTGATGAGGGTGGGCACGAAGTCGAAGACGACGACCTCGTCCTTGTTGAAGATCGCATACATCGGCTTGATCGAGGTCAGGGCCCACCAGAACAGCGGGAACATGAAGATCGCCACGACCGTGACCGCGGTGATGTCGCGCAATATGCGTTTGGGGAGTGACTGTTCCATCAGAGCTTCACCCGGAAAATCTTCATGAACAGGCTCGACGCGACGATCACCAGGATGAGGGTGATGAGCGACAGCGTCGAGGCATAGGGGAAATCGCCGTTGAAATAGATGCGGCCCGAATAGGAGGTGAGCGTCTCGGTGGCGGTGCCCGGCCCCGAATCCGTCATCACCTTCACATAATCGAAGACGCGGAACAGATCGATGCCGCGGATGAGCACGGCGATGGCGATCACCTTCGACATCATCGGCAGCGTCAATTTGAAGAAGGCCTGCACCGATGAGGCGCCATCGATCGCCGCCGCCTCGAAAGGTTCCTTCGGAAGTGAGCGCAATCCCGCCAGCATGATCAGCACCATGAAGGGCGTCCATTGCCAGATATCGGCGAGGAGCACGCCGGCGAGCGCCGTCGAGGCGGTGGCGAGGATCGGATATTGCGGCGACAGCAGCCCTACCGCATAGAGCGAGCGCGACAGCACGCCGAAGGAGCCGTCGAGCATGAGCAGGAACATCATGCCGGTGACGGCAGGCGGCACCACCAGCGGCAAGGTCATCAAGGCGCGGAGAATGCCATAACCTTTGCGGTCGCTGTCGAGCAGCAGGGCGATGAGAAGCCCGAGCACCAGCTGGATGACGAGCGCGATGCCGGTATAGAGGAAGGTCGTGCCGATGGCGTCCCAGACGCGCTGATCGCCGAAGGCCTTGAGCCAGTTGTAGTCGGGATCGAAGACATTGGCCCGCGTCACCGGGTTGCGCTTATGCAGCGACAGCCACAGCGCGTAGAGCAGCGGATAGATGCCGAAGATGACCATCAGCGCCGAGGCCGGCAGCAGCCAGGGCAAAGGATGCTCGGAGGAAAGCCAGCGCCATTTGGGCAGGAACCCGCCGGCCGAACGGCCTTGTGCCACCGCCGCGTCGCTCATGCGCGCGCTCCGGCACACAACATCGTCGCACCGCGCAGGCTTGCGGTCATCGAGAGGCCTCCCATCCGGTCTCTCCGGCGGCTTTGAACTTTTGTAATTTCGCCGGAACAAATGTAATCGGAGTAAACGCGTCCTCACCGGTCCTGTCAACCCTGGATTTCCAAAGGCGCTTCCGGCGCGCATCCCAGACCCGACACAACGTCAAGTAATCGTTAGAAAATCTTGGGAACCGCGTGAAGTTTTCTCGTTTGGCCCAGAAGCCACACTTTGCTGTGAGAAACCGGTCAATCGAGTTGCCGGACCCGACGGATGACGTTACTGCCGGTATAAAAGGAGAAAAAACCAATGCTGCTGACCCGACGTTCCGCCCTGCTGGCCCTGGGCGGTACCGCCCTCCTCGCGACCCCCTTCCGGGGCGCTTATGGACAGGCCGCCCCCATCGACGCGACCATCGCCTATGGCAGCACCGGCTATACCTGGGCGCTTTCCTTCGTGGCCGAGGGCATCGAGGCCTGGAAGAAGGAAGGCGTGACCTTGACCGCCCTCGACTTCCCGACGGGACGCGAATCGATGCAGGCGCTGCTCGGCGGCTCGGCGCAGTTCGCCACCTCGACCGACACGCCGGTGATCTTCGCCGCCCTCCAAGGCCTCAAGCCGAAGATTCTCGCCAGCTACAGCCGCTATTCGCGCGACATGAAAGTGACGATGAGCAAGGCGAGCGGCGTTTCCGAGAAGGATCCCTCCTCGCTCAAGGGCAAGACCATCGGCACGCGCGTCGGCACCAGCGGCCAATATATGCTGTCGCGTTACCTGGCGATGGGCGGCCTGAAGGACAGCGACGTCAAGATCGTCGATCTCAATCCGAGCGACATGCTCGCCGCCACCTTGCGCGGCGATGTCGACGGTTTCGCCTGGACCTCGCAGGCCTCCAAGCTCGCCCTCGACGCGGCCCCCGACAAGATCTTCGAGATGACCCAGGACGGGCTCGAGAAGTTTTTCGTCAGCCATCAGCTGCTGCTCGTCAATGACGGCGCGCTTACGGACAATCCCGAGCTCGGCGACCGCGCGGTGCGCGCTCTACTCGCCGCCGAGGACTACATGACCAAGAATGCCTCCTGGCCCGAGATCGTGGCGCCGCGCGTGCGCGCCGAGGCCGAATTCGTGCGCCAGATGACCTCGGTCTTCGAGTTCCAGGTCCGTCTCGACAAGGCGTTTCTCGACGATCTCGTCGGCCAGGCCGAATGGGCGATCAATTCCGGCCTCGCCAAGCCGCCTGCCGAAGATGTGCGGACCTTGTTGTCGGGCCTCATCGCCTCCGAGCCGTTGAAGAAGGTCGCGCCCGACCGCGTGAGCCTCTGACCATCATGCCGCTGATCTCGATCGAGCATGTTTCGCATCTCTATGTCGGGACCGGCGGCACACCCTCCTGGGCCTTGCGCGATGTGAGTCTCGGCCTCGAACGGGGCCGTTTCACCTGTCTCGTCGGCCCGTCGGGCTGCGGCAAGACCACCTTGCTGCAGCTCATCGCCGGATTCCTCAAGCCCACCGCCGGCAGTGTCCGGCTCGACGGCAAGCCGATCTCGGGACCGGGGCCCGACCGCAGCGTGGTCTTCCAGGAATATGCACTCTTCGCCTGGTTCACGGTGCGCCAGAATGTCGAATTCGGCCTGCGCGTCGCCGGCATGACGGCGGCGGAGCGGCGCAAACGCTCCGACGATCTGCTCGCCATGATCGGCATGAGCCACGCGGCCGATCGGTATCCGCATGAATTGTCAGGTGGCATGCGACAACGCGTGGCGGTGGCCCGCGCCCTCGCCATTCACCCGCAGGTCGTGCTCATGGACGAACCTTTCGCGGCGGTCGATGCGCTGACCCGTGCCACCTTGCAGGAAGAATTGCTGCGCCTCTGGCAGAAATTGGGCTTGAGCATCGTCTTCATCACCCACAATGTCGATGAGGCGGTGTTCCTGGCCGATGACGTGGTGGTGATGTCGGCGCATCCGGGCTCGATCCAGGAAATCATGGCCATCGACATGCCGCATCCGCGTGACCGCGGCTCACCCGAATTCGCCAGATGGTATGCGCGCATCAATGCGGCGCTGCATCAGAAGCAGGCCGCCTGATGCCGACCGATCTGAACGACACCACCAATCTCGAAGCCCGCTTCCTCGCCGAGCATCAGCGCGCCGTGCGGATGCGGCGTTGGCGCGGCATCGCCCTCAACATTCTGGGTGTTCTCCTGTTCTTAGGCGTCTGGGAAATCATCCCGCGACTCGGCCTCGCCAATCCGGTGCTGTTCCCGCCGCCCTCGAAAGTCCTCGAGGCCGCCTGGCCAATGTTTGGCTCGGGCGAGATCCCGTGGAACATCCTGGTGAGCCTCGGGCGCGCCGGCTCGGGCTTCCTCATCGCCGCGGTGCTGGGTGTCGCCATCGGCGTCGCCACCGCGCGGGCCCCTGTGATCCGCGACCTGCTCGAGCCATTGCTGCATGGCTTCCGCTCGGTGCCGGTCATCGCGCTGGTGCCGGTCTCGGTCCTGTGGTTCGGCATCGGCGAAGGCGCGAAAGTCGCGCTGGTCGCCACCGGCGCCTTCTTCCCGATCTGGATCAACAGCTTCATCGGCGTGCGCGACGTGCATGAGATCTACCTGCGCTCCGCCGCCTGTCTCGGCGCCGGTCGCTGGCAGACTTTGCGGTATGTCGTCCTGCCGGCGTCCTTGCCTTTCATCATCGCGGGGCTTCGGCAAGGCATCGCCATCGCGCTCATCGTGCTCGTCGCCGCCGAGCTCGCCGGCGCCCGCGCCGGTGTCGCGTATATGATGTCGATGGGCCATCAGCTGTTCCGCGTCGACATCATGTTCGCCGGGCTGGTGATCTTGGGCTTCCTGGGCTTCGCCGGCGACCGCCTGTTCGTCGCTTTGTGCCGCAAGCTGTTCCCGTGGTATCGCCCCAGTGCCTGACCGCATCATCACCACTGGCCGGGTGCGCACGCTCCACGCGGCAGATCGCGTCGCCGAA
>NNBT01002227.1_pt1 | contig 27115 bp, 20 predicted proteins | sample 1173831 | NCBI WGS metagenome assembly NNBT01 (sample SAMN07173936, study PRJNA388173) | plant metagenome | isolation source: symbiotic tissue sample KVJ10 | place: Norway: Troms, Kvaloya island | reverse complement strand
TTTGTCCTAATACACCATAAAAATAATTTGTAGGAGTTCCGCTTAGGTAAAACCCTCCATAGCTATTAAAATTGTCAGCATTAATAGTTGCTGGCATCCAATCTGCTATAAATGTTTTACCAGTGAGGTATGCTTGGATCGTGTTTGTAAAACTTGTAGTAAACAGCGCAGCGTTAGCATAAGTTCCTGTTGTTCCAGCCTGTGCAACCTTTGTGAAGGTAACAGCCCCTGTAGTTGCATTTACAGAATAATTAAATGTGTAATCGGCATTATATGTTGTTGGGGTTACGTTGGTAAACTGTGCCCTAACTGTTAGTGCGGTTGTAGATTCAAACCTTAATGAAATGTTATCTAAATGGAATTTTTGAGCTGAACTATATCCCAATACTGCTGCTTTAAATGCATTGTATTGTGTGGCAAACTCGTTAGAAATACCATTTGAGGCATATATTCCATCCTCAAGATTGATTGTCATTGTTTTGAACAGGTTTTGATTTAACCAGTAAGGAAAGCTTGCTTGGGCATATTTATATTGATTTCTTACTACAGTCTGTACTTCTTGCTGTAATTTTCTAAAATCGACACCCAAATTCACTGTAAAATACTGCACAACACTTGCTTCCTTGGCTTTGAGAGCCGCTTTACCAACAGCGGTAGAAGCGTTTGCACGCGCATCATACCAAGCCTGGCCGAAAACCAACAAATGAGATGTCACTTCCGCAAAATCTTCTACCGGTTCACTTGAGGCATAAGGCGTAACATAACCATTATCTCTTGCAGTAGCATCTGCTACCGTAGTCCAGGTCGCGTTGTAGGTAGATTTTGTAATATTTTGAAAATCAGCGGGCATTGGCACCAGTTGATTCAAAATGTGCGTAAACTCATGGTGAATGGTTTTCAATTTACCAGTTACCAGAGAGGCATCGTTAATATTAAAATTATTGATGTCGTAAATGGTAACACGTCTACCTGCAGATGCGGTAGCCAAAATCATAGAGCCATCGGTTTGGTAAGCACCAGAACCATACATTACCCATTCTTTAGGAACATTCTTTTTGATAAAGGTAACGCCAGCAATTTTGCGATAAGGTAAAATAAAGCCATCTAATACAGTTTGCATCTGCGGTCTTACACTATTTATGTTGCTCGGGGCAACGTTTTTATCGTTATCATAATAATATCTGCTGTAACGGTAAATTACATCCATATTATATTCATCCAAAAACGTTGTTTTTAACCAGGCATCCAAATCTGTGTTTGCAACAGGGTTATCGATATTGTATTTTGTCAAATCAACATTTAATGCCTCTTCTTTACGGCAAGAAATCATCATACCAAGAAGAGCAATAAAGCTTAAAGTCTTAAATATATTCTTTTTCATAACAGTTATATTTTATCTTGGGTTTAGTGGAACACCAGAAAGTTTAGCTTGCTCAGGAATCTGGAAAAGACGACGCGGGTCGTTGGCCTCTAAAGTTACCGTAGTTTCAATTCCACTTGCATCAAACAGGTTATGTTTTACTGGTAAGTGATTTCTGAGTAAATCCATCCATCTCATACCTTCCTGTAAAAATTGTGCTTTTTTAATATCCAATATTAGTTTAACAATACCTTCTTTAGGGTCGGCAGTATTATAGAATGTAGCCACTTTAGCTTGAGTAGCTGCATCGGTTGCGGTATAACCTCTTACCGTATTTGCTAAAATCAGATTTGCATCTTTTAATGCATTATCATATTGACCTAGTTTAGCATAAGCCTCTGCCCTATTTAACAAAGCTTCATCCGTTGTTAAAAGAGGTGCCATTAAATATGGAAAACCAATCTGCGCAACCTGATCAGTTAGAAAAAAGTATTCGTAATACTTATAAGTAGTATAATTTGGAACACCATAACTAAGAATTTTATTGGCATAAGCTTTACCGGTAATGTTTCCATAAACACCACCTGCAGCAAACATTTTAACCAGATTTGCACCATAACCATATTTAGGGCTGGTTAGCCTCTGATAAACTGAATATTGGTTAGCAAGCAATAGATTGTATTTTTGATCTGATCTGGTAAATGCTGCTCTGTAATCAGCTGTACTTAAAGCGAATAATGTACTATTGATTGGTCTAACGATGCCAGTATAATCTCCACCAACTGTAACAGCGTTCGCTTGATCAATCACTTTTTGCCACTCGCCCTTGAACAAATAGAAACGGCTGGCAAAAGCATGTGCAGCTGCAGGAGTGAAATGGTATTTTGGTACTTTATATGCAGTAGCCGATAATAGAGCCATACCCTCGGTTAAATCTTTTTCAATTTTTTCGTAAGTAGATTGAACCGTACCTCTATCATATTGTTGAATAACTTTAGTTTCAGGAGCTGTTACGTATGGAATACCAGGAGAATCGTTTGCTCCACCAATTACATATTCTTTAGCAAAAAATGTAACTAACATAAAGTGTGCGTAAGCTCTTGCAACCAATGCTTCACCTCTGTAGGGTAGTGCCCCGCTGCCCAAATTATTTTTCTCTATTGCTTCTAAAGCCTGGTTTGCCGCAGCAATACCAGCATAGCAGCCATTCCAATAATTGGTTGATGTACCAGTATCATCACCAATTACATCTTTCCAAAAATATGGTAGAGTAGAAACATCATCAATTGAACCTACCCCATTTCCTTTATCTTCTGCATTATCAGAAGCGGCTTCTGTAAAGGTATAATAATCATATTGTGGGTATGCGGTAGCAACTAATTGTGCCACTTTCTGTACCGAGTTTATTTCTGTTCTATTATCAGGTTCTTTATCTAAGTATTTATTACAGCCTTGTGTGCTCAATAATAAACACATCCCTAAAACTGAATATATCGATTTATTAACTTTCATATTCTTTCTATTTAAAATCCAACTTTAAGTGAAAATGTATATTGTTTAGGAATTGGTAGCGCTACACCACCGTTGCCAAAAAATTCAGGATCTTGACCATTTAAACGTTTATCTGAATATAACAGCGCAATGTTATTTCCAATTAAAGACACCGAAGCATTAGACATGTGTAATTTTGCAGAGATCTCTTTAGGGATATCATAGGTTAGTGAAATCTGTTTAAAGCGGATGAAATCTCCTTTTGCTACCCGCTCACTTGAGAAATTATATAAGTTATATGGATATACTGCATTTAATGTAGCTCCATCTGCATCTTTAATAATTCTGGCCGAGGTGTAAGGATCTAACAAAGCAGGCACATTGGTAAATGCTTCATCTCCTGGCTGGATCCATCTGTTCAACATTGATTTAGACATCGAATAAAGATCAGGATAAGTGGAAGAAAAGGTTTGTGCCAAACGGATATAGTTACCAGCTGCAAAGGTAAATAAGGCAGATAGGCTAAATCCTTTATACCTGAACTGGTTATAAAAACCGCCTGTAAAAGTTGGGTCTATCGGTCCTTCATATTTTAAATATCCAATTTTATCACTTTGAAGGTTAACATAGGTATTTTTAACGCCTTTTTCGTCGATATAATAAGGATAGCCATAATCGTGATCCAAACCAGCAAACTGGATAGAATATAAACCTGCCTGTGAGTGACCAAGTGTCGCGGCACCATTGTCATCAACTAAGTTAAATATCTGTGGATTTACCTCTAATGACGTGATTTCATTTTTATTAAATGCAAAGTTAAATTGGGTTCTCCACCTAAAGTCATCCTTATTAATTGCATTACCTGCAAGGGTAAATTCGATACCTTTAGATTTCATTTTGGCATAATTGGCGGTTTTAGTAAACTGACCACCGATACCAGAGGTTTTGATATCGCCAATTAAATCGTAAATATTTCTTTTATATAAATCTACTGTTAGGTTGATTCTACCTTTTATTAAAGATAAGTCTGCACCAATGTTAGCTTCTTTTAATTTCTCCCAAGTTAATTCATCATTTGCTAAACCGGAGATATAGGTAACCGTTTCTTTTTCATTATCATAAGGCCTTCTCGAAAGCTGATTATAAAAGACAGCAGCAGAGTTGTTTGCATTACCCAGATTTGCAACCAAACCATAGGTTCCTCTAATTCTAGCTGAAGTTAAATAGTCATTTTTAGGCCAAAAGCTTTCCTCATCGATATTCCATGCACCAGAAACGTTCCAGGTTGGCAACCATCTGGCAGTTCTGCTTTTACCCATTAGGTTAGACCCGTCGTAACGTGTTGTGGCATTAAAGCTATATTTATCTTTATAAGCATAAGCTCCCCTTAATGCAAACGAGGCAAAACGATCTGCTCCTGTACTCATAGCAAAATACGGTGCTGCAGCTTCTTGTGCCTTTTTGAAATAGTAGTAGCTGGCATTTACAATTCCTCCATTATCGTATTGGTAACCAACTCCATCAAATCTCGATGTCTGCCTGTCGATATAACGAGCTTCCATCGATCCGAAAAAGTTAAGTTTGTGTACTTCATTAATGGTTTTATCGAATTCCAAATTCTGCCTAAAATAATAGTTTTTCAGGTTATCGTAGTTTACGTTGTAAAAACCACCTTCTGGAACAACCACAATCGGGTAAGCAGAAAGATCATCAGGATTTTGGTACAAAAATGGGTTACTTCCCAAAACTGTTGGATCGTTTGCCCCAGCCCTAAATACCTGAGCCATATTCGAACCCTCTTTAATATAATGCTGGCGGTCTGTTTTGGCAAAACGGTAAGCACCATCAATAGAATAAGTTAAAGAAGGGATAATTTTATATTTAACACCTCCCTGAATTTTAAAATCAATCTGACCTAGAGAAAGGTAATTGTTTTCTAGCTCATTAATGATATTAAAAGGAGCATAACCTCTATTAAAGTACTCTAAGCTACCATCCTCATTATAAGCAGTTACTGCTCTACTGGTGTTTAGTGCATAAGAATACGGATTAATATCAAAATCACGCGAGAATTTACCATAAACCGGATCTGAAGTTCTGGTTAAGGTACCTGGCGCACGCTGGTCCCTAACAGATCCATTTGCTAACAATTCGCCACTAAATTTATCACTCAGTTTAAAGTTTACCCTAAAGTTACCCGTAAAACGGTTTACCTCGTTACCCAAAGTCTGACCACTATCGTGCAGATAAGAGGTTGATGCATAAGTTTGAAATTTTTCGGTACCTGAACTTACACTTAATGAATGCTCTTGTAGCAATGAGTTTTTAAATAAAACATCGAACCAGTCTGTATTGGCGTTCGCATAACGCTCTAAAAATTTAGTACGGCTAATTACATCATTTCTTAACTCATAGCTATTTGTACCTGCATTGTAATTGTACAATGCATCGTACATTTTACCAAAAGGACCAACGTTCGCCGTTTTTGTGGAGGTTTGTTGAAAATACCCCTTATTCTCCAACTCTAACATTACTGACATCTGATCAGCAGAATTCAAGATGTCAAATTGCGAATAATCTGGTTTTAGGTAGGTGGTAAGATTGGTGGTATAACTAATACGTGGGGTACCTTCAGTTTGGCGGCCTTTTTTAGTTGTTACCACAATAACCCCGTTCATGGCACGTGCACCATACATTGCCGTAGCGGCAGCATCCTTTAAAATATTGAAACTCTCGATATCATCAGGGTTTAAACCCGCAACTGAAGAGCCGATTAATGTGTTCGCATCACCTGTTGATAGTGCATCGTTGGAAATATTTACAACATCCTCCAGGATAATACCATCAACCACCCAAAGCGGCTTGTTATCGCCGGATATTGAAGTTGCACCCCGAACACGGATTTTAGGAGCAGCACCAAAAGTACCCGAAACGTTCTGAACGGATACACCGGCAACCTGGCCCTCTAACATGCGGCTGATATCTGGAACACCGTTTCGTTGAGAATCTTCTGCTTTAACCAACGTTGAAGAACCCGTAAACAATTTTCTGTCTAACTGTTGATAACCAGTAGATACTACGTTTACCTCCCTTAATTGCGCGGCATCTTCTTCTAATGTAACATTAACCAAAGTTTTAGAGCCTACCTGAACTTCTAATGTTTTGTAGCCGATATAACTAAAAACCAAAGTTGCATTTTCTTTAACAGAGATTAAGTATTCACCAGCACCATTGGTTGATACAGCATTGGCTACCCCCTTTTCGCGTACACTAACGCCTGGTAAAATACCTCCGTTTTTATCGCGTACTTTACCCGAAACCTTTACAGCTATAAAATAACCAATTACTTTATCTAAAATAGATTTTTCGGTCGGTTTTATTAAAATGGTCTTATCTTCAATGGTATAGGCTAAATCTTTACCCGCTATGATTTTCGCCATTACCTCTTCGATGGTTGAATTGGTAAAATCTGCGTTAAATGTAGTAGTGCTACTGATCTTATTGGTCGATAATAATACATCATAACCAGATTGCTGCCTGATTTCCCTGAACATTTTTTCTAATGTTACATTTTTTTCTTTTAATGTAACCAGCTGGCCAAATGAAGCTGCACTTACCTGCATTAAAGAGGCAAGTAATATGACCGTAACTAACTTCATAATTAATAGCAATTTAGGTATGTAGCGTCGATGCGTACATAAAATTCTAATATAAATTTTGTACATTTAATAGTCTGTTTTTGTGCGGAACGCAATAAAGTTTGGACGCCAAAAAGCGTTTCGCGGTTATCCAAGAAATAAATTGATTTTTAATCGATTCCGGCTTACGGAATAGCTAAACAGATAGGAAAGGGGTGTTGCAAGCACTCCTTTTTTTATTTATCCAGCTTTGAATAGTCAGGAGTGTTGTCGAAGTTTATTCATGGTTCTTTTGTTAGGTTAAAGTTGATTAATTAGTTATTTTTAGAGATAAAGGTTAGTTACTCCTCCATCTGTTCTCGTTTATTCTTTGTAGAAAATCAGTTTATTGCCTTTAATATCAAAACGGACCTCTCCGGTCTGTTCAAATTTTCTAAGTACTTTTGATATTTTCTCAAAACGGCTTACTGTGCCGTAATACATCACTTCTTTGGCTTCAGGATCAGCATATTCGATTTCTACGTTGTACCATCGGGCCAATTTGCGTAAAATACTTACCTGCTTTTCATTATTAAACATGAAATAACCGTTTTTCCAGGCTATTGCCTCGTCTACATCAACTCCTTTAACATCAATGCCAGAAACTGATAAAATAGATTGCTCACCAGGCTTTAATATTTCACTTTCATTGGTATTTTTCTGCGAAACGCGTACACTACCCTCAAGTAGGGTGGTTTTCGTTACAATTTCGTCTTTATAGCTATTAATATTAAAGTGTGTACCCAATACCTCTACCGACTGCTTGTCGGTTTCTACAATAAATGGATGTGCTTTATCTTTAGCCACTTCAAAATATGCTTCACCATTGAGTTTTACCACCCGTTGTTTAGCTGTACCAATATTTAAGGGGTATTGAATAGAAGATGCTGCATTTAGCCAAACCGTAGACCCATCAGGTAAACGAATCTGCCATTCGCCCCCATTTGGGGTTGATATGGTATTTAACCGGGTATCTTCAACATTTTCTGATTCGGCAATATTATATACCAATTGCCCATCGGCTGTTTTGGTGATGGATAAACCCGCTTCTTTTGCAATATCACCAGTAGTAGCGTCAGAAAGTGAAATCTTTTTTCCATCGGCCAAAGTTAAGATGGCCTTGTTTTTACCAGGCGCAACATCTGTAGCGAACACATGCTCTTTCTTTTTATTTAAGGAAATATAAGCTCCAAAAGAGAAGGTAATAAATACAACGGCTGCAGCAGCCCACTTAAAGGTATTCATTAAAATCCGACGAGGTGAGCGTGCAGGTTTATCTACATTAAGAATTTTATGTAGAACGGGATTCCATTTTTCATCAACAACATCAGCAGCATATTCTTCCTCTGCGATAATCATTTTCGTGATTTCGCCGGTAAGGATTGAATTGCCATTCTCAGCCATAGCTAAGAGTTCTTCTCTTTCTGCCGGGCTTAATGTTTTAGCTGTAAATTGTTGTAATAGATAAAGTATACGTTCTTCCATATAAAGATTCTGATACTAAGAAGCCGCAAAAGAAAATTAGGACTATCGGAATTTAATTTTTTTTCATTTTATTTTAAAAAAGAAGTAAACAATTGGAAAAACAAAGACAATCCCATGCTGATTTAAATGCAACCTTATCGATTTAAGTGATATTACAAGGGCATTTTTGACTGTATTTGGAGATATATTGAGTATTTCAGCGATTTCCGGAATGCTTTTACCATCACGCCTGCTTAGTTGATAAATGTTTTTGCGCTGTTCGGGCAACTTTTCTACTGCCACAGCTATAATTTTGGTAATTTCATTCAAATTAATCTCTTCAGCAGTATTATTATGACTACTGAGCTGTTTATTAGTAAAAGCATCAACCATTTTATCTTCTTTGAGTTTTCTGCGGAGATAACTCAAACATTCATTGGATACATATTTATAAAGATATGCTTTTACATTCTCTACTTCCACTAATTTATCACGGTTAAGCCAAACCCTTAAAAAAGCATCCTGAATAATTTCTTCGGCAGCATCATCAGATTTTGTAAACTTTGTAGCGAAAATCTGGAGTACAGGAAGATATTTGAAGAACAATACAGAAAAAGCCTGTTCATCACCTTCAACAATTTTTTCGATCAATTTATGTTCATCTTCAGTCTTTCCTGTCACCATAAATTTTTTGATATCTATACCCAATACAAAATGTAAGAATCTTCTTGTGAGATATAATGTACATAAAAGTGGAAAAAAAAATGGGTTAAAGCAAATGACAAACGTACTATAACTAAAAAAGCCTTACATCACAGGTAAGGCTTCATTTATTGCTCTATTAATAAATTTCTTAATACTGATAATAAGGCGAAATCATCAGGTACACCACTACCCCGGTTATGGCTACATAAAGCCAAAGCGGGAAGGTAATTCTTGCAATTTTTCTATGTCGATCGAAACGCTGCGCCAATGCCCTCACATAAGTAACCAATACCAAAGGTATAATGGCGATTGAAAGAAGGATGTGTGTAAGCAGGATAAAGAAATATACATATTTAATCGTGCCCTCTCCTCCAAACTTGGTAGATGGTGTAGTCATGTGGTAAGCAATGTACATCACCAAAAAAAGTAAAGAGCAGCCAATGGCTGTTTTCATTAAATTTTGGTGCAGGTTAATTTTACCGTTTTTAATTGCCCATACAGCCACAACTAATAAAATGGCAGTTATACCATTAATGGTAGCATATATAGGCGGCAAAAAAGGCAGCGTTGGTGCATCAATACCAAGGTCTTTTAGCTTTACCACAAATAAAAACGCTACTGCAACAGGAATAAAAATGGATAGGATAATGATCCATTTACTGTATTTTTTCTCAATCGGGCTATTTTCCATGAGTATTTTTTATCTCTTTATATTTTTATTAAATGTATTCGACTGCAGACTCCAGACTTAGGACTAAAGACTATCTACCGTCCTTAACATTCCTTAAATACTCGGCGATTAGCACTTTAATCTCGTCTTCCAGTTTAGCATTAGCCTCGGCATTGTCTGCATCATACATGCCACGAATGCGATGCAAATTATCGATCAGTAGAATTTTGTTACTAAAAATGAAGGTTGGCTTTTCTTTGGTATCATCCTCTATCACATCGAGCAATAGACCTCTTTTGATCAGTGGGTAAGTTTTAACGGTATCTCCAGCAAGGAAATCCCACTTACCTTCTTTTGCTTTAAAACCAGCCGCAAAATCTTTTATTTTACTTTTATCGGCAGGATCTACCGATAAGCTTAAAAATTTCACCAGTGGTTTCTGTTCGTAACCATCAGAAAGTTGTTTAATGTATTTACTGGTTTGCTGACCACCTGCACCCGTATAGAACAGATTAAGCACTACGATCTTATTTTCCAGCGTTTTCCAGCTCACACTATCATTTTGCTGATTAATGAACTTAAAATCAGGAACCTGATGATAAATGGTATCGGGGATTTTCTTCCCTTTTACACTGTGGAAAGTGGTGGCAACGATCTTTTTACCAAAAACAGGTAAACTCTTATACCGGTTTTTTGCAAAGTGTGGCAATAAGTAAAAAAACAAAAATCCCGGTATAGCTAAAATGCTTACCAGGATTATTACCTTCTTTATAGGATTTCTTTTCATTAATGATTCATCATGTGGATGTTTAAAAACCCACCTTCTATTAACATTAATACAATAAAGTAACCAATGAAAATAAATGAAACGGTTAATGCAAGCTGCAGGCCTAATTTCTCATATTTTAAGTGCATAAAGTAAGCAACAATATAAAAAGCCTTTACAAGGGTTAAAGCAATATAAATATAGTTACCTACATGCTGAGGGATATGATGACCAGGGATTGCCCATAGTGCTATGATAAACTCAATTGCAGTAATTAAAGTTAAAATACCGGCTACTTTCCAGATTTTTGCTTTATCCAATCCTGCATGTTCGCCATGCTCGTGTCCTTCTGTTGTATGTGAGTGATCTGACATATTAAATATTTTATATAATTGAAATTAAACCAAATAGAAGAATGTAAATACAAACACCCATACTAAATCTACGAAGTGCCAGTATAAACCAACTTTTTCTACCATTAAATAATGTCCTCTTTTTTCGAAAGTTCCGTTAATCGTCATGATTAAAATAATCACATTGATCATTACCCCACTAAATACGTGGAAACCGTGAAAACCTGTAATTGTAAAGAATAAGTTTGCAAACTGTTGTGCAGCAACCAAAGAAACTGGCCCATCAAATAAATGTTTTAACTCTTCAGCAGATGGAATTGTACCCCACCAGAAACCTTCATGGTGTAAGTGGCTCCATTCTAAAGCCTGACAGCCCAGGAACATAAATCCTAAAACAATTGTAGGAATTAGCCAGGCAATTACTTCTTTTTTAGAACGACGATGTCCGGCCTCTACTGCCATAACCATGGTTACTGAACTTAAGATCAGAATAAAAGTCATGATACCCACAAAAACTAATGGTGCACCTGTATCTTTAATACCCGGGATAGATTGGAAAACCAAATCCGGATCTGGCCATGTTAATTTAGAAAAACGCTGAGCGCCGTAGTAGATCAATAGAGATGAAAAGGTAAAAGCATCTGACAAAAGGAAAAACCACATCATGATTTTACCATATTCTACCGACCACGGAGAACGACCACCATTCCATGGCCCGGTTTTAACTTGATCTAATTGTGATACTGCATTCATTTGGAAATAGTATAATAGTTTGTTAACAAATTTAACGGTTCAAAAGTAAAAAAACATACAGATATATCCATAATATATCTATAAAATGCCAAAAAATAGAAGCAATTTCCATTCTATACTGGCCTTTAGCAGCAGGAATGTTTTTATAACTGCCTGCTAATGCATTAATAATAAGCCCAACACCTGCTAGAATGTGTAATAAGTGCATGCCCGATACCACATAAATAAAAGAAATTGCTGCATTATTGCCCACTAAGGTTGCACCTGTTCTCACCATACTTCCCCATGCATTAAACTGCATTACGCCGAAAGCAATGGCCAATATTACGGTAACCCAAAGCAGGTTGCGCTGTAAACTGAAATTTAATTTTCTTAGCGCTCGGGATGCTAAAAACAAGGTAATACTGCTTGCTATGATCACTAAGCTGGAGTAAATAAATGCATCAGGCAATACTAAACCATGCCCTTTACCTTTAGATGCCGCAAATACCAGGTAATAACTGGTAAAGCCTCCAAACATAATAGTAGATGATACTACAAATAGCCAAACAATAAACTTTCTGGGTTTTGGATCAAATGTATCCTGGATTTTTTCCATTGTGATAACCATAAGTTATTTTGCTATAAAATTTAATAATAAGCCCAACTGTACAGCCGGGATGTAAAAAAACGAACAGAACATCACTTTTTTCGCGTCGATCAGTTCTCTGTTCATTAAAAGTTTAAAAGCCAGCCAGCTAAATATCAATCCTGCTATTAATGATAAACCAGCAATGTAATAACCGCCAAAACCATAAATAGTTGGCAATAAACTTACCGGGATTAAAATCAATGTACTTAAAAAAGTAAGCAGCGCAGATGTTTTATCTCGTTTTTTGGTTGGTAATAATCTAAAACCAGCTTTTTTGTAATCGTCATCCAGCACCCAGGCAATGGCCCAAAAGTGAGGAAACTGCCATACAAACTGGATTAAAAATAAAATTCCTGCAATGTAATAATCAATTTCATGGAACATCTCTGCCTTTAAACTACCAAAAGCAGCTAAATAGCCGATAAGTGGTGGCAATGCTCCAGGAATGGCGCCTACAAAAACAGCAATAGGCGATTTTCTCTTTAAAGGTGTATAAGCAAAAGCATATAACAAAATTGAAAACACCGATAATAAACCGGTTTCGAGATTTAACTTACCCAATAACCAGGTACCTAAAAATGCCATAAACACACCCAGAATCAACCCCTGTCCAGTAGTCATTCTACCAGCTGGCATCGGGCGGTCTTTGGTTCTGGACATTAATTTATCTAAATCTTTTTCAATAATTTCGTTAAAGCAGTTTGCTGCTGCAGTAACCAAAAACCCTCCGGCAATTAAAATCAACCAGTTTCCCCAATCAATTGTAGGGATATGACCTCTTCCAACCTGCATTTTCTGTCCGATTAAAAAAGAAATCGATGCCGAAAACACTACCGTAAACGATAGCCTGAATTTGATGAGTTTAGAAAAATCTGAAAGATATTGTTTCAATTTCCTTAAATATTATTGTTTATAAGTACTTGTTCGGTAGACCAACAGGTACAGATAAAACTGTAAACTAAATAACAGCGTTGAGAACAGAATATGTAATGCCTGCGCTGCTGGTGGAAAAGCAATATAAGCTAATGCGATACCACTTAATAATTGGATCAGGAGCGTAATTAGTATAAACCTTGCGGTTAATAATGGTGCTGCTTTACCACTAAAACGATCGATAACCATTTTGTAAACAATCGCATTGGTTATCACCACTAAAATGGCCAGATCGCGGTGATAAGAAAACACAGACCCCACTTTCGAAATCCAAGTGGCTTTACTGCCATAAGCAAGCGATTTTGCAATCACATCTACGGCCTCACGCACATCAGTCCCTAAAACGATCTGGATAATGCTGATCACTAAGGTGAAGAACAAAAATCCTTTTAACCATAATATCCGGTACATGATTACAGAAGGTGCTTTGTTAAGCTGTTTTGCGTAATTATAGGTATAAATGGATATGGCTAAAATAACCAGTGCCAAAAGCATGTGTACCGTTACCACCCACTGAGCCAGATTGGTTGATACCACTATGGATCCTAACCAAGCCTGATACCCTACTACAAAAATATTCAGGATACTTAGCAAAATAATCCGTTTTGCTGTTTTGCGGTAAGTAAAAGAATAAACGGCTGTTAAAAACAGGAATATTCCAGCTGCTACCCCAGCCAAGCGGTTTAAATACTCCGTCCAGGTTTTAGCCGGGTTAAACTCTTCGGGTACAGTAATGCTCTGATCGTGCCTGATGCTATCAGCTAAGGCAACTTTGCCCATACTTTCTAAATACCTGGCAAACTTTTCATTCTTTTTCAACCTGCCCGCTACATATTTTTCTTTATAATTTGCAGGGAGCTGCGATACATCGGTTGGTGGAATATAACGGTCGAAACACTTAGGCCAATCCGGACAACCCATGCCCGATCCGGTACTGCGTACAATACCCCCGGCAAGTATAACCAATAGCGTAACTATAATGGTTATAAGATTAATTCTAATGAAACGTTGTTCTGATCTACTGACCATATATCTATTAAGATGAAAAGGGTATCCGGATAAGCAGAAACTTAATCAGATACCCCTTTTAAAATTTTTATTTTAAGCTTAAACTAGCCTTTGTTTGCTTCAACAGGATTGGCTAATTCCCAATCTTGCTGAATTTTTTCTGCTTCTGCATTTCCTTCAAAATCGTGAGGCAAGTTAGAGCTCATCGTTTGAGAGAAAGGAACAGTTTGAGGAATAAAGTCTGCATCATGACCTGGTTTACTATAGTCATAAGGCCATCTATATACTGTTGGGATTTCTCCGGGCCAGTTACCATGTAAGTGTTCAACAGGTGCAGTCCACTCTAACGTATTAGATTCCCAAGGGTTCTGAGGGGCTACTTTACCTTTAAAGATTGAGTAGAAGAAGTTGAACAAGAACGCTACCTGAGCAAGTGCAGCCATAATAGCAGCCCATGTTACAAACACGTTAACTGTTAACCATTTTTTCATAAACTCAAACTCTGTAAATGCATAGTAACGACGTGGTACACCATCTAAACCTAAGAAGTGAAGTGGGAAGAATACCAGGTAAGCTGCAATGAAAGTTAACCAGAAGTGTAAGTATCCTAATTTAGCATTCATCATTTTACCGAACATTCTAGGGAACCAGTGATAAACACCTGCAAGCATACCAAAGATTGCTGCAGATCCCATTACAAGGTGGAAGTGGGCAACAACAAAGTAAGTATCGTGTAAGTTAATATCCAAAGATGCATTTCCTAAGAAGATACCGGTTAAACCACCAGAGATAAAGAACGAAACTAAACCGATAGCGAATAACATTGCTGGTGTGAAACGGATGTTACCACGCCATAATGTTGCTAAATAGTTAAAGGTTTTTACTGCCGATGGTACCGCAATAATCAATGTGGTAATCATAAATACACCACCCAACAATGGGTTCATACCGGTAACAAACATGTGGTGACCCCAAACGATGAATGATAATACGGTAATACCAATTAACGAATAAACCATTGCATGGTAACCGAAGATCGGTTTACGTGAGTTTACAGAGATTACCTCAGATGAGATACCCAATGCCGGCATAATTACGATATATACCTCAGGGTGACCTAAGAACCAGAATAAGTGTTGCCATAAAATTGGAGAACCACCTTCGTTTGGTAAGATATCAGTACCCATTACGATATCTGATAAGTAGAAACTTGTACCGAAGCTACGGTCGAATACCATTAATACCACACCAGCTACAAGAACAGGGAATGATAAGATACCTAAAATAGCAGTCAAAAAGAAAGCCCAGATGGTTAATGGCATTTTCCAAAGGTCCATACCTTTAGTACGCATGTTTAAAATTGTACTTACGTAGTTGATACCACCCATTAGTGATGAGGCAACGAAAAGCACCATACTTATTAACCATAAAGTCATACCCATTCCTGATCCCGGCATTGCCTTGGCAACAACGGATAGCGGCGGATAAACCGTCCAACCACCAGATGCCGGGCCTGTTTGGATAAAGAATGATGACATCATGATCACACAGGCCATAAAGAAGAACCAGTATGAAAGCATGTTTAAGAATGGCGAAGCCATATCTCTCGCACCCACCTGAAGTGGAATTAGTAAATTACTAAAAGTACCACTTAAACCTGCGGTTAGTACAAAGAATACCATGATGGTACCGTGAATGGTTACCAAAGCCAGGTAAAAATCGGGTTTGATACGGCCACCTTCTGCCCATTTACCTAAAAATGTTTCTAAGAATGGGAAGTTTTTATCTGGCCATGCCAATTGAATACGGAATAAAATTGATAAGCCCATTGCAATTACCGCCATAATAATACCGGTAATCAAAAATTGCTTAGCAATCATTTTATGATCCATACTAAAGATATACTTTGAAATCAAAGTCTCTTTATGATGCCCATGATCAGCGTGATCGTGATTGTGTTCGTCGTGTAATGCTATTGTTGACATAATTCGTTCGCTCCTGCTTAATATTATTTATTTAAAGCCATTTGGTTAGTTTTAACAGCTGCTGTATCTGTAGCTGTCGAATCTGCTGCTGCTTTTGCAGGTGCAGGTGCCACTGGCAAATTAAATTGTTTTCTTAAATCGTCGTTTAAGTATGTTTTCTGCTCAGCAATCCAGGTTTTATACTCGGCTTCGGAAACTACACGTACAACCTTCTGCATGTTGTAGTGACCAGATCCACAGATTTTAGCACAGAAGAAAAGGTACTTAAAGTTAGGATCGTTAGTTTCCTGCTGCATTTCAGCGGTAGTTTTTGTTGGCGTAAACTCAAAGAAAACACGCATACCCGGCACGGTATTTAACTGTACCCTGAAGTGTGGCATGTAAAAACTGTGAATTACATCTTTACTGGTTAAGATCAGTTTTACCGGTTTTCCAACTGGGATTACCATCTCATCAGCCATCTCATCATCACGAGAGTTCAGGTCTTTAAAATCGATACCCAATGGGTTGGTAGCTGTAGTTAACTTGTAGTTTTTGTTACCAACTACGCCATCAGCTCCCGGATAACGGATAGACCATTTAAACTGCTCTGAAGTAACTTCGATCTGCAATGGTTTATTTTTAGGATCTTCAACTTTGAAGAAAATTGATCTCCAGGTTAAGAAACCCATTAATACCAATACCGTTAATACTAAAGCAGGAACGATTGTCCAGATCTTTTCGATTGTATTGTTATGTGGATAGTAGTAAGCTTTTCTTTTAGCTGAGTATTTGTAGATATAAGAAAATCCGAATAACAGGATGTGTGTAACCACAAATACGATTGTGGTAATGATTAACGTTAAGTTAAACATTTCATCAATTTTCTTTCCGTGTTCTGATGCTGCAGCTGGAAGCAACATGGCGCCATGCACCGTGTATTCCCAATATACACCATATAAACCTATCACTAAAAACAGGGCAAATAAACTTGCGTGGATCCTGTTCCAGTTAATACCCACAGCCTTACCCTGTGCTTCGCGGCTTAATTCGTATACCCTTATTGCTTTACCAATAATTGCAATAAATAAGCATACAGCAAGGAAAACCAGAATATAAAATATTACAGATTTATAAACCTCGCCCATATCAACTTTCGGTGCCGCGGCAGCACCTGCTGCTGCATCTTGCGCAAATACGCTAGTGTTGGCAAAAGCAGTAATCAATACTGCTAAAGCTGCGGTCGTTTTATTCGTTATAAACTTTCTTAAACTCATTTTCTTAAAAGTAGTACGCTGTACTGCTAATTATAATAATAATTAAATATTTGCTCTATCCTGTCACCACTATAGTTGATGATGCAAACTTTCTTGTAATAATGGGTGATTCTTTGCAATTAAAGGTTTTTTGCTCAATGCTGTTAAAACCGTAAAGGTAAACAATCCTACAAAACCTAATGCAGTACCTATCTCAATAATACCAAAACCATTATGTCCATCTTCTACCGCTCCTGGCATAATCATCTGGTAATAATCTACCCAGTGACCTAATAATACCACGATGGCAACGAATAATAATTTAGCGTCTGTTCTTTTGTTATCTCTATCCATTAACAACAATACCGGCGCTAAGAAATTCATGGCAAGGTTTAAGAAAAACCAGAATTTGTAATATTCAAAGCGTTTGTAGAAGTATACAGTTTCCTCAGGCATGTTTGCATAGTAGATCAATAAGAACTGCGCAAACCATACATAAGTCCAGAAGATAGAGAAGCCAAAGATAAACTGGCCTAAGTTGTGCAAGTGGCTGTTGTTAACCCATTGCATGTAACCTGCTCTTCTTAATAAGATAATGATAATGGCGATAGTAGCTAAACTGCTTACCCACATTGCTGCGAAGTTATACCAACCGAACATGGTTGAGAACCAGTGTGCTTCTAATGACATGATGGTATCGAAAGCAAATACCGGTGTAGTAAAACCGTAAATTACCAGGAAGATACAAGCGTTTTTAAAGCTTTTTCTGTATGAATTTAAACCACCTGCCAAATCTTCATTATAAGAAAACCTAACAAACATGATCGAAAATATACTGTAGATACCTAAAAACAACACCTGACGGCCTAAGAAAAACGGTACATTTAAAAATACTGATTTACCAGCGATTAATGAATCGTAATTAGGACTGTTCGGATCAGTTAATCCATCAGCATGCCAGTGGTGGTATAAATTGTGTGAGTACAGACCAGCGGCAACAACTACAAAAAGTATTGCAGCTGCTATAGGCAATGTTTTTGCCATAGCTTGTGGTACACGTAAAATTGATGCAGACCAACCCGCTTGAGCTACATATTGAACAGCTAGGAAAAATGTACCTGACATACATACGCATGCAAAGTAATATGCCATAAGCAACAGGTTGGCAAAAGTGCGCTCTTGATGGCCACTAAAAAAACCATAAGCTATAGCAGCAGCGCCCAAAAGTACGCCAACTATGCTTAATGTTTTTACTTTTCCTGTAAACTCAAACTGTTCACTAAAATTAATATTGTGAGTTCCCATTTATATTCTGCTTTACTTATTGTTGTTTTTGTAATTCCTGAACATACATCACCACTTTCCAACGATCTATTGGCGTGATTTGTGAAGCATGCGAACCCATATTATTTACACCGTATGTAATGGTGTGGTAGATTTTACCAGCGGTAAGCGCTTTCATATCTCCACCTCTTGATGAACTTCCTGAGAAGTACGAAGGTACACCACTAAATTTCTCAATTTTAACCAGGTGTCCTTGTCCATCGCCTTTTTCTCCGTGGCAAGGGCTACAGAAAACTTTGAACAGGTGTTGTCCCTGAGCTAAATTGATCGTATCAACTGGTAAAGGGTTAACCATGCTTACCCCTGCTGCTTCGTATCCTTCTTTTGTGTTAGGAAACTCATCATACTCTGTAAAACCTACCGGTTTAGTATGTGCAGGTGGCAACTGTGCAGTTTTACCATCTTTAAAATTCTTATTTGGCTGATCCGGATTGTAAGCAATCGGATCATACATGTTTCTGGCATATTCTAAGCCAGTACTGCGCTTATCTTTACAAGCAGAAAAGGTAGCTGCAAAAGCGATAGCTAAAAACGCCGTGTAAACAAATTTATTCTTATTCATAGCTAATGTACTTCCTTTCATTATACTTTACTTCTAAAGCACCTGCATCTTTTAATAATCCATCAATTACAGTGTGCGCTGCATTGTCTTTTGCATCAATTGCAATTACAAAGCGGTCATCAGTAGCTCTTAAATCCATCACGCGTGGTGCTCTTCCCGGAAATAAGTGTGTAGATGCATAATAAGTTAACACCATACCGAAAGCACAGAATAATACTGTAAGTTCGAACATTATCGGAATAAAATCCGGCAATGCAAATGATGGTTTACCACCTATGTTTACTCTCCAATCGATTACTGCGCAGAAATAAATCAAAGCGAATGCACAGCAAGTACCGGTAATACCAAAGCAAAAAGCTGCGATATCGATTCTAGATCTTTTAATTCCTAATTTGGCTTCTATTCCGTGTATAGGCATTGGAGTATATACATCAAAAATGCTGATGTTATTTTCCTGAAGTTTTTCGATGCCGTGCATCATTTCATCAGGATCGCCAAAGCTGCCTAAAATATATTTGATATCACTCATTGTTATATTTTTGCGTAATCTTCTTGTTTAACACTATCAAATTTTTCTAAAGACTCTATGTACTCAGCTACATATTCTTTATTCTCATGCCCTTCTTTAATCTGTTTCATTTTAGCTTGCTCACTTGCAGATTTCAATAATAATTTAACCTCTGCGATAGCGATTGATGGCAATACCCTTAAGAATAATAAGAATAAAGTAAAGAACAGACCAATTGAACCTACGAATACACTGATATCAACCCAGGTTGGATAGAACATTGCCCAGCTTGAAGGAATATAATCGCGGTGTAATGAAGTAACGATAATTACGAAACGCTCGAACCACATACCAATGTTTACTACGATAGAAAGGATCCAGGTAGCACGGATGCTTAAACGGATTTTCTTAAACCATAATAACTGTGGAGAGATTACGTTACAGGTCATCATCATCCAGTATGCCCACCAGTATGGACCTGTAGATCTGTTGATGAAGGCGTATTGCTCATATTCAGAACCTGAATACCAGGCGATGAAAAACTCAGTTAAATAAGCTACACCTACAATTGATCCGGTTAAAATGATGATTTTGTTCATCGACTCGATGTGGAACATGGTGATGTAGTTCTCTAAACCCAGTACTTTACGTGCAACCAATAATAAGGTTAATACCATCGCAAAGCCTGAGAAAATTGCACCCGCCACGAAATATGGAGGGAAGATGGTGGTGTGCCATCCAGGGATTACCGATGTTGCAAAGTCCATTGATACAATCGTGTGTACCGAAAGTACAAGTGGTGTAGAGATACCGGCTAAGATTAACGACACCGCTTCGAAACGTTGCCATGTTTTAACACTTCCACTCCATCCAAAAGAGAAGATAGAATAGATTTTTCTACGTGTGCCCACTGCACGGTCGCGGATGGTAGCAATATCTGGCAATAAACCTGTGTACCAGAATAACAATGATACAGAGAAGTATGTAGAGATCGCAAACATATCCCACACCAATGGTGAGTTAAAGTTTACCCAAAGGGATCCGAACTGGTTTGGCAAAGGTAATACCCAATAAGCTAACCATGGACGGCCCATGTGTGATACTACGTAAGTTGCGGCACAGATTACGGCGAAAATCGTCATCGCCTCTGCCGAACGGTTGATGGAGTTACGCCAGTTCTGACGGAAGAGTAATAGTACTGCTGAAATTAGTGTTCCAGCGTGACCGATACCTACCCACCATACGAAACCGGTGATATCCCAAGCCCAACCTACTGTTTTATTTAAGCCCCATGCTCCGATACCGTTCCAAAAGGTGTAGCTTACTGCAACCACCCAAAGTAAAGCACCTAATGAAGCAAAGGTGAAACCAATCCACCAAGCTTTGTTTGGCTTATTTTCTACCGGCATCAAAATATCATCCGTAATTTTAGCATACGTGATATTATCGCCGGTAATTAATGGTTCTCTAAGTATTGATTCGTTATGTCCTGACATAATTTGTATTTTCTTTATGCTAAAGCTTACGCTTGTACTTTTGTATCTGTATTTCTAATCTTAGTCATATATCCGATACCTGGTTTCACGTTGATTTCTTCTAATACGTAGTAGATACGCTCAGAACGTAATGCTTTTGAAACCTCTGAATTAGGATCGTTTGAATCACCAAATATGATTGCATTTGCTGAACAAGCTTCTTGACAAGCCATTTTAATATCGCCATCTTTTAATGGACGTTTTTCCATTTTAGCCTGTAATTTGCCACCTTGTATACGTTGGATACACATTGAGCATTTCTCCATAACACCACGTGAACGTGTAGTTACATCAGGGTTTAAAACTAATTGGGTAAACTCGTTATTTAAATAGTTATCGAAACGAGAATCGTTCCAGTAATTGAACCAGTTGAAACGACGTACTTTGTACGGACAGTTGTTTGCACAATAACGTGTACCTACGCAACGGTTATAAGCCATGTGGTTTAAACCATCTGATGAGTGTACCGTAGCCAATACCGGACAAACTGTTTCGCAAGGTGCGTGATCACAGTGTTGGCACAACATTGGTTGGTGAACAACAGAAACATGGTCTAAATCTTCTAACTTAGCAATTTCTTTCTCTTTGGTTACATCACCAGTTGGTGTTTCGTAGCTATAATAACGGTCGATACGGATCCAGTGCATCTCGCGACGACGGCGAACCTCATCACGGCCTACAACCGGAATGTTGTTTTCTACGTTACAGGCAACAATACAAGAACCACAACCTGTACAAGCATTCAAATCGATTGCCATTACCCAGTTGTTACCTGGTTTTTCGTATTGATCCCAAAGATCGTAATCTTTATGCTCGCCTTTTTCGTTACCAGCTCCAGGATTTTTTAAGTATGCTGCGAAAGTAGCTTCTTTAATCACTGCACGGCCCTCGAAAGAGTGGTGAGTTTGTGTTTGTGCAAGCTCATAGTAACCGCCTGTTGGGGTAATGGTTACGTTTGTAGCATATTGCATGGTTCCGTTTACAAAAGAAACAAAAGGGAAGGCATTTTTACCTACATCGTTACCTGCTTTACCAACTTTGGTACGGCCATAACCTACTGCGATAGATGCAGTTCCTTGTGCCTGTCCTGGCTGGATTAACACCGGAAGATCTACTGAATATCCGTTGCTTCCTTTAACAGATACAACATCAAATTCTTTAACTTTTAATTTCTCTGCAGTTTTAGGTGCAAGGGCAACAAAGTTATCCCAGGTTACTTTAGATACCGGATCAGGTAATTCTTGTAAGAATGCGTTATTGGCATTTTTACCATCACGCATCGGTACGTTTTCGTAAACCTGTAACTCAATCTGATCGCCACCTTTAAAAGCTTTACTGCTGTTTGCAATTGAAGTTGCAACAGCACCTAATGATAAGGTAAAGCTATAAGTACCGGCAGGTTTAGCTGCTACAGTAATAACACCTTTCTCTAATACCTCGTCCCACTTCAATCCGGCAGCTGGTAATACTTTAGCTTCCCAGTTACTGCGTACAAACTGATAGTAATCTTTAACCGGAGCATCAGCCCAGGTTAATAAACTTTCTTCTGCCTGACGGCTATTGAAAACAGGGTTAATGGTTGGCTGTACGATAGAGTAATATCCTTCGTAAGCGTTTGCATCACCCCATGATTCTAAATAGTTATGGTTAATAGCGATGGCATCACAAAGTGTAGCAGTTTCATCAGCACGGTCTGAGAATGAAATTTTCGCAGGAACCTTAGCCAATGCATCAGTAAATGCTTTTGTATTCGCTGCATCGTAAGCAGGGTTACTGTTTAAAAATAAAACAGCACCAACTTCGCCACGGCTCATTTCAGCAACTAAACCGTTAAATTCGGCATCGTTACCAGCATATAGGTGGCAAACATTATCTAAATCGATAGTAGTACCATAACTTCCGATAGCGGCGTTAATGGCATTTACTAAAATTTGTGTAGAAACATCGTTCGAACCGCAAACTACAAGGCCTTTACCTTTATTTTGCAATAATTCTTTTGCTGCCAGTTTAATTACTTTATCAGCAGTGGTGTTGTTACCCAACGTTCCGCCTGGTAAAGCAGCACCAGTAATGGCATTATATAGAGCAATTAACGCAGGACCTTCTTCCGATAATTTAACCGGAACACGGGTATCTGCATTGGTACCAGTTAAGCTCATTCCACTTTCGAACTGAATGTGGCGGCTCATTTTTTTATTTTCTAACGATTTGTAGTTACGGTTAGCAGTGTATTGAGCAGTAAACTCCTCGCCACTGATCCATGTGCCTAAGAAATCGGCACCGAAACTTACAATTAAGTCAGCCTTATCAAAGTTATATTTTGGTAAAACTGCTTTACCGAAACTGTTCTGATTGGCCTGGATAATACCGGTATAAGAAACCGCATCATACTGTACCAATTTAGCAGCAGGATATTTAGTCACGAACTGTGCAATTACTGCATTAGTTGATGGGCTGTTTACCGTTGATGCTACAATACGGATTTTCTTTCCACCAGCCTGTGCTTTTGCCAACTCGCCTTTTACATAGCTGTCGATTTTTGCCCAGGTAGTTTCTTCAACCTGTCCACCTTTTACGGTTGCAGGTGCTTTTAGTTTAGATACATCGTATAAATCTAATACAGAAGCCTGCGCTCTTGCATCGGTACCGCAGTTAAACTGACCCGCATTTGGATTTGGTTCAATTTTAATCGGACGGCCTTCTCTCGTTTTAACCAAAATACTCTGGCCATTAAAGCTGGAAGTATAGAAGTTAGGAATACCCGGAGTTACTTCTTCAGGTTTTACCAGATAAGGAATTGATTTTTTTAACGGTGTACTTTGGCAGGCAGCTAATGTAACCGCACCTAAACCAAAACCTAACGCCTTTAAAAAGTCGCGGCGTGGGGTAACGGTACTTAACCCTGCTTCATTTAAAACATCTTCTATTGGAAGTGGCTCGGCGAATTCGTTTTTGTTATTCTTAACAAAATCGGGTGTATTGTTATACTCCTCTAAGCCTTTCCAGTATTTTTTATTGCTTTCCATTTAAGCTATATTACTGTTTATCGAACGTTCTTACTAAACTCTAATCTATTAATAGTGGCATTTACCACACTCTAAACCACCCAATAATGCTGGTGTGATTTTCTCGCCTTTTTTAATTTTCTCGTGCGCTTCGATAACCTTAGCGTAGAAAGCATTGTTTTTCTGACCAGAAATATCTGTTTCTTTATGGCAGTTAATACACCATTTCATGGTTAATGGAGAATATTGATAAATTTCTTCCATGGTATTAACCGGACCGTGACAAGCGAAACACACAGGCTCGTTTGGTTGTAATCCTTTTGCTTTACGAATTGCATCTTCAGCAACAACTACGTGCTGAGAGTGGTTGAAGTAAGCAAAATCAGGTAGATTGTGTACACGTACCCACTCCATTGGTTTTGATTTACTTTCGTCGTATTTCTGCGTTTCAGGATCGTAACCTAAAGCACTATAGATTTTTTTGATCTCCGGAGAAATCTCACCATCATATTTATCTCTTGCCTGAACAGCTTTGTGACAGTTCATACAAACGTTTAATGAAGGGATAGTTGCATTTTTAGATTTAAACGCTCCGTTATGGCAGTACTGACAATCGATCTGATTGATACCAGCGTGCAACTCGTGTGAGAATTTAATTGGCTGAACTGGTTGGTAACCGGTATGAACACCAGTATTCCACATGCCCATCCAACCGAAAGAACCTAAACAGATGATCAAGCACAAGATAAAGAACATCACGAACTTCTTGTTTTTGAACATTTTGCGCACACCAACTTTTAATGGCACATCTTCTTCGATCTCGATGCCTTGTTTCTGTAAGATCAAACGCTCTAATAATTTAGAAGCACGACCCAAGATAACCAGGATAACTACAGCTAAAACTACGATAGCTACGATACCTGCAAGTGATAAACCTGAAGTACCGTTATCTTCAGCGCCAGCTTTTGGTACATTTGGATCTACAGCAGCTTTTGGCTCACCTTCTTTAATGTATGCTAAGATATCTTTTACTTTCGCTTCATCTAACTCAGGGAAGGTAGTCATTGCTACTTTACCGTTATCGTTAAATAATTTAACAGCAGCAGGATCTCCGGCAGCAATCATTGCCGCGTTGTTCGGGATCCATTTTAACAGGAACGCTTCAGGGTGACGATCGCTTACTCCTTCTAATGCCGGACCAATAACTTTGTGATCTAACGCATGGCACGAAGAACATTTTGCTTTGAAAAGCGTTCTTCCTTCTTTAGCATCCTGCGCATTTACGGTAGAAACCGCTATTACGGAAATTGCTGAAAATACGAATAACGACTTCCAAACGCTTTTTAAAATCATCGAGATATCTCTCATAATGAACACTTTATACTTATTTAATTTACTTTTTGTTGTGAAATTGATGCCTGAGCCCAGATAGCCCCATCAAACTTTGAACAAAAGTATAACTTATTAATAAATCCCATGACATAATAGTGACTGGAAATACAATTTATAATCATTCTAAACAAATGTCGTTTCAAGCCATTCAAGGCATAAAAATGCCCATTTTTGATACTTTATCTCAAATGGGCATATCAGAAACCAATTTGGTTTATTAAAATGTTATCATTATTGTTTTAATATCCAGGCAAACATTAACGGCGCAACAATTGTCGCATCACTTTCTACAATAAACTTTGGTGTATTGATATCAAGCTTCCCCCAGGTAATTTTTTCGTTCGGCACGGCACCAGAATATGAACCATAAGAAGTGGTCGAATCTGAGATCTGGCAGAAGTAACTCCAGAAAGGAATGTTCTCCATTTCCATATCCTGATATAACATTGGCACTACGCAGATCGGGAAATCGCCGGCAATACCACCACCAATCTGGAAGAAACCGATTCCTTTGCCACCACTGTTTGCAATATACCAATCGGCCAGCCAGCCCATATATTCAATACCGCCTTTTACCGTAGTTGCGGTAAGTTCTTTTTTCATTACATAAGAAGCGAAGATGTTACCCATGGTAGAATCTTCCCATCCAGGTACTACAATTGGCAAATTCTTTTCTGCCGCAGCAAGCATCCACGAGTTTTTAGGGTCAATTTCATAATATTGCTCCAAATCACCGCTCAAAAGCATTTTATACATAAACTCATGCGGAAAATAACGCTCGCCAGCAGCTTCGGCATCCATCCAGATTTTTTGGATGTGCTTTTGCAAACGGCGGAAAGCCTCTTCTTCGGGGATACAGGTATCGGTAACGCGGTTGTAATGGTTTTCTAAAAGATCCCACTCATCCTGCGGACTTAAATCGCGGTAATTAGGAACGCGTTTATAATGTGAGTGTGCAACCAGGTTCATAATATCCTCTTCAAGGTTGGCACCTGTACAAGAAATAATAGACACTTTATCCTGGCGAATCATCTCTGCAAGTGAAATACCCAATTCTGCAGTACTCATTGCTCCGGCAAGTGTGATCATCATTTTACCACCCTCATCTAAATGCGTTTCGTATCCTTTAGCCGCATCCATCATTGCCGCAGCATTAAAATGGAGATAATTACGCTCCATAAACTGAGATATTGGTCCTCTTGTATTGCTCATTTCGTTTTGTATTGTTTGCCGCAAAAATAGGTATTTAGGCCGAAAGGTGAAAGCGTAAAAGCGTTTAGCGTTCAGGGGCTGGCGTTTGGCGTTAAATTAGTACGAAGTCCATTAGCCTACTCTCCCGCGGTTGTCATCCTGAGGGATAATTATTTCATAAAATCAATATAAAAGACAGAGCTTTTTGGCAAAATGATAGGCTCTGAGAGATCGTCATTCCCAACTCGATTGGGAATCGTAATGCAAGCGCTTTAAGATTCCCGCCTGCGCGAGAATGACGACCGGGCTAATGGATTCTGTCTATGGTAACGTAATCGAAGGATCTTTTTTTTGGAAAGCAATGCCATCGCTCTTTTTAACATCAGTCCGGCTTTCTGCTACAAGTCCGCGGCTCGTACCTCGCCATGCGGGCTTTTTGCGTCAATCCGGTTTAGGTAGATAGTATTTGCTACTATTAAAGTTTGCCCAACCCGTAGCCATACCACGCGGTTAATGCGGCTTTTTGCAACCCTAGATAGTTCGGGAG
>NNBT01000018.1_pt1 | contig 27154 bp, 11 predicted proteins | sample 1173831 | NCBI WGS metagenome assembly NNBT01 (sample SAMN07173936, study PRJNA388173) | plant metagenome | isolation source: symbiotic tissue sample KVJ10 | place: Norway: Troms, Kvaloya island | reverse complement strand
CTAGTTGGTAAACTTGGGTTTGCAGGTTATCAAACATGGGGAGTCTCTGAGCGGGAAATGCTTACTCTGCTTGAATTGTAGCTTAGTTTTGGTTTTTGAGTCAGCATAACCAAATTATCCAAACCTGATATCATCTAAATTTCATCTGCCCAAAGAAATGTATTTAAAATACAATTAAGCTCGGATTATCCCTGAAGAAGCACGGCTGGAGTGTTTGGCATGATGATTGCATTACCCGGATTTCAGATTGTCACTTTGTTAAAAGCAGGGGTAAAAGCAGTCATATACCGTGGAATTAAGATTAAAGATCGGTGTCCGGTAATTATCAAAGGGCTACGTCCAGAACAGTGTACACCCAATAATATCGAACAACTCAAACATGAGTATGCGATCGCACAAAGGTTAAATACCACAGCAGCAGTTAAAGCCTACGCCTTAGAGATGCACCAGGGAATCCCTTATTTAATTATGGAGGATTTTCAGGCGCGATCGCTCGATCAATTGCTAGACCAATTTCAACAGTTTGTGCCGTTTTTGAAGATTGCCATTGAAATCACTAGTAAACTTGCACAAATTCACACTCATCATATTGTCCACAAGGATATTAAGCCGCAAAATATATTAATTAACCTCGAAACTAATCAGGTCAAAATTGCCGATTTTGGAATTGCTGCCTTCATTCCATACCAACAGCAAATAGTTAGCAGTTCCAGTCGAATTGAAGGTAGTCTACCTTATTTATCACCTGAGCAAACTGGGCGGATGAATCGAGGAATTGACCATCGCAGCGATTTGTATTCGCTGGGAATCACCTTTTATGAGATGCTGACAGGTCAGCTACCATTTCAAGGCAAAGACCCCTTAGAGTGGGTGCATTGTCATATTGCCAAATCTCCACCATCCCCGAAAAAGCTAAACTCTGATATTCCCCAAATGCTCTGTGAGATGATCGTGAAATTGCTGTCGAAGGTTGCAGAACAGAGGTATCAGAGCGCTTTAGGTTTGCAATTTGATTTGGAAAAATGCTTAAAACAATTGGAGACAACTGGACAAATCTCATCCTTTATTTTGGGTGAGCAAGATATCTCAGAACGCTTTCAAATTCCTCAAAAATTGTATGGGCGAGAACCAGAAATTTCCCAGCTTCTACAAGCATTTGAGCGAGTTGTTAATCAAGGTAAACCAGAAATCGTGTTAGTTTCTGGCTATGCTGGCGTTGGTAAATCAACTCTTGTGAAGGAGATTCACAAGCCCATTGTTAGAGAACGTGGGGTTTTTCTCTCTGGTAAATTCGATCAGTATAAACGAGATATTCCTTATTCCACTATTGTTCAAGCTTTTCAAACACTCGCGCGACAAATTTTAACTGAACCTGAAAATCAACTTGCTACCTGGAAAAAGCGCATACAAGCAGCATTAGGAAACAATGGTAAGCTAATCACAGATGTAATTCCAGAAGTTGAACTAATTGTTGGAGAACAGTCTCATATACCAGAGTTGGGGCCTGCCGAATCTCAAAATCGATTCAACTTGGTGTTTCAGAATTTTATCAGCGTCTTCGCTCAAAAAGAGCATCCGCTCACTGTTTTCTTAGATGATATGCAGTGGGCAGATACAGCTACTTTGAATTTAATTCAAACTATTATTGCTGGCTCTAGTATCCAGTATCTCTGCTTCATTTTAGCCTATCGAGATAACGAAGTAGATGTTGTACATCCCTTTAGGTTAATGATAGAGAAGGTTAGCAAGTATGGAGCAAGAACAACTGAAATTATAGTTACACCATTGAATCTTGTTTATGTCAATCAGTTGATTGCTGATACCTTACATAGTTCAGCAGAGCAAGTAGAATCCCTTGCTCAATTGATTATCCAAAAAACTGACGGTAATCCTTTCTTTGTCAATGAATTTCTCAAAACACTGCATCAAGAAAATCTGCTGAATTTTGACCCTCTTCAATCCCCCACCCTGCTTGGTAAGGGGGAACAGAGGGGGGTAAAAGGTGCGTGGCGATGGGATATAGCTGAGATTGAAGCCCAAGGTATTACAGATAATATTGTCAATCTGATGATTGAGCGGATGCAAAAACTGCCACTTGCAACTCAACAGGTGCTTAAATTAGCCTCCTGCATCGGTAATCGCTTTGATTTAGAAGTTTTGGCGCTGGTTGGCGAACAATCTATTGAAGAAACGGCAAATGCACTTGTTGAAGCAATTTTAAGAGGATTAATTATTTCTATCGAGTCAGATGAAAGTGTTGATAAAAACTATCGTTTTTACCATGACCGAGTTCAACAAGCGGCTTATGCCTTAATTGCCGATGAATCAAAATCGGCTGTGCATCTGAAGATTGGGCAAATTTTGCTGAAGAATGCGAATGCTGAACAAGTGAACGAGCAAATTTTTGATCTAGTCAATCAACTAAATCTCGCCCTGGATCTGATTATTGAACAAACAGAAAAAGATCAATTAGTACGATTAAATTTAATCGCTGGCAAAAAGGCAAAAGCTTCCACAGCTTACACTCCTGCAAAAATATTTTTTAGCGTTGCCATAAATCTTTTGGCTGAAAATGCCTGGATAGAACAATATGACCAAACATTTACTTTATTTAGGGAACAGGCTGAGTGTGAATTCTTAACAGGAAATTTAGAACAAGCGGAAGAATTATTTGAGTTACTATTGCTGAAAGCCAAATCTCATCTAGAGAAATCAAATATTTATATGCTGCAAATTAGACTCTACCAAGTTGCAGGTAGATATGAAGAAGCACTGATATTAGGATTAAAAGCTTTAAAACTTTTTGGAGTGACATTACCTGATACAAATGAGGAAGTGCAAAGTGCGATCGCAATTGAAAAAAATCAGGTATTAATCAATTTAGGCGATAGAAAAGTCTCTGATTTAATTAATGCTCCAGCAATCCAAGATCAAAATATTAAGACACTGATTAGTCTATTGACCACTTTGGGGCCACCTACCTATCTCGGTAGACCCCATCTCTTTCCCTTAGTCGTACTTCAAGCTGTTAACTACTCACTCAAGTTTGGGAATACGGAAGATTCCTGTTTTGCTTACAGCATGTACGCCATGTTGTTAGTTTCCATCTTCAATGATATTCCTACAGGTTATGCATTTTCTGAGATGACAATTCAATTGAATGAAAAGTTGCATGACTTGAAACTTAGAGGAGTTGTTCTACACATTCATGGAAGTCATATAAACGTTTGGTGTAACCATATTGCCAGTGATATTCCCTTTTTGGAGCGGGGATTTATCGGCTGTGTAGAAGCAGGTGATGTGACGATGGCAAACTATAACGGCTATCAAGGCTCGTGGCAAATTATCCAGTTAGGCTATCCACTTACAGATACATATAAATCTCTAGAAAAATACACTACATTCGCTCGTCAGTCTAAACATGATGCTGTCTATCAGACAATCAGACTAGAGCAAATGCTACTAATGAATCTGCGGGGATTGACTCACCATAATCTGACTCTAAGTAGTGATTATTTTGATGAATCACAGGCTTTATCTATGATTACAGATGCAGGTTTTATCAGTGGAATTATTTTTTATTACATTATCAAGTTAATCATATTTTTTACATATCGACAGTATACAGAGGCGCTGAATTGTGCCTTAAGATTAACAAATTTTCCAGTTACGACACTAGCATTACCAATTGAAACAGATTATGTTTTGTATTACTCAGTAACTCTAACGGCTCTTTATCCCGCAGTATCTTTTCAAGAGCAAGAAAAGTTTTTACAAACCCTAGAATTTCATCAACAGCAATTGCAATATTGGGCTAATCACTGCCCTGAAAACTTTTTACATAAGTCTCAGTTAATAGCTGCCGAAATAGCTCGCATCGAAGGTAGAGAATTGGAAGCAATGCGTCTGTATGAACAATCAATTGCTTCAGCCCGCGAGCAGGGATTTGTACAATATGAAGCTTTAGCTAATGAACTAGCTGCTAAGTTTTACTTGGAGCGAGATTTTGAACTAATTTCCAAAACCTACTTGGAAGCAGCTAAAAATGCCTATCTGCGTTGGGAGGCATTTGCTAAAGTCAAGCACTTAGAAGAATTCTATCCTCAGCTATTGCCACAACAACAGCTTGTCTCTAACGGAACGTTTATTACCACAGGTGAGCATTTAGACTTTTTGTCAGTAGTTAAAGCCTCTCAAACTATATCTAGTGAAATTGTTTTTTCACGTTTGCTGAAGACATTAATGCAAATTGTCATCGAGCAAGCAGGAGCAGAAATCGGTTATTTGTTGCTGGAATATGAGCAAAATTTGGCGATTGAAGTAGAAGCTAAGGTTAATCCCCAAGCAGAAAAGCTCAATGTTTCTCGACTTGTATTAGAGGGTGAAATTTCACAGGTAATTCCTCAATCAATGCTGAATTATGTCCAGCGAACTCAAGAAACAGTGATTTTAGAGAATGCCACTGAGCAAAATTTGTTTTCTCAAGACGAATATGTAATTCAAAAGCAACCTAAATCTGTACTTTGTTTGCCGATCGCTCGTCAGTCAAAATTACTTGGTATTTTATATTTAGAGAATAATCTGATCTCCAGTGCCTTTACACAGGAAAAACTTTCTGTACTGGAAATTTTGACAGTTCAAATTGCTATTTCTCTAGAAAATGCTCGTCTTTATCAAGGTTTAGAAGACAGCCAAGCACAACTCAGCTTGGCGTTAAAATCTGCCCAAATCGGTGTTTGGAGTTGGGATATTACCAGCGATCGCTTTGACTGGGATGAGCAGATTTATCAACTATTTGGGTTAACGCCGGAAACCTTTGCTGCCACTTCCGAAGCAATTTTAGCTCGTCTACATCCAGACGATCGCGGATTGCTGGCTCAATCGTTGAGTCGAGCGATTAACGAAGGTGTGGAGCATAATTTAGAATATCGAATTATTTGGGATGATGGCAGTATCCGCTACGCAGCCTGTCGAGGAAAAGCCTTTTTCAATGAAGCAGGTAAAGCCACACATATGAGTGGTGTTGTGCTTGATATTACAGAGCGCAAACAATCGGAAGCCGAACGAATCCAACTGATTCAAGAACAAACTGCTCGACAGGAAGCAGAGGCCAATCAAGAACGAGCCGGGTTTTTAGCTCAAGTCAGTGCAACACTCGCTTCTTCCCTTGATTACGAAAGTACGCTAGCAAGCGTGGCAAATCTGGTTGTGCCTTACTTCGCCGATTGGTGTAGCATCGATCTGCTGCAAGACAACCAATTTATTAATCGGGTAGCAGTTGCTCACCGAGATCCAGAGAAAGTTAAACTTGGTTGGGAACTTCATCAGCGTTATCCAAGAAAATTAGACGAACCAGGAGGTGTGCCTAAAGTACTGCGTACAGGAATTCCTGAAATGGTAACTGAAATCTCAGATGCACTATTAGCAAAAGGCATCCCAGATGCAGAACATCTAAGGATTATACGTGAAATCGGTTTAAAGTCCTGTATTATGCTGCCCTTGATGGCACGTGAAAAAATTTTTGGTGCAATTTCCTTTTTTACTGCGGAATCAGAGCGTCGTTACAACACAACTGACTTGTCATTAGCGGAAGATATTGCCCATCGAGCGGCGATCGCCATTGATAATGCCCGCCTTTACCAAGAAGCGCAGCAAGCACAAAAAACCGCAGAACGAGCATTGGAGCGCATTGCCCGTCTTCAATCGATCACGGCTGCTCTTTCAGAATCGCTGACACCAGCCCAAGTATCTGATGTGATTGTCGAGCAGAGCATGGCTGCCTTGGGAGCCAGTTCTGCCCTTGTCGCCTTGGTGAATGAAAGTAAAACTGAACTGGAAATTGTGCGGGCGGTTGGCTATAAGCAGGATTTGATAGCCGCTTGGCGTACTTTTGCCATCGATTCACCCTCTCCCCTAGCAGAAGCTGTGCGAACTGGGAAACCTCTTTGGGCACAACCAACAGAAAATCGAGTAGCTCGTTACCCACATTTAGCAGAAATTTACGCCCAATATGATTTTAATGCCTGGATTTCTATTCCATTGATGGTAGAAGGTTGGGCAGTTGGCGGTATAAGTTTGGGATTTACCCAGCCTCAACAACTCAGTGGAGAAGATCGAGCATTTATCTTGGCTGTTGCTCAACAATGTGCCCAAGCGATCGCTCGCGCCCATCTTTACGAAGCCGAACGAACGGCACGAAGTGCTGCTGAAAGCGCAAACCGCATTAAAGATGAATTTTTAGCTGTGCTGTCTCATGAATTGAGAACACCGCTTAACCCAATTTTGGGTTGGACAAAATTGATGCGAACCCGCAAGCTCGATCGAGCAACCAGCGATCGCGCCCTAGAAACTATTGAGCGCAATGCCAAGTTACAAACCCAATTAATTGAAGATTTGCTGGATGTTTCCCGCATCCTTCAGGGTAAACTTAACCTCAACTTTGGCCGGATTAATTTGGTATCAGTTATTGAAGCTGCCATTGAGACAGTGCGTTTATCGGCGGAAGCTAAGTCTATCCAGATTCAGACAATTCTTCAATCTGGTGTTGGGGAAGTTTTAGGTGATGCCAATCGACTACAACAAGTCATTTGGAATATCCTTTCTAATGCGATTAAATTTACTCCCATCGGTGGACAGGTAAAAATTAAATTAGAGCAAGTTGGTTCACAGGCACAAGTCTGCGTCACTGACACAGGGAAAGGCATTGCATCTGAGTTTTTACCTTATGTCTTTGATTATTTTCGTCAAGCAGATGGTGCGACAACTCGAAAATTTGGCGGTTTAGGTTTAGGATTAGCGATCGTCCGCCATTTGGTGGAACTTCACGGGGGAACTGTGCAAGCAGAAAGTCTCGGCGAAGGACAAGGAGCAACTTTTACCGTCAGACTTCCATGTTTACAGGATGAAAACAAAAAAATTAAGGATGCAAAAGATAATTCCCCACTGGTGGCGGCTCAGTCTTCGCCCTTGTCTGGCTTAGAGATTCTGGTTGTGGATGATGATGCAGATATGCGAGATTTTTTGCCCTTCATGCTGGAGCAATATGGTGCAACTGTCACCGCTGTCGCTTCAGCCATTGAAGCTTTAACTGCATTGAGTCAATCCCAGCCAAATCTAATTATCAGCGATATTGGGATGCCAGAAATGGATGGCTATATGCTGATGCGACAGATAAGAAGTCTTGAACCAGAGCAAGGAGGGACAATTCCCGCGATCGCTTTAACTGCTTATGCTGGTGAGATAGATCGTCAGCAAGCGATCGCTGTGGGATTTCAACAGCATATCTCTAAGCCTGTAGATCCAGAAGAATTGGTGAGGGCGATCGCGTCATTGGTTCCCGATTTGGCATGATGGTGGAATACAGCAGTTTTCTTTTTCATGAGGCACAAAGTCACTGGTTTTGAGGCAGGAGGCAGGAGGCAGGAGGCAGAAGAATAATTTGATTTGTGAATCCTTGGTTCTGTACCTCATTTAGTTGCAAAGCGCTGTATAGCAGGTCAATACTGTTCGGTCAAGACAAGAGACGCGATGAATCGCCGTCTCTACAATAATCAATCTTTTGTAGAGACGGCGATTTATCGCGTCTTTATCAATGATTTACAGTAGTATCAACGATATAGCCAAACACGCAACAGCGACAGCAATTGCTCAGTATCTACGGGTTTAGTAATATAGTCTGATGCGCCGGCTTCAATACACTTCTCGCGATCGCCTTGCATGGCTTTAGCGGTGAGTGCAATAATCGGCAAAGATTTAAATCGCTCGTTTTGGCGGATCGTGCGTGTTGTTTCGTAACCATCCATTTCTGGCATCATTACGTCCATCAACACCACATCAATATCTGGTGTATTTTCTAACAGGGTGATTCCCTCTCTACCATTTTCAGCATATAAAACCTGGATTTGATAACGCTCCAGCATACTGGTAAGGGCGAAGATATTCCGCATATCGTCGTCTACAATTAGCGCTGTTTTACCAGTGAGTAAGTAGTCTTGTGAATGCAGTTGTTCGAGTATTTGGCGCTTCGGTTCGGGTAAATTTGCTTGGACTCGGTGTAAAAATAATGCTGTTTCATCAAGGAGGCGTTCGGGCGATCGCACATCTTTAATAATGATTGTCTCGGCAATTCGTCTGAGTTCTGTTTCTTGAGCTTTGCTAATTTCTCTACCTGTGTAGACAATAATTGGTAAAGTTTTGCCGTTAGGTAGAAGCTTTATCTGCTCGATCAGTTCAAACCCGGTCATGTCAGGTAGCCCTAAATCGAGGACGAGGCAATCAAAATGCTGGGTGCGAATAGCTTCTAAAGCAGTTGCACCGTCAGCCACAGCAATCGTCGAAACATCGCTGTTACCAATCAACTCAACAATACTCAGGCGTTGAGTGTCGTCGTCTTCCACTACCAATAAATTTTTCACTTGGCGCTCAACAAAACCTTTAATTTTGGTCAATGCCTCGGATATTGTCTCGCTGGTTAAAGGTTTTTGCAGATATGCGATCGCACCTAGTTGCAAACCGCGTTGTCTGCCTTCCTCAACAGTCATAATATGTACGGGGATGTGACGGGTATTTGGGTTATGTTTTAGACGATCCAAGACCGTCCAACCATCCATTTCTGGTAGCCGGATATCTAGCAAAATGGCTGAAGGCTGGAATTGCTGCGCTAGCATCAAACCTGTACTGCCAGTTTGGGCAGTTATCACCTTAAATCCTTGTTGTTGCGACATATCTAGAAGGATACGGGCAAAATTAACGTCATCTTCGACAATTAGTAAGACGCGATCGCCTCTTTCTATAGTCGTGCGATCGTCATTAATCAGTGCTGTTAGCGGGGCGTTTAGCCCGTGCTGAGTGAGGAGTGGGGAGTGGGAAGTGGGGAGTGGTTTTGATATTGACTCAGCACTCAGCACTCGGAACTCAGGACTCAATTGTGGTAAGTAGAATGTAAAAGTGCTACCTTCACCGGGTTGACTGATGAGTTTAATTTCGCCGCCGAAGAGACGGGCGATTTCGCGACTAATTGATAAGCCCAATCCGGTGCCGCCGTATCTCCGACTGGTAGAGCCATCGGCTTGTTGAAATGCTTCAAAAATCACTTTCTGTTTTTCGGGGGCAATACCAATACCTGTATCGCTGACTGAGAAGGCAATTACAAGCTGGGCACGATTTAAGGTTTCGTTGTCATTGCTCCACCCTAGCTTCGCCACCGCAATCCGTAAGCGGACTTCCCCATGCTCTGTAAATTTAAAAGCGTTGGAGAGGAGATTTTTCAATACCTGTTGTAAGCGTTTGACATCTGAATAGATGGTGTTTGGCAATTCGGGAGTGAATTCAATTGTAAAGGCAAGTCCTTTGCTTTGAGCAATTTGCCGGAAGGTACGCTCAATCACATCACCCAACTCTGCCAATGGCATTGGAATCAAGTCAATGGACATCGTTCCAGATTCAATTTTAGCGAGATCCAGAATGTCATTGATTAACGTCAACAAATCATTACCGGCTGAATAAATTGTTTGGCTGTATTCGACTTGCTTGCTGGTGAGATTTTGATCGATATTATCGGTTAACAATTTCGCCAAAATTAACAAGCTATTCAGCGGTGTCCGCAGTTCATGGGACATATTGGCGAGAAATTCTGACTTGTATTTTGAGGAGAGGGCGAGTTGTTCAGCCTTGTCTTCTAAAGACAGTCTTGCATGTTCAATTTCACGATTTTTGCGCTCGACTTCTTTCTTCTGCATCGCCAACAACTCTGCTTTTTCTTCTAATTCGGCGTTGGTTTGTTGCAGTTCCTCTTGCTGTCCTTTGAGTAAATCCTCGGAAGTTTTGAGTGATTGGGCTTGTTGTTCTAAGCGCTTGTTGGTTTCGCGGAGTTCGCTTTGCTGGGTTTGGAGTTCTTCAGCCAAAGATTGCGATTGCTTGAGTAATTCTTCAGTTCGCATCGATGCTGCGATCGTATTGAGGACGATCGCGATACTTTCGGTAAGCTGATCGAAGAATGTCAGATGAATTTCGCTAAAGCGGCGGAAGGATGCTAATTCAATTACTGCTGTCACCTGTCCTTCAAAAAGTACAGGTAACACCACGGCATTCAGGGGCGTAGCTTCTCCTAACCCAGAAGCAATTTTGACATAATCATTTGGTACATCCGTCAGCAGAATTCGCTCTTTTTCTAAAGCGCATTGTCCCACCAAACCTTCACCTAAGTGGAAGCGGTTAGCTAGATGTCTGCGTTCGCGATAAGCGTAGCTACTAATTAGTTTCAAATACGGTGTATGTTCAGCAGACTCCATCAGGAAGAATACGCCGTGTTGCGCTCCTACCAAGGGTGCGAGTTCTGAGAGAATTAGTTTAGATACGGTTTCCAAGTCTCGCTGCCCTTGGAGCATTCGAGTAAACTTAGCTAAGTTAGTTTTCAACCAATCTTGTTCGGTGTTTTTCTGCGTTGTCTCCCGCAGGTTGGCAATCATCTGGTTGATGTTATCTTTGAGGATCGCTACTTCCCCTAATGCTTCGACGGCGATTGAACGAGTTAAATCGCCTTTAGTTACAGCTGTAGCAACTTCTGCGATCGCTCGCAACTGAGTTGTCAGTGTAGCAGCAAGTTCATTCACATTATCTGTCAAATCTTTCCAAGTCCCAGCCGCGCCAGGGACTCTCGCTTGTCCGCCTAACTTCCCTTCAATTCCCACTTCCCGCGCTACTGTGGTTACTTGATTGGCAAATGTCGCTAGAGTATCAATCATCTCGTTGATTGTCTCTGCCAAGGTTTCAATTTCTCCCTTGGCATCTAGCATTAGTTTCCGTTTCAAGTCACCGTTAGCAACTGCCGTTACAACTCTGGCGATACCGCGCACTTGTGCCGTTAAGTTACCCGCCATCGAGTTCACGTTATCAGTTAAATCTTTCCAAGTACCCGCGACACCTTGAACTTGCGCTTGTCCGCCCAACTTCCCTTCAGTTCCTACTTCCCGCGCCACCCGCGTTACTTCACTGGCAAAGGAACTGAGTTGATCTACCATCGTGTTGGTGGTATTCTTCAAATCCAAAATTTCGCCCTTAGCATCGACGGTAATTTTCTTAGATAAGTCGCCATTAGCTACCGCTTTCGTAACTTCGGCGATGTTACGAACTTGTCCGGTGAGGTTCCCCGCCATCGAGTTCACGTTGTCTGTTAAATCTTTCCAAGTCCCAGCAACTCCTCTGACGTAAGCTTGTACGCCTAATTTACCTTCCGTTCCCACCTCACGGGCAACCCTGGTAACTTCCGATGCAAAAGAATTTAACTGATCCACCATTGTATTAATGGTGTTTTTAAGTTCCTGAATTTCACCTTTTACATCGACGGTAATTTTCTTGGATAAGTCGCCGTTTGCGACGGCTGTCGTAACTTCGGCAATGTTCCGCACCTGTGCTGTTAAACTTCCCGCCATGAAGTTTACGCTGTCGGTTAAATCTTTCCAAGTTCCGGCTACACCTTTAACTTCTGCTTGTACACCCAGTTTCCCTTCTGTTCCTACCTCACGGGCAACTCTTGTAACTTCACTTGCAAAGGAATTAAGTTGATCAACCATCGTGTTGACAGTATTTTTCAACTCTAAAATTTCACCTTTGACATCAACGGAGATTTTCTTAGATAAGTCGCCATTCGCTACAGCTGTGGTAACGGCGGCAATGTTTCGCACCTGTGCCGTTAAACTTCCCGCCATGAAGTTTACGCTGTCAGTTAAATCTTTCCAAGTTCCAGCTACGCCACGCACATCTGCTTGTACGCCTAATTTACCTTCGCTTCCCACTTCCCGCGCCACCCGCGTAACTTCACTTGCAAAGGAATTGAGTTGATCCACCATTATATTGATGGTATTCTTGAGTTCCAGAATTTCGCCTTTGACAGCAACAGTAATTTTCTTAGATAAATCGCCATTTGCGATCGCAGTTGTCACTTCGGCAATGTTCCGCACCTGTGCCGTCAAGCTTCCCGCCATGAAGTTCACGCTGTCGGTTAAATCTTTCCAAGTCCCAGCAACGTCTTTAACTTCCGCTTGTACACCCAATTTACCTTCAGTTCCCACTTCACGGGCGACTCGCGTCACTTCACTTGCAAAGGAACTGAGTTGATCCACCATTGTGTTGATGGTATTTTTCAACTCCAGAATTTCACCTTTCACATCGACAGTGATTTTCTTGGATAAATCGCCAGTTGCAACCGCCGTAGTCACTTCGGCAATATTCCGCACCTGCGCCGTCAAACTTCCCGCCATGAAATTCACGCTGTCGGTTAAATCTTTCCAAGTTCCAGCCACGCCGCGAACTTCTGCTTGCACGCCAAGTTTACCTTCACTTCCCACTTCACGGGCAACCCTTGTAACTTCACTGGCAAAGGAATTGAGTTGATCCACCATTGTGTTGATGGTATTTTTCAACTCCAGAATTTCACCTTTAACATCAACGGTAATTTTCTTGGATAAGTCGCCAGTTGCAACCGCCGTAGTCACTTCGGCAATATTCCGCACCTGTGCCGTTAAACTTCCCGCCATGAAGTTCACGCTGTCAGTTAAATCTTTCCAAGTACCCGCGACACCGCGCACATCGGCTTGCACGCCCAGTTTTCCTTCACTTCCCACCTCACGGGCAACCCGTGTTACTTCCGACGCAAAGGAACTGAGTTGATCCACCATTATATTGATGGTATTCTTGAGTTCGAGAATTTCACCTCTAACATCGACGGTGATTTTTTTAGATAGATCGCCATTTGCGATCGCAGTTGCAACTTCGGCAATATTTCGCACCTGCCCGGTGAGATTACCCGCCATTAAGTTAACGTTGTCAGTTAAATCTTTCCAAGTCCCCGCAACTCCCCGGACTTCTGCTTGCACGCCTAACTTACCTTCAGTTCCCACCTCACGGGCAACTCTTGTCACTTCCGATGCAAAGGAATTCAGTTGATCCACCATTGTATTGATGGTGTTTTTCAACTCCAGAATTTCGCCTTTCACATCCACAGTGATTTTCTTAGATAAATCGCCATTCGCTACCGCCGTTGTCACTTCCGCAATATTCCGCACCTGTGCCGTCAAGCTTCCCGCCATGAAATTTACACTATCGGTAAGGTCTTTCCACGTACCCGCTACGCCGCGAACTTCTGCTTGACCGCCTAATTTTCCTTCAGCACCCACCTCACGCGCAACCCTTGTTACTTCCGATGCAAAAGAATTAAGTTGATCCACCATGATGTTAACGGTGTTTTTCAACTCTAAAATTTCGCCTTTGACATCAACAGTGATTTTCTTGGAAAGGTCGCCATTAGCTACCGCCGTTGTTACTTCGGCAATGTTACGGACTTGGGCTGTTAAATTCCCCGCCATTAAATTAACATTGTCAGTTAAATCCTTCCAAGTACCTGCCACACCTTTAACTTCTGCTTGCACGCCCAACTTCCCTTCAGTTCCCACTTCACGGGCAACTCGCGTTACTTCACTAGCAAAAGAATTCAATTGATCCACCATCGTGTTGACGGTGTTTTTTAGTTCCAGAATTTCGCCTTTGACATTCACAGTGATTTTTTTGGATAAGTCACCATTTGCGATCGCAGTGGCAACTTCGGCAATGTTGCGAACTTGTCCGGTGAGATTACCCGCCATCAAGTTGACGTTATCAGTCAAATCTTTCCAAGTGCCAGCCACACCTTGCACTTCGGCTTGAACGCCCAACTTCCCTTCGGTTCCCACCTCACGGGCAACCCGCGTTACTTCACTGGCAAAGGAACCGAGCCTTTCTACCATCGTGTTAACGATATTAGCAGTTTGGAGAAACTCACCTTGGAGGGGTCTGCCGTCAATTTCTGTAGCGATCGTTTGGGATAAGTCACCATTGGCAACTGACCGAATTACACGGGTAGTTTCAGCTGTTGGTTGAACTAAATCTGTAATGAGAGTGTTGACAGAAGTAACACAATCCGACCAAGATCCTCGAACATCTCCGAGAGAGGCGCGATCGGAAATTTTGCCTTCTTTGCCGACAACGTTACCAATCCGTTGTAGCTCCGCCGCCATTCGCTCATTTTGATCGATAATATCATTGAGCGTGTCAGCTATTTTCCCCGCTACACCAGTATGATCTATGGGCATCCGAGCAGAAAAGTCACCCTGTTTAACAGCATTCAGCGTTCTTAGTAGCTGATTTAAATCAAGATTATCACTGTCTCTAGTTAACTGTTCGGTTGCCATAGCCTGATATCTAAAGAATTTACTAGGTTTTCGTGTTTAAAGAAGGTTTTCTCAAAGCAGAAAGTTGATCTTAACTCTCATTAGTGCTTCTAGGTTTTCTGATATTCCCTCTAGCAACAAATCTTTGGTAATTTAATTAGCTTGGAGTACGTAGTTATTTAACTGTCAAATGTCCCTGGTAGTGACTGATACTGAGGCTTGCACTAGTAAGGCGTACTCATTCTAATGATAACGGGGGAAATTAAAATTTCTCAACGGGCAAGGCAAGAGGGCTTGGTTAGGAAATGCCTCAATTTGGACGTAGTGGTGCGCCCCAAGCTGTCAAAGGCATAGCGCGATTAATTCAAATATTCTCTAAATTGCTACTCAATAATTTCATCATATTGATTGGTGTCGTCTTCGGGTAATTCTTTAATCTCTACCAATACATCCGCCAAAGTTTTTTCATCTAGCCATTGATGACGTTCTTTGGTGTAGTCTCCTTTACCCGGACTGAAATATTGAATAAACCGAATAGTATCAGCAACTCCTAGAGAATTGATTAAGGCATCGTAGCCCTGTTTAATAATTTCATTTTGGTTTTTCATCATTACTTTCCTCGGCTTGTATTACTTCAGCCAGCCATTGAACGGGATTATTAATCAATACGTTAATTAATTGAGAGTTTTTTTGAGCTTTTTTGAAGAGTCTGTCATCTGTTGTAAGAAATACATCAGCCTGACTTCTTTCCGCGCTGGCAATGTGGGTGGCATCATAGCTGGAGAATCCTAATTTTTGAAGTTGAGCGGCTCTGTCTTCAATGAAGGTGCTATTAATAACTTTAATTTTAGCAATGTCGAGTAATTTTTTGACGTTTTGTAGTTTTTCTAAATCAGGTGTTTGGTTTAATTCTGCGATTAAAGCACTGCTATTGATAAGTTTCCAAGTCGCTGATTGACATTGACTTAGAATTGTCATAACTGCCTGTGCTTCTAAATAAATACGGGATTGCGTCTGGTCATCAAAGGGACGATTCAAACAACAAGCATCAAGATAGATTTTATATTGTTTGCTCATCTAAATAAAATTTAAATCTGGTTAACTCTTCTTTTCCAAATGGCGAATCAATTCACGTCTTTTGACTATAATTTGACAGTAATCTGTTCACGGACGACATCTTTGCCAGAGAGTTGTTGCTCTGCGAGTTCCCGATTTGAGATTATAATCAACTCTATCGCTTCCCGTAGACTTTCTCTAGCTTCTTCCAGAGTTCTCTCTTGGACATTAGCGCCGGGTAACTCCTGGAGGTAGCCGATATACCAATCATCTATCTTTTCATATACAGCAGTAAAAGAGTTTTCCATATAATTTACTCTTGAATGTTACGAGATATCAAATACGTTTCGCTAGCGTGTTTTTAGCGCCTTATTGATTTAACCAATTAGTGGATTCCAAAATTCGCTTTTCGACCCAATATTCTCTACCAAGTTTAATAAATCCTCGTTCTAATTTATTTTTTGCAAGGGGATTGTGTAGTAACACAAAATCATCTCCAAACTTCTGTGGGCGATTGAGAGCATCTACACATGAATATAACACTGCACTTATCCCATCATACTGATTATTCAGAAAAATATCTGTTGAAACTGAAGAACCAGCTACTTTATTTACTTTGTCTTGATACTGATAATATCGGTCTACAAATTCATTTTTTTCAACATCTATTCTTAGAGTTTCATTACCAAAAGGAAGGACACTACGAATAATTCTGGGAATCTCAATTTCACTTCTAGCAGATGGTATCGCACTACCATTGATTGCTATAATGTAACAATCATTTGGCTTAACAATTCTATCTAATAGATATTTTTTATACTTTTTGTTGTATTTTTCTTCAATAGCTGAACGATAACGTAGTTTAATCTGATCATCAGGAACGTCTCTAATAGTTTGAGGTTGCAGTTCTGTAACAGCGTCATTTCCTTCACCTGCTTTTGGTGCTACTGCTTCAATCCAAATATCTACCTCTTCTTTTGAGATACGTATATCTGGCCCTTTATCATCTGAAGTAATTGAAAATCTTTTTGCAATCAATGAACACGTCAAGTACATTTCCCATATACGTTGCTTAAAATTTTTTCTACTTTCCGATAAAAAATGCCTATCTGCATATTGTTTATACTCTGACCACATTTCTTCAATAAATGCTTTATCTTGTAAAAATCTTGGTTCATCTCTAATAACATTGTATTCATGGTCTTCAGCAGCCTCATCACAAAAGAACGAAGTCATATATTTTTTACTTCAACAATTAAGTAAAATTCATTAACAATACCTAACATACCCAACTTTCTAAACCGCCACACCCTCCAACTCTTCATCTGTCAACTCATATAACTGGCGTAGCTTATCTAACTTCTCACCATCAGCTTCCCAGAAACCGCGCCCATGCGCCTCCAACATTCTCCCTAAAATATTGCGAAAAGCTTCAGGATTTGCCTTACGTAATTTATCCGCCATCTCTGCATCTAAAGCATAAGTATCAGCCGCTTGGTCATAAACCCAATCATCGGTAAAATCGGCAGTACCACCCCAACCAATCAACGCCGTCATTCGTTGGGAAATTTCAAAAGCACCACCAGAACCTTGATTCGCCATCGCTTGCGCCCATTTGGGATTTACCAACTTAGTGCGATACTCCATTCGCAGCAAATCATCTAAATTGCGGGGTGTAGTATCCTTCGAGAAACTTTCTACAAAACTGGTTGTAACCTTCTTACCGCCTTGTTTTTCTGCTGCCTTTTTCAAACCGCCAGTATTGGCGTAATATTCTTGAATATCAGTTAAACCATATTCTACCGAATCGATTTCTTGAACAATGCGATCGCTAGTTTTTAACAAAGTATTCAAAACTTCCGGTCTAGCTTGACCTTTATCTTCTCTCCCATAGCTAAACACATTGCGACTCTGCCAAGTATTCCCCAACTCCTCACCAGATTCCCAGTTACCATCAACCACCCTATCGTTCACCAAAGAACCAAAATCACCCGCCGGATTAGAAAACAATCTCGCCGATACATTTTCCACACCTTGGGCTTTCAAAGCTAAAGCGTGCCTTCTAATAAAATTCCGATCTTCTGGTTCATCAGCATCAGCCGCCCGTTGGAATAAATCATCCAACAATTCGATGATATTTACAAAACTATCCCGGAAAATCCCAGATAAATTACCCAACACATCAATGCGGGGATGTCCAACCTCCGCCAACGGCTTCAACTCATAACGAACAACTCTACCAGTTCCTTCCTTAACAGGTTCAGCCCCCACCAATTCCAACAGAATCCCAAGAGATTCACCCTTAGTTTTAATTGCATCCAATCCCCAAAGCATCACCGCCACCGTTTCAGGATATTTACTATATTCATCCAAATGCTGGGCGATAATTTTTTGAGCAATTTCCCGTCCCCGTTCATACGCCGCAGGCGAAGGCATCCGATAAGGATCTAAAGCATGAATATTCCTCCCAGTCGGCAAAACACCAGCCCCATCCCTTAACAAATCCCCACCCGGCGCAGGCGGAATATACTCCCCATTCAACCCCCTTAACAAATTCGTTAACTCATCCGTAGATTGCATCAACAAATCCCTTATTAGCTTTTCCTCCTCTTCTCTGTGTTCTCCGTGCCTCTGCGGTTCGTCTCCAAAATATGCCTCCAAATAAGAAGCCAATTCCTCTTCATTTGGTGCTTCCCCCAAAGTATGCAACCCAGAAGAAAACAACCGATTTTCTAAAACTTGCAAATATCCATACAACTCCACCAAATAATCATCAAAAGCATGACTGCTAAACATCCGCACATTTTCAGGAGTAAACGCAATTCCTAACCGTTTAGCATCTTCAAAAGGACAATCTGCATCTAAACCAGAATCTACAATTTTTTTACAAATCCCTTCCTTCAAGACATAATTCTTTTGTGGATCTTCACGATACTCCGAAATCAAATCACGCAACGCCACCAATTCTTTATACAAACCTGCACGCCCATAAGGCGGTACATTATGAGAAATCAACACACCATAACCGCGACGTTTTGCCAACATCGACTCAGACGGATTATTCGCCGCATATATATATAGATTAGGCAAATTTCCTAACAAAATATCCGACCAAGAATAACCCGTATTACCCAACGGAGAACCAGGCAACCATTCCACCGTTCCATGCATTCCAAAATGAACTATAGCATCAGCTTCAAACTCATTTTGCAACCATTTATAATAAGCAGCATATTGCGGATGTGGCGTTAAATCCCGTTCAAACATTAAGCGCATCGGGTCGCCTTGTATACCCAAAGGTGGTTGTACACCTATCCATACATTTCCTAATTGCACACCGCCAATTTGGAATTCATCGCCATAAGTTTTAATACCAGTTCCCGTGAGAGATTTCCATTGTTTTTCAATGCGGGAGGTTTGCAGATATCCCAGCCATTTTTCTAGAGTGCGAACATTTACACTACTTGTGGGGTGGGCAACATGAGCGCCATTATCTAGGGGCAGGCGAGACGACTGCCCCACAAGAGAATTAGCTTCATCCGCTTCTTTTACCCAGCGAATCAATTCTTCGCCATCTTCCGGTAAATCTCCCACGGTGTAACCTTGTTCTTTGAGTGCATGGAGAAACTTCAGCAAACTACGCGGCACATTTAATAATGCAGCTGTGCCTACAGCACCATAACCTGGAGGAAATCCATATAAAACGATCGCAATTTTGCGTTCAGATGCAGGTTTTTGCCGCAAACTCACCCAAGTTTTTACCCTACCAATTAATCGCTCCACCCGTTCGGGAACCAGATAAATATTTTCGCCCACCAAACCACCGAGGGGAACGGTATCAATAGCGCCATCTAATTCTGGTAAGGCGTACAACACTACACTCTGCAATCCGCCGATACCTTGGCGCGTCCACGAGGAAATATCTTGAATTAATAGTGGTGCAGCAACAATATAAGGTACATTTTTGGCAGTGAGGATGCGCTTTGCTACTTCTATCTGACGGCCAGCTTCCATTGAACCAGCCGGGCCACCTACCAGAGGAAAGCCAATTGTAGAGACGATCGCATCTACTTTTACTGCTTCACTAGATAGTGATGGAGTCTCTATATTACCTAGTTGTCGTTGCTGAATTTCATAGTCGGTTGTCATCAAATCTCGTACCGCCACATGTCCTTCCACGCCGTTGATGAAGATGGGTAAAGGAGTTAACCCGGCTTTTTCAAAACTGCGAATCAGTTGGGGAATGTAGGGTTGTTTGGTGATGACGTGTTTGCGGTAGAGGAGAATTCCTACAACAGGTTTTGTGGGGTGGGCATCTTGCCCGCCCTTTGACAATGGCAGGCGAGACGACTGCCCCACAAGATACCATTCTAAGTATGCTTTTGGCGATTCAAAAAACCCTGGATAATCGGGGTGGAGTAATCCGATGTTGGGGGTTTCGATTAACGCGGGTATGTCGCCGACTTTTAAATCTAAGTATTTTTCTGCCAGTGTCCAGAATAATGAAGCGACGTTTTCTGAACCGCCAGCATTCCAGTAACCATAGATAATTAACCAGTTGCGTAAGTCTTGGACTTTTTGCACTGGGACGTATTTCAGTAGTTTGGGGCCAATTTTTAAGAAGCTGATGTAACCAGCGAGTTTGTCTTCTTCTCGTCCGTTGCTAAATTTGTCGAGGATGAATTTAACTGGTTTAGGCATTCCTTTGGGTTTGTCGCCAATGGCAAAGTCACCCAGCTTGGTTAAACTCATCAATTCTAAGGCTGACTCAAAGACTAGACGGATGGGAATTTGAGAAATGCGATCGCGCAACCACACAACTTGGTCATAATCAAATAGTAGGCTACCGAAAAACACATCAGCGCCATCAAGTGCTGCTTCTATCTCGGTACGAATGCTGGTAAGATCGCGATCGCTAAATACCCGAATATCCAACTCAGGACAGCGAGAGTTAGCCAAAAAGGCTGCTTTTCTGTACAAGTCAGCGTTGAATGATTCAAACCCAGCAATCAAGACGATGCGTTTCATGCCTGTAAGCTACGAAATATTTCTTTACTTAAATTTTAAACGTGCTTTCAGGCTGATTGTTAAATATCTACCCACAGATTCCGGTCAGTAGTTCCTTGAGGGAGGTAGGGCTTCACTATCACCAACGCTTTTAGGATATTTTGATTTCAAAAAATTTGTGATGTGTTGAGTCAAATTAAGTGCATCATTGAATTCTTTTGATTCTTATAGCGCTTCATATAGTGAACGGATTTATGGTGGTGACAAGTTTGTAAAAGTACGCAACTCGGTAATATCTAATCTCCGGTTAAACTCATTAACATAAACTTAAAATATGTTGGTCTTTTTCACTTGTGCCGACACCTCAACTTACATGATGATATTGCCGATCTTTGATATTATTAGTATTAATTTGATGCCATCAATATCTAAAAGACTCTATACTCTCTTTCATCACAAGATAGAAGCGATCGTTACAGGCACGATCCCAAGCGATCGTTGGGCCGATTCTCCAATAGGAAAAACCAGATAAAATCTCTTTTCCATCGCCTGTTGCAGAAAATTCTCCTCTCAATTCTTGCGTGAGTTCTGCAAGTTTGCTAGATTGATCTTCCCCTATAAAACAAAGAGTCCACCCTAAGCCGGGTTCATTGATGGAATTCTCCAGTAGCTTCACAAAATTTAAAGATCCCATGTTGAGCCTCGTTTCTTGAGAAGTTTATCTGATAAATCTCGCACAGGTGTCTAGAAGCGAACGCGTATTCATTAATACTGTAAAGCATTATGTGTTAAGCTGCTCAGGGCTAACAGGAAGCCAAGGGTTTCCGACCTTATAAACCCAGGTTCACATCAGGGGGTGCGTTCGGTTTAGGAATTTGGGTATCTTAACTAAGTACATTTGTCATGGCTTTCCAGTTTTACAAAGGGTTATTATCTAAATAATGGAGGCAATTACTAGATTTCAATTTATTGCAAAAATTTACTGGTTATTCTCGATATTGATAACTTATAATAGTTATCTTTTTGATTAAAATATAGCTTTGAATTAGTGGATTTTACCAAATCAAAGTTCTGCTTAGGTTCGCACAAAAACTTATTTGGTCTATATAGCGTAGGAATGCTGAAAAGAATGCAGCCATTGCTAACTAGTATTTTTACAAAGTTACAAACCAAACTTTGTCTATATAATTAGAAGAGTTTTGAACTAGTGTAAAAACAAGCAAATCGAGGATTAAATAATGAAATTCGGAATTGATAGCGGGCACAATTGTCCACCAGATACAGGAGCTAGGGGGATTAAATTTGAGGATAATTTAACTCTAGATGTAGGTAATAGAGTTATAGCCAAGTTAAGAGCTTTAGGAAATGAAGTCGTAGTATGTAGACCAAGTAGTGCTCGTACAGTAACTGAATCGCTTTCAAAAAGATGTTCTACGGCTAATGCAAGTAGAGTAGATATTTACGTCTCGATTCATTTTAACTGCTTTAACGGACAAGCTAACGGCACAGAAGTATTTGCAACTAGCGATACAGGTAGAAAAATTGCTAAACCTGTATTAGATGAAATCATCAAGTTAGGATTTTTTAATCGTGGCGTTAAGAGTGGTTCCCACTTGTATGTTCTGAAAAATACAGATATGCCTGCTATCTTGGTAGAATGTTGCTTCCTCGATTCGCAAAAAGATATGAATCTTTTTAATCCTGAAGCAATGGCTAATGCAATTGTCAAAGGCTTAACTGGTAAAGTGCCAAGTGCCCCTGTTAACCCTGTACCAGATGAAGAGGAGAACATAGATGAAACTATTCTCAGACTGCAAAAATCCTTAAATAGACTAAAAATAACCGATAAAAATGGTAAGGCGTTAGTGGAAGATGGCTTCACGGGGGCTAACACAAAATCTGCCGTAGAAAAATTTCAGACTATTATCGCAGTTCAGCCGACTGGAATTGCTGACACAACTACATGGAATGCCATCAATCTAATTTTGGCAAAACGAATTATCAGACCAAACCATGCCGGTGGTGCAGTTGTCAGATACTTACAATATCGTTTAGGTGTTGAGAATGATGGCGTCTACGGGCCGCAAACAGAGGTTGTAGTTAAAAACTTTCAAAAGCAAAATGGTTTAGATGCCGATGGCATTATCGGCCCTGCTAGCTGGCAGAAATTAATTGGTTAGGCTGATGGGGACTAGAGACTAAAGACTGGGGTAGTAGTGCTGAGTAGAGAAGTTGGGAATCTGACATCTTTACTCAGAACTGGGAACAGGCTAAACGCCGCGTTAATGCTAACAGAACTGTTTTGCCTAATGAATCAGTGAAGGGATTAATTTTAGCAACTTACAACCATATTTTGTTCATAATATCTTTGGCAAGCGCACAAACTGCCAAAGCATTTGAAAATTTATTTATTATGTCATATCAAGCCTGATACAAGACTTATTCTAAAATATGATTCAAAACCATTGTTTTTATCATAACTGAGTTTAAAGATGAGATTTCAGTAAGACAGCGATCGCGCAATTCACGAGCGATCGCTATTCTCTAATTTCACTGACTGAATTATCCTAGTGTGTAGATATAGGCTTGTCTTAACCGCCTTACCATCTCTCGACGTACCTCATTTTGGACGCGGTTTCCACGTCGCCAGTGTTCTAACTGAATATTATCAACATAGAAACGGACAGAAAATTGCATAGCAGAGCCTTGAATATCAGTTAGCTGAACTTGTGGTTCTTTCCAGGCAGTATTAGACTCTTTAAAACTATCGTGTAACCATTCGACAAATTTTAAAGAATAATCATCTAATCTTGTTTCATCTACTCCGGGACTTGCGATTTTTTGAAATAATTTATTGAGTTTAATTTTCAGAAGTTCAATTTTTTGCTCCCATTCGTCTGGTAAAAGATGTTGGTCTTCAATTACTAGATCGGGATCTTTTAACCAAGTTTGATACCATTGGCGAATCAAGCCAATTAAAGTTTGTTTATCAGTCGGCTCTTGTTCTTCTAGGCGCGATCGCAGACGTTTACCCTTACGTTCTGTAATGACTACCAGCCCCACAATGTTCAGTATTTCTAAATAGTTTTTCTGGAGAAATTTTAATTCTTCTGAATTTAATCCACCTTTTTCTACCTTCTTAACTTCTCTAACAAAATCTTCAAATGCTTGCTCAATTTTTTGCAGTTGCGTATTGACATCTTTTTCAACTAATAAACGCAGCCGCCCTGCTTCTTTTTTTGACAGTTTATTATCTTCGGCTTCTGTCAATGCAGCAAAACTATCTAAATATTGAAGTTTTTCGTCAATATCACCTAATGTGTCTGGATGACCGAGGATAATTTGTTGCAAAATGTTTGTTGCTACCACTGCATCAGCATCAACTCTCACTGACACTTGAATCGTATAAGCGTAGTGAGTTGTAGGACGACTGAGATTGACTATGTTTTGACCTCCCAAAGTCGTATTTGGTGTATAAACCTCGCAATGCTCGTTAATTAGATATAGTTTTGTTACCCTGATACCAATGTGTTTGATAATTGCAATGGAACCATCTGGCATGGAGATGACATCTCCAAATCTAAAGGGTGTATCAACTAGTAAAACTAACCCACTGAAAAAATCGCTTAAAATATCTTTTACTGCTAATCCCAACACTACAGTGATGCTACCTATTGCTAACCCAATTCCTGTTAAATCAACCCCAATGGTGCTGAAAAACAGAGATATGCCAATGAGATAAGTGATGACTGGGATAAAATTTTGTAGGAGTGGAATTAATACATCATCCCAGACAGCCTCAGTTTTTCGAGCGTAGTCTTTTAAGTAGTAGACTGCTGCTTCTGTAAACAATAAAGTTATGCCGTAAGTGAAACCAAGAATTAGGAAAGCCGTGAGTCCTCGATCGATTAAATTAATAATTCCTCCCGATCCGAGTTGAGCCAGAGAGAATTTTAGACTAGTAAGGATAAAAATAGCGATCGCAGGGATTTGTAAGATCCCAAGGATAAACAGGGCTGTATCTTTTTCTGTACGGCGCAGAAACGATCGCAGTAGATAGAAAAGTAATATATAGAGTACAAATACAACGACTATAGATGCACCCAATGTATAAAAGAAAGAGATAATTTGTGCACTCGTTGGAAAAGTCGGAGGTGGTGGTACTACAACAGAAGCTTTTGATGCAGATTCTGCGGCTTGGGCGATGAGGATATAATTCATTAGTGCCTGTTTCAATTATTGCAATTTCAAATAAGTTACTCTACCAATTTTGGATTTTGGATTGAAGGAAAAATCCAAAATTAAATGACTCTTAAGTGATTTTTTGTTAAAAGAAAGTGCCAAATCAACCTTCGGCACTTTCAGCGCGCACGGGAATTATAATTCCTTCCCCCAGAAGTGCATTCGTAAAAATCTTCCGAAGAACGCGCTGAATCTGAAGATGTTTTCCTGGCTTTACTTTTGTCAATGTTCGCAGCAATAAGTTAGACTCTCCCAGACTTTCGACTCCATCCACTTGTGTGCCTTCGAGTACATCTGGATCGTCTGCTTTTAACTGCTGTCCCACCTCCTCAATGACTTTGTACACGTGCGCTAAGTTGGAATCATAAGGCACACCAACTTCTACTACTGCAAAGATATACTGTTTGGAATAATTAGTAATTGAGCCAATATTCCCATTTTGAATAATCTGCAATTGACCATTCGGATGTCTGACACGAGTGGTTCTGAGTTCAATCGCCTCAACAATACCTTCGACAACTTTTTCTTCGGCTTTTCCAGCTTCAATATAGTCACCTACTAAGTAGTAGTTTTCAAACAAAATAAAGAAGCCGCAGACAATATCATTAATTAGTGTTTGTGCCCCTAACCCCACAGCGATGCCGACAATACCAGCACCTGCAAGTATGGGAGTGGGATCGATACTCAGGGCATAGAGAATAAAAACTGTAGCCCCAAAGTAAATTAAGTATTGCAAGAAACTACGAAACAGAGGAACGAGCGTCAGGCGTCTACTTCTTTGAATATCAGTTAGATTCTGGTTTTTGAACAGCACCTCTTCAATAAGTAAGTAAACGACCTCAAACAACACGCGACTAATAAAGATGATACCGATTATCTTGATCATTCGCGGGCCAAAAGTTGCGACATTGGCAATTAACTGCACCTGCTGAATCACCAATGTTGCCATGCAGACATAAATCACAAATTCCAAGCAGCGCTTTAAAAAGGGTATCAGGTGTCGGAGGCGATCGTAGAATCTCAGCAGGTTATCAGGATTGGAGTATCTGATGCTGAGAGCATCTAGGCTATCAACGATCGCAGCGACTGCTTTAAGTATAAGCAAGCCAACGGCAATGATTAGATAGATTCGCAGCGCGATGTACAAATATTCCGAAACCGTTGCTGGTAATTTGAGAAACTGGGCACACAAGATAGTAGCCCAAAGCCAGATTCCACCACTGATTCTGTCATAAAAGGCCTTAAAGAAAGCATCAATACTTTCATCATCAGCAGTATTTTTTTCTAAGTTCTTGGCGCGAGTGCTGGCTACCCTCAACCAATATTTGAGAAATTTCAGGGCGATCGCCGCTAAAATCAAAGTGCCAATACTCTGAGCTATGCCAATTCCTAATGTCACCCAAAATCCTGATGGGATACGCTCAATCAACAAGAGTGTGTATTGCTGAAGATTTTCGCCCCGATAAACTAGATAACCATTAGCACCCACAATCAGAATGCACGACACCACACAAGCAAGTAACAATAACCCTGTGATATTTCGGCGGAGAGTTTTGATACTTCTATTGTTATCGCTTTTAGGTATAAAGGTTTTAGTAAATATCTTGAATAATTTGCTTAAAACCAAGTTGAGTAATAAAAAAACAAAGATTATCAGGCTGACTTCAGCCAAAATAATTAATACATTCATATATGAACATAAAACTGAATGAATTTAACAGTTGTATATCAAAATCTATTGAGATCGTCAAGATTTTTATATACATAGATGATTATTATTTCATATAATCACAACTTGTCAAGCCATTAACATTTTATTCACACGTCCACTTTTCATTTTCTCTTCACCGATTCTAAGTAAGTGAGAATAAATCGAAGTAAATTAAGTAATGTAAAAAATCTTGAGATTAGTTTGTAGTGAAAACTTTAGCCATCACTTGAGGGCTAAAGCTTTCACTACAAACCTTTAATTATTTATGCCGCTCTACTTAACCCTCTTCCATCACTCTGGTCAAAAAAAATCTCAGCCAACTTTTAAACAATAGACAGAAATTAGGTTGGGAGCTTTGTTTGCTAACATTATGCCTAAAATCATCATTTTTGCCTGAATGACATTGGAGCGTTTCTCTGGCGTTCACTGCAATAATTGCGCGTAGATAGTGAGTTATATCATGTCCGCTTAATTGCTTATTAAACCCGAAGAACCCCACCCCCGCCAAAGCTACGCTTTGTCTCCCCTCCCCGCAAGCGGGGAGGGGATTAAGGGGTGGGGTGCAATGACTGTGGTTAACATAACTAATTATGCGGACATGATATTAATGTGTCTTTTACTCTCCGTATATCCGCGTCTTTACATTTTTCTAGCGATTTGAACTATGCAACTTACAAGCGCATCAGCTTATTTAGCATCAGCATTCTCGCAATCCATCTGCACCACACAATTTCTCCCTTGTGCTTTTGCCTGGTAGAGTCCTTGGTCAGCAGCAGCAATTAAGGTTGCAGGAGATAATTGGCTATGAGGAGTGATGGTTGCCACACCAAGACTTAGGGTAATGAATTCACTGACCTGAGAATGGGGATGAGGCATTTGTAATGCACTAACATTGATCTGAATATCTTTTGCAACTGCAATGGCCCCTTCAATATCA
>NNBT01002139.1_pt1 | contig 27223 bp, 29 predicted proteins | sample 1173831 | NCBI WGS metagenome assembly NNBT01 (sample SAMN07173936, study PRJNA388173) | plant metagenome | isolation source: symbiotic tissue sample KVJ10 | place: Norway: Troms, Kvaloya island | reverse complement strand
GCACACCGAAGTCTCGTTCGATCCAGTCCTTAGACCGGATCCGCAAGAACTCCGCCGTCCACGTTTCTCTTTCTGTCTTCAGTTTTCAAACAGCGTCGCTCAACCAAAGACAGGTCAGCAACCGATCTCTCGGCTACAAGGCCCAACGTCCTAGTGAAGCGCAGAAGAGGCGCCGCTCAGCGGCGGCGCCGTCTCGATGGCCGGTTTATAGGCGGGACCCCCGAGCCATGTCAACACGGTTTTTGAAAGTTTTTCGACAGCCCGCCCTGGATCCTTCGCCGGCGGCATTTCGGGCCGGGCGGTTGACTACTTAGACGCGCGCATGTGTGCGCGCACGCGCGAGGCTCGCCTGCAAACAGCCGCATTCGCGGGCCAGTGCCATCGCCGTGGGCGTCGGCCGGATTGATTCCCGGGTGCGAGACAGGCATGGTCGCCACCGGCGCCTGTCAATTCAGGCGGGGGACGGCCGGGCTTGCCGCTCTCGAGGTTCACAAGGCCGCGGCACGTGCACCGGGGCTCGTTTGCTCAGATCGCTTCCGGGCTCATTGGGGCCCGGCGTCGTCATCTCAGGATCGCCAGACCGCTCACGATGAACGCCCACCCCGAGTTCAACATGCCGGCCGAGCCGCTTGCCCCCGCGGCAGCGTCGCTTCTGGTCGACCTCGGTATCGAGCCCCCGATCCAGCCCGCCGGCGCGGGCCAGCAGGCGCTCGACCGTCGCGGCGTCTCGCTGCGGTGGCTGGCGGCCTGCGCTCTGGTCGGCTCCTGCGGCGCGGCCTTGCTCGGCGCCGCCATCCTCGTCGCCATGCGCGGGGATACGAGCTTCCCCGAGCCTCCTGAAATGGTCACAGCCCGGGCCTCTTCGGCCGCGGGCGACGGCGGCGGCGCCCGCAAGGGCGACAAGCTCGTGGCCGACCAGCCGGTCATGGCGGCGCGCCATTCGGTCCGCGCGCCGATGTCGCAGCGCGTCGGCAACCGCGAGGTGATCCGGATCCGGCCCTTCGTCCGGCTCGCCTCCAGCCTGTCTTTGACCACGGGCGTCTATGCCACCAACATCCCGCCCTTCAATCCGCTGCGCCTGTTCGCCGAGGGCGGTCAGGCCAACGAGCGCTATGCCGAGCCGATCCTCGAGCTGCCGGACGCCGACGTCACCATCGTCAAGCGCGAGCTCGCCGACATTCTCATTCCTCCGGGCAAGCCGCAGCTGGGCGATGCCGAGGTGATCACCCAGATCGAGGAGGAGCGGGCGAACCTGGCAGCGTCCGGGCGCCAGCGCGCCCTGCCGATCCCGCCGCAGCTGATGCTGAGCCGCACGCTCGGCAATGCGGGCGGACCGACCAGCGACCTGCTGTCCTATGCGCCGCCCAGCGACACGCGCTTCTCGGGCATCGAGGTCCGCGTCGTTCCCGAGAACGTTACCAACGCCCCGAAGACGCCGATTGCAGCCTCGCGCGAGCCGCTTGTCGAGGAAAAGCTGCTTCTGGCCAAGCGTGGCGAAAACTTCGAACAGGTCATGCGCGCGGCCGGCGCCGCGCCCGACCAGATCCGCGGCATGATGCAGGCTTTCGCCGGCCGGGTGCGCACGGGCGCCCTGCCCGACGGCCAGGTGCTGCAGGCTCTCTATGCACCCGGCCCCAACCCCGGCGACGCGCGCCAGATCGTCCGCGTCTCCCTGATGACCAACGGCCAGCCCGACGGCACCGTCGCGGTCAACGACAAGGGGCTGTTCGTCTCCGTCAACCTGCCGAAGCAGGAGCTGGTCAGCCCGCAGCGATCCCAGCGCCAGACGGAGGACGACGAGGAGGAGGACGACGGCGGCTCGGGCGCGCGGCTGTATGAAAGCATCTACGAAACCGGCATGCGCCACGACCTGCCGCGGCCGCTGATCGACGAACTGGTCCGGATCTTCTCCTACGACCTCGACTTCCAGCAGCGCGTGCGCGCCGGCGACACGCTCGAGGTCATCTTTACCGAGGATGACGAGGGCGAGCGGGGCGAAATCCTCTCCGCCTCCCTGACCATTGGCGGGGACACGCGCCGGGTCTTCCGCTACCAGGCGCCGGAGGACGGGCTGATCGAGTATTTCGACGACGACGGCAAGTCGCTGAAGAAGTTCCTGCTGCGCAAGCCGATTGCGGACGGCGAGATGCGCTCCGGCTTCGGCATGCGATACCACCCGATCATGCGCTATTCGAAGATGCACACCGGGGTCGACTGGTCCAATCGCATCGGCACGCCGATCCTGGCCTCCGGCAACGGCACCGTCATCAAGGCGGAATGGGATTCCGGCTATGGCAGGCGCATCGAGATCCAGCACGCCAACGGCTACGTCACGACCTATTCGCACCAGTCCGCCTTCGCCAAGGGTATCGCGCCCGGCGTGAAGGTGCGCCAGGGCCAGGTGATCGGCTATCTCGGCTCGACCGGCCTCTCGACCGGGCCTCACCTGCACTACGAGGTTCTGGTCAATGGCAGCTTCGTCAATCCGATGAAGATCCGCGTCCCGCGCGGCCGCGAACTTCAGGGCGCGACGCTGGCCGAATACAAGCGCCAGCGCGACGAGATTCAGGGGCTCATCGAGCGCGCCGGCGGCACGGTCGCGCAGCTGCGCTGAGCGCATGCCGGGACGCACCGAGCCTGCCGCGCGGGCCGTGACGGCTTGACTTCCCTCCGCTGAGGGCACACCGGCACAGGTCCGGTCCTCAAGCACCCTCGCGCGCCCATGCTCGCTGCCCTCCTCGTCGTCCTGCCCGTCTTCGGCCTGATCGCGCTGGGTTATCTCGCGCGCTGGACCCGGCTGCTGCGCGAGACCACGGGAGAGGGGCTTTCGGATTTCGTCTTCGTGCTGGCGGTGCCCTGCCTGCTGTTCAGGACACTGGCGAAAGCCGATATCCCCCAGACCCAGCCCTGGGGCTACTGGATCGCCTATTTCGCGGGGCTTGCGATCGTCTGGGCGCTGGCCATGCTGATCGCCAGCCGCGTCTTCGCGCGCAAGGGGCCCGAACTCGTCGTCTCCGGCTTCGCGGCCGCCCAGTCCAACACCGTCTTCGTCGGCGTGCCGATGATCCTGAAGGCCTATGGCGATGCCGGGGCGGTGCCGCTCGGCTTGCTGCTGGCGGTCCACCTGCCGGTGACGATGACGGTGGCGACCCTACTGGCCGAGGGCCGCTCGGCCTCCATGACCATGCTGCTGCGGCGGCTCTTCACCCATCCGATCATCATCGGGATCATCCTGGGCGTCTTCGCCCGCCCGGTCGTCGGCAGCCTGCCGGAGCCGTTCTGGACTTTGATAGACCTGATCGCGGGGGCCGCCGTTCCCTGCGCGCTGATCAGCCTCGGCATCGCCATGCGCCGCTACGGGCTGGAATCGGGGCTGGGCCTTCCCGCCGCCCTCAGTTTCCTCAAGCTCGGGCTTCACCCGCTGATCGTCTATGTGCTGGCGACGCAGGTTTTCGCCATGCCGGCCCACTGGGCCGGCGTCGCGGTGCTGTTTGCCGCCTGCCCCTGCGGAATCAACGCCTATCTCTTCGCCGAGCGCTACCGCCAGGGCGTCGCCGACGCATCGAGCGCGATCACCCTCTCGACACTGCTGTCGCTCTTCACCACAGCAGCATGGCTCACCTGGCTCGGCGTCGGCTGACGGCCTGTCGCATTAGCCCAGCGGTGGGAATCCGAGCCTTTCCCTGATCGCCGCCGCCGTGGCGCCCTGCACCCTCAGATCGGCGAGGCTTTCCGAGTTCCGGCTTTTCGCCAGCTTGCGGCCGTCCTCGTCCAGCAGCAGCTCATGGAAGTGGTAGAGCGGCGTCGGCAGGCCCAGCAGCCGTTGCAGCAGCACATGAACATCGGTCGCCGCCTCAAGATCGCGCCCGCGCACCACATGGGTCACGCCTTGGCGCGCATCGTCGGTCACGACAGAGAGGTGATAGCTGGTGGGAACATCCTTCCGGGCCAGCACGACGTCGCCCCAGCGCGCCGGCGCCACGGGCACCGTGCGCGCCACACCGGCCGGGTCGAGGACGGCATAAGCCAGCGACCCGCCAGCCCGTTTCAGCGCCCTTGCCATGTCGAGGCGCAGCACATGCGGCTCGCCGGCCGCGACGCGCGCCGCGGACTCCGCGCGATCGAGGCCGCGGCAGGCTCCTGGATAGAGCGGCGCACCGTCCGGATCGACCGGCCAGGCCCGGCTCGATCTCGCCGACTCGGCCGCAACGGCGAGGCGAACCTGCTGCCGCGAGCAGAAACAGGGATAGAGCAGCTCCTGCCGCCCGAGATCGGCCAGGGCGACAGCATAATCGGCGAAATGCTCCGACTGCCGCCGCACCTGCGGCGCGAAGGCGACCCCCAGCCAGGCGAGATCGTCGCGAAGCGCCGCTTCCAGCGCCGGCGTGCAGCGTTCGCGGTCGATATCCTCGATCCGTAGCAACAGCCGACCACCCATGCGCCGGGCGAACCGCTCATTCGTCAGAGCCGACAGGGCGTGCCCGAGATGCAGCCGCCCGTTCGGGCTGGGCGCGAAACGGAAGACCGGCTGCGCGGTTTCGGGAGGGGACGGGGCCATGACACCTGTCTAGAATACACCCGTAGAAAATCGAACCCCGGCGCGGCCAAGGGGCGGATCCGCCTCGGGGCGGACGCTGCTGACGCGACCTGACCCGGACTCCGTCTTTCTGGACGCATGATGCCCATCATCACCTGCGACGCGGATCTCGAAGACGGCATGGCGGCGCTGCGCGCGCTCCATCCGCATTGGGCAGCCGTCATCGACCGGACCGGCATCCCGCCGCTGCGCCGGCGTGAGGGCGGCTTTGCCGGACTGGCAGCCATCATCGTGTCGCAGCAGCTTTCGGTTGCCAGCGCGCGCGCCGTCTGGGCGCGGGTCGAGACCGTCCTGGCGCCGCTGACGCCGGACCGCATCCTCGCGGCGACGGATGAAGAGATGCGCTTGTCGGGCCTCTCGCGCCCCAAGCAGCGCACCCTGCGCGCGCTCGGCGCCGCGATGGCTGAAGGAAAGCTCGCCCTCGACGCCCTGCAAACAGCGACGCCCGAGCAGGTCCATGCCCAGCTGACAGCCGTCCCGGGGATCGGCCCCTGGACAGCGGATATCTATCTTCTGTTCTGCCTCGGCCATGGCGACGGCTTCGCAGCCGGCGATCTGGCGATCCAGGAGGCGGCGCGTGTCGCCTTCGGCCTGTCGTCCCGGCCCAAGGCCGCCGAACTGGAGGCCTTGGCGGAACATTGGCGACCCTGGCGCGGCGTGGCGGCCCGGCTGCTGTGGGCCTACTACGCCGCGCTCAAATCCCGCGAGGGCGTGACCGCCTGACCCTCAGCGCCCCAGTACTTTCAGCGCAGTGTCGGCGGCGCTGCGCAGGAAGGCGCTGTCGCTCATCACGGTGACGAGCTTCGCCCCCATGTCGAGGAAGGCCTTGGCCCGCTCGGCCGACTGCGCATAGAGCGCGACCGGCTTTCCGGCGGCGGACGCCCGCGCGATGATATGGGCGATCGCTGTATCGACCTCGGCGGAGAGCGGATTGACTTCCTTGCCGCCCGACAGCGCGATCGACAGATCCGACGGCCCGACGAAGACGGCGTCGATGCCGTCGAGCGCCAGAATGTCATCGAGGATCGCCATCGCCTCGCGCGTCTCGATCATCGCGAAGGTGAGCGAGAAGCGGTTCGCCTCGCGCAGATATCCGTTCTGGTCCAGCCCCGAGGCGCCCAGCCCCCCATAGCTGCCCCAGCTGCGCTCGCCCATCGGCGGATACTTGGCATAGGCGGCGAAGCTGCGGGCATCGGCCATCGTGTTGATCATCGGAGCGATCACGCCCGAGACGCCGGCGTCGAACAGGCGCGAGACGTTCTGGAATTCACCGACCGGAATGCGCGCCAGAGCCGGCTTTCCCGCCGCGTTGATCAAGGGCACCGCCTTGATGACCTCGCCCAGCGTGATCGGCCCATGCTGCATGTCGAGCGTCACGGCATCGAAATTCGCCTTCGCCAGCAGGCCCGCGATGCCGGGCTCGGGCAGGCCGCACCAGGCGGAGACGATCGTGTCGCCCTTGGCGAGACGGTCGGCGAGCGAGGACAGGACGGTGGGTGTGGCCATGGCGCGTTTCATCCGTTGCAGGTCCGCTCTTGGATAACGAGGCGGATGCGCCACGTTGGACCGGGCCGGAACGAAAATGCAAACGGGCGCCCATGCGCCCGCTTCAAACACGACCTGCGTTTTCCAGGCGGCGCGCGGTGGGCGCGCCAGCGGCCTCAGCGGCCGGCCTGGATTTCCTCGGCGGCCCGGATCAGGAGCTCGCTCATCACGCGGCGGATCTCATCGTCGGACACCGTCACGCCGGCGCTGGCGAAGTCGCCCTTGACCTTGCGCACCACGTCCTCGTCGCCGGCCTCCTCGAAATCGGCCACGACGACCGACTTGGCATAGGCATCGGCGTCGGCGCCGCTCTTGCCGAGCTTCTCACCGGCCCACAGGCCGAGCAGCTTGTTGCGCCGTGCGGTGGCCTTGAAGCGCAGCTCCTCGTCATGGGCGAACTTGTTTTCGAATGCATCCTTGCGCTGATCGAAGGTCGACATGCGGTTAAGTCCTCTCGCGGAGCGGGCTGGGGAAGGCTCGTGGCAGCCATATAGGATGCCGCGCGACGCGAGGCCAGAGCGGATTGCAGACCCGCAACCTTGCGTCCGCGGACCGGTTTGTTGCGTTTGCAGTGCAGAAGGCCCATATAGCGGGCGCACAGGCGGCCGCTCCGGTCGCCGCGACATTGAGCCGGCCGGCAGCGCGGTCTACGCTGATTCCAGCCTGATCGGAATCAGCACGGATTCGTGCAGGACCGGCTGATCAGGGGCCCAGATCCCGCCGCAGGGTGACCTGCGTCCAGAGAAAGGCCGACCTTTGGATTTCCTCAAGCCACGGTACATCCCCATGAATCGCCGCCGTCGCATCTACGAAGGCAAGGCGAAGGTCCTCTATGAAGGACCCGAGCCCGGAACGCTGATCCAGCACTTCAAGGATGACGCCACCGCCTTCAACGCCAAGAAGCATGAAGTGATCGACGGCAAGGGCGTGCTCAACAACCGCATCTGCGAGCACATCTTCTCCAACCTGAACGACATCGGCGTTCCCACGCATTTCATCCGGCGGCTGAACATGCGCGAGCAGCTCATCCGCGAGGTCGAGATCATTCCGCTCGAGGTCGTCGTGCGCAACGTCGCCGCCGGCTCGCTCTCGACCCGGCTCGGGCTCGAGGAGGGCACGCAGCTGCCGCGCTCGATCATCGAGTTCTATTACAAGAACGACGCGCTCAACGACCCGATGGTCTCGGAAGAGCACATCACCGCCTTCGGATGGGCCACCCCGCAGGAAATCGATGACATCATGGCGCTCGCCATCCGCGTCAACGACTTCCTCTCGGGCCTGTTCCTCGGCGCCGGCATCCGCCTCGTCGACTTCAAGATCGAATGCGGCCGGCTCTGGGAAGGCGACATGATGCGCATCGTCGTCGCCGACGAGATCAGCCCCGATTCCTGCCGGCTCTGGGACATCAAGTCGAAGGACAAGATGGACAAGGACCGCTTCCGCCGCGACATGGGCGGGCTCATCGAGGCCTATACCGAAGTGGCACGCCGCCTCGGCATTCTCGGCGAGAACGAAAAGGCCGGTCCCGCCGGCCCGCGGCTGGTCCAGTAACAGCAGCCCGCCGTTATGGGCTCCGGCACCGGCACGTCTGCGATCGTCAAACGGGAGCGTTCGCGCTCCCGTTTCCATGTTATGTCCCTGCTGCTCGGCTGCATGCTCGTGCTCTCGGCCTGTGCGGACCGGTTCGGCTTCGGCATCGCCGAGCTGCCGGCCTCGCAGGGCTGGACGCCCCTGCCGATCGGCTCCTGGGTGCTGAATGACGGGCTCGAGGCCCGTACCATGGTGTTCTGCCCGCGCGAGACCTGCACGAATCAGGGTTTCGCCTCGGTGATCGCCTTTTCTGGCCAAGAGGCGACGCGGATCGAGCAGGCGCTGAAGACCGATCCCGCCCGCCTCGCCCGGCTCTTTTCCAGGCCGCCGCCCGACGGTTCCGGCACCTCCAAAAAAACGAAACCGAGCGGCCCCGCTAAAAGCAGGACGAGCGTCTCGCGCTTCGAAGCCGAGGGAGCCTCCGGGCTTCTCGTCGAGATCCGCGCGCGAGACGCGTCCGGCAAAAGCGCCGCGACCGCGATCCTGCATGGCCGCGAAGCGGATACCCTCGTCGTCGCACTGGCCGTCGCGGAGGACCCGCAAGCGGCCCGCCGCGATGCGGTGGCCGCATGGCGCAGCCGCTGATTCACGTGAAACGGCGCGCCAAGGTTGAGCCCGGCCCGATTCGCGGTTAAGGCAGCCCGATCAAGCCCGTCCGGAGAGCCCCATGAAAGCCCGCGTCACCGTCACCCTCAAGACCGGCGTGCTCGATCCGCAGGGCAAGGCGATCGAGGGTGCGCTGAAATCCCTCGGCATCGACGGCGTCGGCTCGGTCCGCCAGGGCAAGGTCTTCGACATCGAGCTGTTGGGCTCCGACAAGGCCGCGGCCGAAGCAGCCCTCAAGACCGCCTGTGACAAGCTGCTCGCCAACACCGTTATCGAGAACTACCGCGTCGAGATCGGAGCGTGACGCGATGAAAGCCGCCGTCATCACCTTTCCCGGCTCCAACCGTGACGGCGACGTCGCCAAGGCGCTGAAGCAGGCTGGCGCCAGCGTCGCCCATGTCTGGCACGCCGACACCGACCTGCCTGATGGCACCGACCTCGTCGTGCTGCCGGGCGGCTTCTCCTATGGCGACTATCTGCGCACCGGCGCCATCGCCGGCCGCGCCAACATCATGGACGCGACGCGGGCCCATGCCGCCCGCGGCGGCTTCGTGCTGGGCATCTGCAACGGCTTCCAGATCGCCTGCGAGGCAGGTCTCCTGCCGGGCATCCTGATGCGCAACGCCCATCTGAAATTCGTCTGCCGCCGCCAGCATTTGACGGTCGAGCGCAACGACACGCCCTATGCATCAGCCTATGCCAAGGGTCAGGTCATCGATGTCTGCGTCGCCCATGGCGAGGGCAACTACATCGCCGATCCGCAGACGCTGGCCCGGCTCGAAGGCGAGGGCCTCGTCGCCTTCCGCTATGCGGATGCGCAAGGCAACGTCACGGCGGACGCCAACCCCAACGGCTCGCTGAACGGGATCGCCGGCATCTATTCGCCCGGCTTCAACGTGCTCGGCCTGATGCCGCACCCCGAGAACCTGATCGATTCGCTGACCGGCGGCACCGATGGGCGCGGGATGTTCGAAAGCCTGATGGGCGGGAAGATCGCGGCCTAAACGCGCGGCCGGTTTCACATGCGCGCCGTCATCCCGGACAAGCGGCGGAAGCCGCGCAGATCCGGGATCCATAATGGCGCGCGGTGCCTTACGATGGATTCCGGGTCTCCGCTTCGCTTCGCCCGAAATGACAGGCCGCTTTAGCGAGACAGCCTTACGGCATCACCGCCCCGCCATCGCCCGCGCCAGCATCTTGCCGGCGCTGGCGGCATCGAGCGGGCCGACATGCTTCTCCAAGATGCGCCCGTCGGGCCCGATCAGAAACGTCTCCGGCACGCCATAGACACCCCATTCGATCGCGGCGCGGCCTGACCGGTCGACCCCGACGGCGGAATAGGGGTTTCCGAGTGCGCCGAGGAAACGCCGGGCGTTCTCTGCCTCGTCCTTGTAATTGATCCCGACCACGGCGACCCGGCCCGCCTTGACGGCCGGCGACTCCGCCAATGCCACCAGGAACGGATGCTCGACCCGGCAGGGCGCGCACCAGCTCGCGAAGACGTTGACGATGGTCGCCCGGCCCGCCGCCAGATCGGCCATGCCGAAATGCGGCACCGGCTGGCCCTCCCGCTGCAAACCCTCGAGCGCCGTCAGCGTGATCGCCGGCGCCGGCTTGCCGATCAGTGCGGACGGCACCTTGCTGCTGTCGCCGGAATAAAGCCCGACCAGGAAAACCACCGCCAGCGCCCCGAACAGGATCAGCGGCAGCAGGAACAGCCATGGCGAGCGACGGCGCGGCAAAGCCTCCGCCGGGACGGGCTCGACGTCGCTCATGACCGGCCCCGATCGGAGCGACGCCCGGCGCCGCGCTGCTCCAGCTCGGCGAGCGCCCGCGTCTGCGCCCGGTGGTCGCGCAGGACCGACAGCACCAACCCGCCCAGCACGACCGCGACCGCGACATAGGACGCCAGTATGAAGCCGGCATGCGGCCCGAGATCGCTCATGGCCGAAGCCCTCTCATCGCTGGACCGCACTCATGCCGGCGAGACTTCGACCGCGAGGCGGTCGAGCCGCTCGGCCTCGAGGATCGTCAGCGTCCGCACGCGCCGGCGCATGATCTCGGCCCGCATCGCGACCAGATGCAGCGCCAGCGCCAGCAGCGTGAAGCCGACCGCGAGGATCAGCAGCGGCCAGAGCATGGAGGCGTGGATCGTCGGCCCGTCCAGCCGCAGGACCGAGGCCGGCTGATGCAGCGTGTTCCACCAATCGACGGAGAACTTGATGATCGGCACATTGACGAAGCCGACCAGCGTCAGGATCGCCACCGCCCGCCCCGCCCGTGACGGCTCGTCCAGCGTGCGCCAGAGCGCCATGATGCCGAGATAGATCAGCAGCAACACGAGCATCGAGGTCAGCCGCGCATCCCACACCCAATAGGTGCCCCACATCGGCTTGCCCCAGAAGGCGCCGGTGAGGAGGCAGATCAGGGCGAAAGCGGCGCCGATCGGGGCGGCGGCCTTCTGCGCGACATCGGCGAGCGGATGGCGCCAGACGAGCGTGCCAAGCGCCGAGAGCGTCATCATCGTGTAGAACATCATCGCGAGCCAGGCGGCCGGCACATGCACGAACATGATGCGGATGGTCTCGCCCTGCTGGTAATCGGCGGGCGCGACGAACCAGGCGAGATAGAAGCCCACAGCCAGCAGCAGCGCGGCAGCACCCGACAGCCAGGGCAGCAGCACCGCCGCAAAGCGCATGAAGCGCGTCGGATTCGCCAGGTCGATCAGGCTAGCCATGGCGCGGCGCGCGGCCTCTCTTCTTCATTGGTCGCGTCAGCATGTAGCAACCGCCTTGGGCCGCGACAATGCGCGCGAGCCGCGCATGGGGTCGCAGCGGCGCGGGGACGCGATCGTCTCACTCGCCCTGTCGCAGCGCCGCCGCCGCCGCCACGGTGCCAACGACGATGGCCGCCAGCGACAGCGCGCACAGGATCAGGAACGGCGTCGTAAACGGAATCGTCCCGCCCAACGCGGCGTTGGCGGCCGAGACGCCGAAGATCAGCACCGGAATCGTCAGGGGTGCGACCAGCACGGGCAGGATCAACCCACCCCGCCGCAAGCCCGCCGTCAGCGCCGCGCCGCCCGCGCCGATGAAGCTCAGGGCAGGCGTGCCGACCAGAAGCGTCGCCGCGACCGGCAGCATCGCCTCGCCCGGCAGCGCCACGAGCAGCCCCAGCAAGGGCGCAGCCAGCGCCAGAGGCAGGCCTGTCGTCAGCCAATGCGCCAGCCCCTTCGCCAGCACCGCGAGTTCCAGCGGCAGGACCGAAGCCCGGATCAGATCGAGCGAACCATCCTCCTCATCGCCCTGGAACAGCCGGTCGAGCCCGATCAGCATCGACAAAAGCGCACCCAGCCACAGGATGGCCGGGCCGATTCGCGACAGGAGGTTCAGATCCGGCCCCAGCGCGAAGGGCACGAGCACGACGATCGTCAGGAAAAAGACGAGCGCGAGTTCGCCGCCGCCCCCGGCCCGCGAGGCCAAGGCGAGATCGCGCCTGAGGATGGCGAGGAAGGCGCGGGTCATGGCCCGATCCTCACATCGCGCACGCCGTCCAGCCCCAGCGGCCCATGCGTCGCGGCCAGGATCGCGCCGCCCTGCGCCAGATGCTCGCGCATCAACGCGCTCAGCATCGCCTGCGCGGCGGTATCGAGCGCCGACATCGGCTCGTCCAGCAGCCAGAACGGCCGCCGCGCCACCAGCAGCCGCGCCAGGGCGACGCGCCGACGCTGCCCGGCCGAGAGATAGCCCACCGGTAGCGCCGCGACATGCGGCAGCCCCACTTTGGCCAAGGCATCGGCCGGCGAGAGCGCCGCATCTCCCAGCAGTGCCTGGGCGAAGGCGAGGTTTTCCTGCGCGCTCAGCGCGGTCTTCAGCCCGTCGCGGTGCCCCACCAGATGGCTGAGCTCGACGACGGTGGCATCGGGCGCGCCCTCGACGCGAATCGTCCCGGCCTCCGGTCGCAGGCGCCCGCACAGCATCGCCAGCAGGCTCGACTTGCCGGCGCCGTTGCGCCCCGTCAGCGCAATCGCCTCGCCAGGATGCAGCCGGAAGGCCAGGCCCTCGAAGATCAGCCGGCCGCCGCGCCGGCAGGCGAGGTTCTCGGCTGAAAGGACAAGGGGGGCTTCAGACAACGGCATCGAGGCGCAAGCATCTTCCGAAACGTCAGGATCGCGCATGAACGCGCTTCGTTCATGTAGCGGGCTTCTTGGAATTGCTCTATAGAGCCCGTGGCTACGCCGCACGCCGATCCGGCGCGGGGCTCGGGCACTCCCGGGGCGGCGCGCACGACATGCGCAATAGGCCTTCGATCCGACGATTCCGCAAGGCGTCCGTCGGCTCGCGACCGCAACCCCTTGATCAGGATCAGCCCGCATGGCTTCGCTCGACTCCTTCAAATGCCGCCAGACGCTCACCGTCGGCACCAAGACCTATGAGTATTACTCCCTGCCGCTCGCCGAGCAGAACGGTCTGCCCGGAATCTCGAAGCTGCCCTTCTCGATGAAGGTGCTGCTGGAGAACCTGCTGCGCTTCGAGGATGGCCGCTCGGTCTTCAAGGCCGATATCGAGGGTTTCGTCGCCTGGCTGACCGACAAGGGCACCGCCGGCAAGGAAATCGGCTTCCGCCCCGCCCGCGTGCTGATGCAGGACTTCACCGGCGTCCCCGCCGTCGTCGACCTCGCCGCGATGCGTGACGGCGTCGTCGCACTCGGCGGCGACCCGGCCAAGATCAATCCGCTGGTGCCTGTCGATCTCGTCATCGACCATTCGGTCATCGTCGACGAGTTCGGCACGCCCAAGGCGCTCTCCCAGAACGTCGAGCTCGAATATGAGCGCAATGGCGAGCGCTACCGCTTCCTGAAATGGGGCCAGGGCGCCTTCGACAATTTCCGCGTCGTCCCGCCCGGCACCGGCATCTGCCACCAGGTCAATCTCGAATACCTCGCCCAGACGGTCTGGACCCGCAAGGAGACCATCGACGGCGTCGAGGTCGAGGTGGCCTATCCCGACACCGTCGTCGGCACCGATTCGCACACCACCATGGTCAACGGCCTGGCCGTGCTCGGCTGGGGCGTCGGCGGCATCGAGGCTGAGGCCGCCATGCTCGGCCAGCCGCAGTCGATGCTGCTGCCCGAGGTCATCGGCTTCAAGCTGACCGGCGCACTCAAGGAAGGCATCACCGCCACCGACCTCGTGCTCACCGTCACGCAGATGCTGCGCAAGAAGGGCGTCGTCGGCAAGTTCGTCGAGTTCTTCGGCCCCGGCCTCTACAACCTGACGCTGGCCGACCGCGCCACCATCGCCAATATGGGCCCCGAATACGGCGCCACCTGCGGCTTCTTCCCGGTCGACGCCGAGACGCTCGACTATCTCACCACGACCGGCCGCAGCACCGACCGGATCGCGCTGGTCGAGGCCTACAGCAAGGCGCAAGGCCTGTTCGCCACGATCGAAACCGCCGATCCGGTCTTCACCGACACGCTGGAGCTCGATCTCTCGACCGTCCAGCCCTCGATGGCCGGCCCCAAGCGCCCCGAAGGCCGCATCGACCTGAACGGCGTCGCCAAGGGCTTCAAGGCGGCGATGGACACCGAATACAAGAAGGGCGGCGAAATCGCCCGCCGCGTGCCGGTCGAGGGCAAGGACTTCGATCTCGGCCATGGCGACGTCGTCATCGCTGCCATCACCTCCTGCACCAACACCTCGAACCCCTCCGTGCTGATGGCGGCGGGCCTGCTCGCCCGCAACGCGGTCGCCAAGGGCCTGACCGTCAAGCCCTGGGTCAAGACCTCGCTGGCGCCCGGCTCGCAGGTCGTCGCCGAATATCTCGCCAAGGCCGGCCTGCAGGCCGATCTCGACAAACTCGGCTTCAACCTGGTCGGCTTTGGCTGCACCACCTGCATCGGCAATTCCGGCCCGCTGCCGGCGCCGATCTCGAAGGCGATCAACGAACAGGGCCTGATCGCGGGCGCCGTGATCTCCGGCAACCGCAATTTCGAGGGCCGCGTCTCGCCCGACGTGCAGGCGAACTACCTCGCCTCGCCGCCGCTGGTCGTCGCCTATGCGCTGGCCGGTTCGGTCCAGATGGACCTGACGACAGAGCCGCTCGGCACCGGCTCGGACGGCAAGCCTGTCTTCCTCAAGGACATCTGGCCTTCCAACAAGGAGATCCAGGAGTTCATCGCCAAGAACGTCACGCGCGCTATCTTCGAGGCGAAATACGCCGACGTCTTCAAGGGCGACGCGCATTGGCAGGCGGTGAAGACCCCCGAAAGCCAAACCTATGCCTGGGAGGACGCCTCGACCTACGTCCAGAATCCCCCCTATTTCCAGGGCATCAGCAAGACGCCGACCCCGGTCACCGACATCAAGGGCGCCCGCATCCTCGGCCTCTTCGGCGACAAGATCACCACCGACCACATTTCCCCGGCCGGTTCGATCAAGGCCGCCTCGCCCGCCGGTGCCTATCTCTCCGAGCATGGCGTCGCGGTGGCCGACTTCAACCAGTACGGCACGCGGCGTGGCAATCATGAGGTGATGATGCGCGGCACCTTCGCCAATATCCGCATCCGCAACCACATGATGGGCCCCAACGGTCGCGAGGGCGGCTACACGATCCACTATCCGACCAAGGAAGAACTGCCGATCTACGACGCTTCGATGCGCTACCAGGCGGAGAAGGTGCCGCTGGTCGTCTTCGCCGGCGTCGAATACGGCAACGGCTCCTCGCGCGACTGGGCGGCGAAGGGCACCAACCTGCTCGGCGTCAAGGCCGTGATCGCGCAAAGCTTCGAGCGCATCCACCGCTCGAACCTGGTCGGTATGGGCGTCGTGCCCTTCACCTTCGTCGAGGGCACCAGCTGGGCCTCGCTCGACCTGAAGGGCGACGAGACCGTCTCGATCAAGGGTCTCGCCACCGTGAAGCCGCGCCAGATGCTGGAAGCCGAGATCACCTATGCCGACGGCACCGTGAAGAACGTGCCGATCCTGTGCCGCATCGATACGCTGGACGAGATCGACTACTTCAAGAACGCCGGCATTCTGCACTACGTCCTGCGCGGCATCGCCGCCTGAGCGACTACGTCGGGCTCCCGTCCGGGAGCCCGACCCTCTTCGCCCAAGGGATTTTTGTTTCTGGAGATGGCCGGGCGAGCCCGGCCATCGGCGTTTGGGGGCTGGCAAGGTTGTCCTCGCCCCCCACGCGGTGTAAGGGGGCGTCACAGTCATCCTTGGCGGGGGGCTTGGGGCAGGCGCAGGGCTAACACCCGCGCCCGGATGTCGTCCGCCTTCATCATCACGACGGGAGCACCCGCATGTCCGCCACGTTCGAGACGGTCGCCGGAATCATTTCGGAGACCTGCGACATTCCGCGCGAGAAGATCACGCCGGAAAGCCATGCCATCGCCGATCTCGGCATCGACTCGCTCGCCTTCCTCGACATCGCCTTCGCGATCGACAAGGCCTTCGGCATCAAGCTCCCGCTCGAGCAGTGGACGCAGGAAGTCAACGAGGGCAAGGCCCCGGCCGAGCAGTACTTCGTGCTCGAGAACCTCTGCAAGCGGATCGACGATCTCGTCGCCGCCAAGGCCGCCTGAACAGGTCGCCTTCTGCATCGTCATCCCTTGCCGCGAGGCGCGAAGGTCGCGTTCTCGCGGCGCAATCTATGGCTGTTCGACGCCATCAACCTTGAGCCTCGCCGGCTCAACGGTTAGAGCAAGGCCGCGTCGGAGCGGGCTTCGACACGCGTCATCGACGATCGGAAGCGCATGCGCCTCGAATATTTCGACATGATCGACACGGTCGTGGCTTTCGAGCCGGGCGAAAAGCGCATCGTGACGCGATCGACCGTCCCGGCCGCAGATGCCAGCCCGGTATTCGAAGGGCATTTCCCCGGCCATCCGCTGGTGCCGGGCGTCCTGCTGACCGAAACGATGGCGCAGGCCTCGGGCTATCTGCTGCTCGGGCTGAACGGACTGACCCAGATGCCGTTCCTCATGACGGTCGACAAGGCGCGGTTCCGCACCTTCGTCGAGCCGGACGCCGTGCTCGACATCGCCGCCGAGCTCGTGATCGAAGGCTCCGGCTACGCCGCGACCAAGGCCAGCATCACCATCGACGGCAAGCCGATCTGCGATGCGCAATTGCGCTTCCGCCTGATGCCCTTTCCAGCCGACATGCGGACCCTGATGGAGGCCCGCATCAAGGCGATCGGCCTCGTGCCGGAACAGGCCTGACCATGCAGCGCGACGTCGTCATCACCGGTATCGGAATCGCCTCCAGCCTCGGCGAGGGCCTGGAAGCCCACGCGGCAGCACTGGCCGGCAAGAGCGCGCCCGTCATCGACGCGACGAGCTTTGCGCCCTATCCGGTTCATCCGTTGAAGCCGCTGGAGCTCGACCGGCAGATCCCCAAGAAGTCCGACCAGCGCCAGATGGAGCCCTGGCAGCGGCTGGGCGTCTATGCGGCGGGCCTCGCGCTCGACGGCGCCGGCATCAAGGACGACGTCGAAACGAAAAGTCTCCTGCAGGTCATCGTCGCAGCCGGTGGCGGCGAGCGCGATCATGCCGTCGATGGCGCCATCCTGACCGGGCTGCGCGGCGCCAACGCGCCCGGCGCCTTCCTCAATGAGCGGCTGATGGGCGATCTGCGCCCAACCCTCTTCCTGGCGCAGCTGTCAAACCTGCTGGCCGGCAATATCGGGATCGTCCACGGCATCACCGGCGCCTCGCGCACCTTCATGGGCGAGGAGCAGGCCGGCGTCGACGCGATCCGCACCGCCCATGCCCGCATCGCCTCCGGCCAGGCCGAAATCATGCTGGTCGGCGGCTCCTACAATGCCGAGCGCCGCGACATGCTGCTGCTGCTCGAACTCGGCGGCTATCTGCGCAAGGGCGACTTCGCGCCCGTCTTCGCCCGCGAGGATGTCCCCGGTGTCGTCACGGGGAGCGCATCGGCCTTCCTGGTGCTGGAATCGGCCGAGCGCGCCGCCGCCCGCGGCGCCTCCGTTCACGCCAGGCTGCACAAGGTCGTCGCGAGCCGGTCACGGCGCGCACCGGGGACAGTCGAGACCGCCCTGCGCGGCCTGATCGGCGATCTCGGCCCCGTGTCGCCGGGGGCCCTCGCCATCTCCGCCGCGACCGGCGTGGCCGGCATCACGGCAGAAGAGGCCGCAGCCCTCTCAGCCCTGCCGCAGGCGCGTCGCATCGCGACCGGCGATCTCGTCGGCCACGCGCTCGAGGCCGCCTTCCCCGTCTCCGTCGCGCTCGCCGCCGCCGCCCTGTCGGCGGGACAGGCGAAAGAGGCCGTCGTCACCGGCGCCGGCCACTGGCGTGGCGAGGGCGCCGCCCATCTGGTCAAAGCGTGAGTGAAGCCATGAGCAACACACAGCACCGCGACTCCAAGGGCAGGCCTATCGTCGCCGTCACCGGCCTCGGCATCGTCACCTCGCTTGGCCAGGGCAAGGACGCCAACTGGGAGGCCTTGACGGCCGGGCGCTCCGGCATCCACGCCATCGAGCGCTTCCCGACGCAAGGGCTACGGACCACAATCGGCGGAACCGTCGATTTTCTGTTCGACGGCCCTTTTGCCGCGCCCGAACTGTCCGAGAAGCTCGCCATGCTGGCGGCGCAGGAGGCCGTCGGGCAAAGCGGGCTGGGCCAACCCGGCGATTTCCCCGGCGAACTCTTCATGGCGGTGCCACCCGTCGAAATGGAGTGGCCGCAGAAGCAGGACCTCGCCGCGGCGATCGAGGGCGATGTCGACTATGACGGCCTTCTGCGCGAAGCGGCGACGCTGAAACACAAGGCCATGCACGAGCTTTTCCTGTTCGGCGCGGTGGCCGACCATGTCGCCGATGCTTTCGGCACCAAGGGCTCGCCGATCTCGCTCTCGACCGCCTGCTCCTCGGGCGCGACCGCGATCCAGATGGGCGTCGAGGCGATCCGGCGCGGCGACACGCCCGCCGCCCTCTGCATCGGCACCGACGGCTCGATCCATGCCGAGGCGCTGATCCGCTTCTCGCTGCTCTCGGCGCTCTCCACCCAGAACGACCCGCCGGAAGCCGCCGCCAAGCCCTTCTCGAAGAACCGCGACGGTTTCGTCATGGGCGAGGGCGCCGGCGCGCTGGTGCTGGAGGATTACGACCACGCTTTGGCGCGCGGGGCCACGATCCTGGGCATCGTCGCCGGCTGCGGCGAGCGCGGCGACGGTTTCCACCGCACCCGCTCCAGCCCGGACGGCAAGCCCGCCATCCTCGCCATGCAGGATGCGCTGGCCGATGCCGGCCTCGCCCCCGACGACGTCGATTACATCAACGCCCATGGCACATCGACGCCCGAAAACGACAAGATGGAGGCGATGAGCTGCGCCGCCGTCTTCGGCGAGCGCATGGCGCGCCTGCCGATGTCCTCCAACAAGTCGATGATCGGCCACACGCTGACGGCGGCCGGCGCGGTCGAGGCGGTGATCTCCTTCCTGACCATCGCCCATGGCCGCATTCCGCCGACAATCAACTACAACACGCCCGATCCGGCCGTCGCGCTTGATGTCGTGCCCAATGTCGCGCGCGACGCGAATGTGCGCACTGTCCTGTCGAACTCCTTCGGCTTTGGGGGCCAGAACACCTCGCTGGTGCTGACGGCGGAGCCCGCGCACGCATGACCCGCATTCTTGTGACAGGCGGCGCCAAGGGCGTCGGCGCGGCCATCGTCCGAGCTCTCGCCGCGGCCGGCCACGACGTCGATTTCACCTACCGTTCGTCGGCCGAGCAGGCGCAGGCGCTCGCGGCCGAGATCGCGGCCGCTTATCCCGATCGCAGCATCACGGCGCTCCCGCTCGACCTCTCCGACAAAGCGGCGCTCGACGCCTTCTGCGAGGCGCGCGAGAGCGAGAGCTATTTCGGCCTCGTCCACAATGCCGGCCAGCCCTATGATTCGCTCGCTGCGATGATGGTGCAGGACAAGGCGGAAGCCGCCATGCAGGTGAATTTCTGGGCCTTCACCCGCCTCGCCAAGAGCCTGATGCGCGCCATGATCCGCGCCCGCTCGGGGCGCATCGTCGCCATCGGCTCGGTCGCGGCGCTGCGCGGCAACCCCGGCAACGCGGCTTACGCCGCCTCCAAGGGCGCGCTGATCTCCTACGCCAAGACGCTTGCGGTCGAGACCGGCAAGCGCGGCGTCACCGTCAACGTCATCGCGCCGGGCTTCGTCGACACCGACATGATCGCGCCCTATGCCGCCTATCGCGACAAGATGGAGGGGCAGATCCCGGCAGGCCGCTTCGCTAGGCCAGAAGAGGTCGCCGGTCTGGCCGCCTTCCTGATGAGCGAGCCCGCCGCCTACATCACCGGCACCGTGATCCCGATCGATGGCGGCGTTACGGCGCAGCTCGGCGTGCATCGCTGAGATGCACCGCATCCGCCATTGCGAGGAGCGTGTCGAAGACGCAATCTAATGGCCTCCTGCCGCGAAAGTGGTGGCTTTGCTCTGCTCGGAATGGTGACATCGGGAGTCGGGTTATGGACATAACAATCGAGCTGGAGCCTCAGATCGCCGCCGCCGTGAAAGAACTGGCTGCTCAAGCGGATCGCTCGCCGGTATGGATTATTGCCAAGGCGATCGAGAATTACCTCGATGCGGCTCACCATGAGAGCGCCGAGGCGACCGCCTCGTCGCAGGGCACGGCGAAGACAAATCTGTGACCCGTTGATCAGAACCCTTATCGCACCGTCAAACCGGCGGCTGAGCTGACGCGTATCAGACCTTGGTCAGTCCAGGCCGCGCTGCAGCGATTGAAAAAAGAGACCACGTCTTCTCATGCGTTCACTTCAACTTCATGGCGACCGCGACCTCCGTCTCGAGGAGATCGACCCGCCCCCGCCTCCCGCCGCCGGCGAGGTCCAGATCCGCATTCGCGCCGTCGCGCTGAACTATCTCGACGTCTGGGGTTTTCGCGGCATGGCCTTCGCCAAGCGCAAGATGCCCCAAGCCGCCGGCGTCGAGGCGTCAGGCGAGATCGTCTGCGTCGGCGAGGGCGTCACCGATCTCAAGGTCGGCGACACCGTCACCGCCTATGGCGCCGAGACCTGCGGCCACTGCAAGGCCTGCCGCGAGGGCCGCGACAATCTCTGCGAGAACGTCGCCGGAATCATGGGCTTCCACATCGACGGCTTTGCCCGCGAATTGCTCAACAAATCCGCCCGCCTCGTCGTCAAGGCGCCCGAGGGCGTCTCCTTCGAGGATGCCGCCTGCGCGCCGATCGGCTTCGGCACGGTGCAGCACATGCTGTTCGACAACGCCAAGCTCGAACCTGGCGAATCGGTGCTGATCCATGCCGGCGGTTCGGGCATCGGCACGGCCGCGATCCTGATGGCCAAGGCGATCGGCTGCACGGTCTACACCACGGTCGGCGACGACGAGAAGGGCCGCAAGGCCAAGGAACTCGGCGCCGATTACGTCGTCAACTACAAGACCGAGCGCTTCGAGGGTGAAGTCCGCCAGCTCACCAAGCGCAAGGGCGTCGATGTCGTCTTCGAGCATGTCGGGGCCGACACCTGGAACGGCTCGCTGCTCTGCCTCAAGCGCGGCGGCCGTCTCGTCACCTGCGGCGCGACCTCGGGCGCATCGGCCACGATCAACCTGATGCAGCTCTTCCAGCAGCAGTACCGCATCACCGGCTCCTTCGGCTGCCGGATCGAGAACATCCGCCAATCCCTGGACAAAATGGCCGGCGGCATGAAGCCGGTGATCGACTCGGTGTTTCCGCTCGCCGATTTCGAGAAGGGCCTCGCACGCCTCGAAGGACGGCAGGTCTTCGGCAAGGTCGTCGTGACGTTCTGACCCTCGCGAGCGACGGACTTTGAGCCGCTCGAAAGCGCGGGAAACTTGACGAAACCGCGTTCCTGCCGCAAGTCGCGGCTCCAGCCCGGCCGCGCAGGCCATGCGGGCGACAGGGGGCCCGCCTGATCTTGAGACGCTTGAAGACACTCGCCGCGCGGGCCGTCGCCTCGGTGATGATCGGCCTGATCCGGGCCCTGTTTGCGTTTTTGCGCCTGCTGGGGCCCGAGCGTTCAAGCGATCTCGGCGGCTGGCTCCTGCGCACGGCCAGCCCGTTGATCCCCGTCAACCGCGTCGCCCTGACCAATATCCGCGCCGCTTTTCCCGATATGGCCGAGCCGGAGGTGCGCCGCATCGCGCGCGGCGCCTGGGAGAATCTCGGCCGCACGGCCGCCGAATACGCGCATCTCAAGACGCTGTTCGACTATGATTACCTCAACCCCGACGCGCCCTCCCGCGTCGAGGTCGAGGGCATCGAACACTTCATCGCCCTCAAGGACGACGACAAGCCCGGCCTGATCTTCTCCGCCCATCTCGCCAACTGGGAACTGCCGGCGATCTGTGCCCAGGCCTATGACCTCGAGACCACCGCCGTGTTCCGGGCGCCCAACGACCCGGCGATCGCGGCGATCGTCCATGAGATCCGCTCCGGCGCGATGGGCGGGCTTGCCGCCGCCAAACCGGGCGCGGCCTTCGCCATGCAGGGCGTGCTGGAACGCAACGGCCATTTGGGCATGCTGATCGACCAGCATTTCACCCGCGGCGTCGTGGTGCCCTTCCTTGGGCGCCCGGCCCTGACCAACCCGATCATGGGCAAATTCGCCCGCCGCTTCGAATGTCCCGTCCATGGCGTACGCGTCATTCGCTTGCCCCATCAGCGCTTCCGGCTGCAGCTGACGCCGGCGCTCGACCTGCCTCGCGACGCAGCCGGCGAGATCGACGTGCAGGGCGCGATGGCGATGATGAGCGCGGTCGTCGAGGGCTGGGTCCGCGAGCATCCCGAGCAATGGCTCTGGATGCATCGGCGCTGGCGGCCCACCATGATCGCCGCCGCGGCGGCCGAAACCGGCATGGCCGTTGCGCGGACACCGGTTTTCAAGGCAACGTGATTTCCAAGTGAGATGGATTGGGCGCTTTGGTAACGCCTGAGATGTATGAGTCTCGTCGAGTTCAAGCCATGATCCGTCCCGCGCCCCTCTTGTCAGCCGCCGTCGCCCTGCTCGTTTGGGGTGCAATGCTGACGCGCGCCGATGCCGCGGACAAGCAGCCGAAGGCCGTGATCGAGCTGTTCACCAGCCAGGGCTGTTCCTCCTGCCCGCCGGCCGACGCGCTGTTCGTCGATCTCGCCAAGCAGACGGATGTGATCGCCCTCACCCTGCCCGTGACCTATTGGGACTATCTCGGCTGGAAGGACACGCTGGGCAAGGACAGCTTCGCCAAGCGGCAGAAATTCTACGCCAAGGCCCGCGGCGACGGGCAGGTCTATACGCCTCAGGCCGTGATCAACGGCGCCTCACATGTGGTGGGATCCGACAAGGCTGAGATCGAGCGGGTCTCCCGGCAGCCGGAGGAGACCGCTTTCGTCGCCAAACTCGCCCTCAAGGAAGACGCCGGCACGCTGCAGGTCAATCTGGCTCCGCTCGGAGAGCCGATCGAACGGACGGCGGGCGTCTGGATCCTGCCGACGTCGCGGATGGTCACCGTGCCGATTGCGCGGGGCGAAAACCAGGGCAAGACCGTCTCCTACGCCAATGTCGTGCGCGGCATGACCCGCATCGGCGACTGGAACGGCAAGGAGGCCCAGCTGACCGCGCCGCTTTCAGCGACGCAGGCTCCGGAAGCCGACGGCTATGTCGTGCTCGTGCAGGCCGATCAGCCCGGGAAGTACGGCATGATGCCGGGCGCGATCCTGGGCGCGGCGCGCAGCCCGCGCTGAGGCGCGGTTACAGGATCACCACCTTGTTGGGCAGTTCGTCGACGTCGTCGGACGTCCGCGGCGCGTGGTTCGCCAGCACCGCCCCGACGGCGCGCACCGCATCGACCAACCCGTTCCGCAAGCGGTCGTCTCGGGCAGCCGCCAGCGTGCATTCGATGATAGCGTCCCAGACGGCCTGATCGACCTTTCCATCGAGGCCCGTATCGACCAGGATCTCGGCATAGCGCTCCTGGATCGCCACATAGAGCATCACGCCCGTGCGCTGGCGGGTCCGCGTCAGACCGCGCGCGGTGAACTCGCGCAGCGCCGTGTCATGGGCGCGCCGGCGCTTGACGAAGCCCGGCACGAACCGGCCACCCCGGCCATACCAGAGCAGCGTTGCCATTAGCAGCACCGCGCAGACGAGCTGGATCAGGAAGATCCGCGGCGCGCTCGTCGCCGTCATCGCGAGAAGCGGCCAGGGCACGAGCAGGGCCAGAGACAGCGCCATGATCACTGGCACGCTGCGGTAGCTCGACGCCGCGTGGTCGACGACCACGACGATCTCCCCGGCCGTCAGGCGCTCGGCCTGGTTGACGGCCTCTGCAATCGCATCACGATCCTGCTCGTTCATCACCAGTCTCCCGAAGCGCCACCGCCGCCCGACGATCCGCCCCCGCCCGAAAAGCCCCCGCCGGAACTCGATCCCGAACTCCAGCCGCCACTGCTCGAACCCGAACCGGTGCTCCAGCCCTTGCTTGGCGGCAGGGTCACCCAACTGCCGTTGCGAAGCCGGTGGCGCCGCGCGCCGCCCGTGCCGCGCGCCTCGTTCACGAAGGCGGCAACCAGGATCAGCACCATCAGCATCACGAAAACGATCGCGATGACATCGACGGTCGATGTCTCGTCGCTGCGGATGCTGGCGCGCCGCTGCCACTCCTCGGCGTCGCCGGCGAGAATGCTCAGGATGCCGTCGACGCCGGCCTCGATGCCACCCGCGAAATCGCCCGCCTTGAACTTCGGCGCGACCGCCGTGGTGATGATGACCTTCGACAGAGCATCGGTCAGCGCGCCCTCGAGTCCATAGCCGACCTCGATCCGGACCTTGCGTTCCTTCGGCGCGACCAGCAGCAGCACGCCGTTGTTGGTTTTGGCCTGGCCCAGTTTCCAGAAGCGGAACAGCCCGTTGGCGAAGTCCTCGACCGCGACATCCTGCAGCGACGGAACGGTTGCAACCACGAGCTGGTCGGAGGTCTTGTCCTCATGCGCCTTGAGCTTGGCCTCGATCCGCTGGCGGGCTTCGGGCGCGATTAGATTTGCGCCATCGACGATGCGGCCGGAACGCGCGGGGTAGGAGGGGTCGGCGGCCAGCGCGAGGCCGCTCCAGAGCAGCAGAAAGAAAACGCCGAGTCGCAGCAGAACATGCGCCGTCGTGCTCGGGCTCGACCCGAGCATCTCCTGAAAGAGATTCGCGGGTCTGCGCTTCGCTTCGCCCGAGAATGACGGCGGCTGCAGGCTCACGGCCGGCGCACCCTCAGAACTTCACCGCCGGCGGCCGCTCCGCCCCCGTCGTCGCCGAAAAACTCTCCATCGCCTTGGCGCCCCAGAACAGCCGCGCCCAGATCACGCCGGGAAAGGTGCGGATTTCCGTGTTAAAGGCCTGCACCGCCTGGATGTAGTCGCGCCGCGCCACGGTGACGCGGTTCTCGGTGCCTTCGAGCTGCGACTGCAGCGCCAGGAAGTTCTGATTGGACTTGAGATCCGGATAACGCTCGACGGTGACCAGCAGGCGCCCGAGCGCGCCGCTGAGCTGGTTCTGGGCGTCCTGATATTCCTTGAACTTCGCAGGGTCGGTGATGGTCGAGGCGTCAACCTTGACCTGGCTCGCCTTGGCGCGCGCTTCCACCACGGCGGTCAGCACCTCGCGCTCCTGGGCGGCATAGCCCTTCACCGTCTCGACGAGATTGGGAATGAGATCCGCCCGGCGCTGATACTGGTTCTGCACCTCGCCCCAGCTCGCCTTGGCCTTTTCCTCGAGCGTCGGCACATTGTTGACGCCACAGCCGGCAAGCAAGAGCCCGAGCAGAGCCATCGCCGCAACGGCGAACGGGCGACGGGATTTCGTGAGAGACGCAGACGACATGCAATAGCCCCTTGGCGCAGTCCGCGACGGACCGATCCGACGACCTTAGCCCTCCGACACGACGTCTCCAAGGCGTCTCGGACAGGGCGGCGTCCTGGGCATGACGACCTCTTGGGCATGGCGGCGTGTTCGGCATGGCAGCGTGTTGGACATGGTGCGGAGCGTCTCTTGCGCTAAGCTGCGGGAAAGCCCGTCAACGGACATCGATCAATGCCCTTTCACGCCCGCCTCAGCAGCCGCCACCTTGTGGCCGTTTCCCTCGCGATGGGGCTCGCACTGGGCGGAGCCGCCGCGCAATCCCTCGCGCCCGCCCCCGAGGCCGCCACGGGCCGCGTCGCCAAATCCGCGGCCACGGCCCAGCGTTTCATGGTGGCCGCCGCCAATCCGCTCGCCGCGAGCGCCGGCCGAGACATCTTGAGGGCGGGCGGCAGCGCCACGGACGCCGCCATTACCATCCAGCTCGTGCTCAACCTCGTCGAGCCGCAGAGCTCCGGTATCGGCGGCGGCGCTTTCCTGCTGCACTGGGGCGAGGCGCAAAAGCAGCTGGTCACGCTCGACGGCCGCGAAACGGCGCCTGCCGCGGCGAAGCCCGACCGCTTCATCGGCCCCGACGGCAAGCCGATGCGCTTCGTCGAGGCGGTGGTGGGGGGTCGATCCGTCGGGGTGCCCGGCACGCTGAAGCTGCTGGAGGAGGCGCACCGCCGCTGGGGCCGTCTGACGTGGCCGCAGGTGCTGGCGCCCGCCATCGCGCTGGCGGAAGAGGGCTTCGCTGTCTCGCCGCGCCTGCACGGGCTTTTGGCCGGCGAGAAGAACCTGATCCGAGACGCCCGCGCCGCAGCCTATTTCTACGAGGCGGACGGCAGGGCGAAGGCCATCGGCACGGTTTTGCGAAACCCGGGCTTCGCCGCCACCCTGCGGCTCGTCGCGCAACAGGGATCACAGGCCTTCTATGCAGGAGAAACCGCACGCGACATCGTCGCCACCGTCACCGGCCATCCGACGAACCCCGGCGACATCACGCCCGACGATCTTGCCGCCTACCGTGTGGAGGAGCGCGCGCCGGTCTGCGGGGCCTACCGCGTCTGGCGCATCTGCGGCATGGGCCCGCCAAGTTCCGGCGCAGTCGCCGTGCAGCAAATGCTCGGCATCCTCGAAACCCGCGATCTCGCGCGGATGGGTCCCAGCGCGGACGCCGCGCACTGGTTTTTGGAGGCCGGCCGCCTCGCCTTCGCCGATCGCAACCTCTATCTCGCCGATCCCGCCTTCGTCGGCATCCCGCTACCTGGGCTGATCCACCGCGATTACATCCGCGCGCGTGCCGGGCTGATCAGCCCCGAGCGTTCGATGGGCCGTGCCAAGGCCGGCGAGCCGCCCAACAAGCGCGCCGGTATGCTCGCGCCCTCCGAGGGCATCGAGAACGGCACAAGCCACATCTCGGTCGTCGATGCGCAGGGCAATGCCATCTCGATGACCACGACCATCGAGGACGGCTTCGGCGCGCGGCTGATGACGGCGGGCGGCTTCCTGCTCAACAACGAGCTGACCGATTTCTCCTTCGTGCCGGAGGAGGACGGCAAGCCGGTCGCCAACCGCGTCGAGCCGGGCAAGCGCCCGCGCTCCTCGATGGCGCCGACGCTGGTCTTCGACGCGTTCGGCCGGCTCTACGCCGTTGTCGGCTCGCCCGGCGGCAGCCAGATCATCGGCTATGTCGCCAAGACGCTGGTCGCGTTGCTCGACTGGAAGATGGATCCGCAGGCGGCCGTCGATTTCGGCAATTTCGGCAGCCGCAACGGCCCCACCGAACTGGAGAAGGGCACCGAAGCCGAAGGCTGGAAGGCGGCGCTGGAAGCGAAGGGCCACGAGGTGCGCCTGCTTGAGATGACCTCAGGCATCCAAGCCATCGTCAAGACGCCGGAAGGCTTCGTCGGCGGGGCTGATGGCAGGCGGGAGGGCGTAGCCATCGGAGATTAGAGCGTGCTGAGTTTTCTCGTAACC
>NNBT01000627.1_pt1 | contig 27258 bp, 22 predicted proteins | sample 1173831 | NCBI WGS metagenome assembly NNBT01 (sample SAMN07173936, study PRJNA388173) | plant metagenome | isolation source: symbiotic tissue sample KVJ10 | place: Norway: Troms, Kvaloya island | reverse complement strand
GGTGAGGGTACAGAAGATACTCGCAGACGGGTACATAAATCAGAGTTAATAGTCAAAAAATATCCCGCCGCATTTGGAGAAAAAAACCTCAACGGTTTAACTACCGGCAAGTTAGTGGTGATGAATTTAGAAGAAGAAGGAGTAAAAAAAGGACAAAGTAGAAAAGGAAAACCAAAAAAAATTTCTSCCCCTGCTCCCCTGCTCCCCTGCTCCCCCGCTCCCCCAAGCCGCCGCGCTAAAGCTTCAAGCGGATTTGCCCCTGGACGAATGCTTCTAATCCACCATTGTTCGCTGCTGGGTATTTGTTTACCCAATCGTAATTGGGGAATTACACCAGCTTGCACAATTGAAGATTTGCCGCTTCCAGAAGCACCGATGACGGCTAGAAAAGAGCGATCGCGTAGTTGGTGAATTAACTGCTGAGTTAAAGCTTCTCTACCGTAAAAATATTGACTATCTTCTTCCAAAAAAGCATTTAGTCCCATGTATGGGCATACCCCCAAATCCAATCCTGTGGTTGTTTCTGGTGTATTCGTGTAAGTTTTTGCTTGGAGAATTTCTATAATGCCTTGTGTGCCTGATAGCCAGATGTAAAAAGGAACACCGCTACCTGCCAAGGATAATTGTAATTGAGCGATCGCTCCGGCAGCTGAGAGTCCATCTGTATGGGTTGCCGCCATCAAAGTATCGAGAAATTTTTGGGCAAAGCGTTCTGGTTCTTCAGCAGGTGAGGCGTAGGCGATTAAACATTGTCCTTGGTGGGAGTCAATTTGCAAATCTTCTACCCAATCTTGCAAGGATGTATTAGCTACAGGACAATCGAGGATAATAATTTGTTGAGCGGTACAGAGGCGTAGCTGTTGTTTCAACCAAGAACGCTTGATGCGGATATTTTCTCCCAGCAATAACCATTCGCCTGCATCGGTTTCTTCAATTCGTCCCCGCAGATAAAGCAGAATCACTTCTGATGCTGGTTGTTGTAAATGACGAGCGATCGCTTCTTTGATGCGATCGGCAGATACTTTTGTTGCTGGCAAATACTCTAGTGCAAAATCTCCAACACTTCCGAGAAATTTGCTAATATCTAGTGTTGTTTTACTGACTGATAATCCCTCTACTACTATTCCTATCCGGCGATGCACTCCAAGAGTTGCCTGGGTTAATCTTTTCCCTACAATTAGTTCCCCAACTCCCTCAACAATTCGTTTAGGAGTTTGCAACGGATATTCTCGAAAAAGATGAGTTTCTCCTTTAGTTTTTTTCTGCTGATTAATCAGCCGCAATTGTTGATTACTTTTATCTATATATTGGAGAGTTTGATGATACACATATCGATACAAATTATCCACATAAATTAAGCCTTGGCTATCTGCTGCCTCACCTTGCAATCCTTTCATTAAATAATAAGTAAACACCCCATGTCCCAATTCGGGAAACTCCCAAGATTGCTGGTTAGCATCACAAGAAAGCAAAGCATAAAAACCTTTACTTTTAGCAGCACGCTGCTGTAATACTTCAACCATTTTTGGTGTAGCATTCAGCAATGATTCTATTGTTGTACCTCTGAGTGTCATCCCGCCACTATGACAAGCATCTAGCCAAACAAGCTGATTTTGCGCTCCGCTATTACCCAACAATAGCAAAAGTTCTTGCAAAGCTAAAGCTGTGTTTTGGAGATGAGATTTTTGAGTATCTGCCAAACACAAAAATGCTTGCTGCGTGTTTGGTTCTACAATTCCATGTCCAGAAAAATAAAATAGAATAGTATCAATAGATTGAGCCGCAGTGGTAATTTGCCGTAGACTAGCACGGATGTTTTCTAAAGATGGTGGTTGCGGTGCAAAATCATGGTGTATTGTGACCTCTGTTTGAGTGAATTGTGCAGAAGCATCTACCAATGCTTCTGCTAAACCCTGACAATCTACTGTTGAATAACTCAGGCTGGGTAGTCCGTCATCTTGATATTGATTGACTCCCACCAACATTAGCCATAGCTTAGGAGTTGCAGTTTGTTTGACTGAAGTTGAGCGACTAGCGATCCCAATTGGTGGCATTACAGTAGTCCTAAATGCGTTGTAAACAAGGTAGATACTGTTGTAACTTAGGAAAATCAAATTGTTGATGATTATTCAAGAAGTTAAATAACCGCTTAACAACAGTAAAACATTTGCAAACATGCTAAAAGTTTTTCAATAATTCCTTCATTCCAACGATATGTGACTTGTACTTTAGAATAAAATTAGCATAAACTTACAACTCAGATAAGATTGATACACAGAACTAATAATAACTGAATTGCAGTCCTAAGCCGATAAATTTTCTATACAAACACTTGTCAGATATTGGGGTGTCGTATTACCAGTAAAGTAACCATTGACCATCGCAAAACAATCCATGACCTTGCAGAGTTATTCTTTCATCGTTAGGATAAATACAAGTAGTTGGTGCAATCTGATGAAGTGTATGTCCACTGTGCAAGACAATTTCACCAACTTTGTAATCATGAAAAGTTTTGGTTCTAAATCGTTTAAAAATCTCTACATCACCTGCGATCGCTTGACTATAATCATTTATATAGTTGAAATCCCAAACATTCAAGCCACCCCCACTTTTCGGCAGTTTAATTGGTAAAGTAAACGATATTGTATTTATAGTATCGAGTTTACCTTCATCCCATTTGAGGTTTCGGTATTGCAAATCGAAGTGTGTGGTAGCATTTGGTTTAGTGATAAGATTAGAATCTTGCCAAATATGAAAACCGGGCAGCGCTGCATCTGGTTTATACCTTACAGGGTTTATAAGCGTTTGCTCTAAATATTCTTTGATTAACTTATAAAGCCAACCTAAGTGTAGTTCTAGAAGTAGATTATATTCATGAGCTATAGTATAATAATCCTTAGAAAAACTAGGTTGATTTAAGAAATCTAAGTAACTAGCTGTACCTAAAGTATAGAAAAACTTTGGAGAGTTCCCTCGTTTTATCCAAAATTCTCTTAAACTATGAATTACAGAACAAATATCATTACACTGTTCAGATGTCACAATTTGTTCTGAGAAAATTTCATTACTCGAATCTGTATACCAACTAATACTATTTCCTGCAATATCTTCTGTCAGCAAAGCTAATAGCGAGTCGCTTATTTTCCCATCTGCCCGAATATCATATCCATCGTATCCCGGCATTGGATTAACTTCTAAACACCAGTACTCTAGATCGTTAGTAACTTTAAAATCCCAACCTGCAAACTTTAACCCCAACGCAGCTGTTGCATTAATAATTTTTTGGTGTAAAGCTTCTGGTAACTCCCACTCAATATACTCAGCTTCTTCATGAAAATTGCGATAGTCTACCTGTGGACATTTTATCAATTCTGCGTGAACTCTATCACCCACTACATGCGCCCGCACATCAGCGCCCTTTATATATCTTTGTAAATGAACTGGGCCAGCGTCTGGGTGGAAATCGAGAAACTCCTCTGATTTTACCAGTCTACTATCCGCACGAACACCCGATGTTGTCTTAACAATTGTCAATCCAGCGTTAGCAAACTCAGCTAGAACTTCTGGATTGGAACTAGTAAGGCTATCAGCAACTTGAAAACCTAAAGATTTTAGATGAAACTCATGAAGCGGTTTTGAGAAATTATTTGCACCAGCACCAGGACGATTAATTACGTTACCGGGAATATGTTCTAGCCAACAGCAAAGTGCAGCAAGAAGACTTTTCCATCGCATCGCATCTTGTACATCTGATTGTACGGTTGAAAGGTCAATCAAGCGACAATAATAAGAACCATGAGGATTTAATACATATTTTTGGCTAGAACAACTTATCCAGCTTTGATTATCATCGGGTAATGCTAGCCTCCAATCTCCATTTTGAATTACTTCGCGTAAATTAATTACTTGGACTTCAGCACCACGAGATTCAGCATAGTTAACAAAATGACAAAAAGTGCGATCTGAATCAAGACCAATTGCATAAATCATGAGAAAATAGTCTCCAAAAGTGCGGGAGCAAAATCTGACCAAACAAACTGTATTTCTTCCAGCGATGGATAAGGGTTAATACGAGCAATATTGGCACTCTCTAAGTTGCTATCAATACTCCAAGTCACAGTGCCAAATACCAAATCTAAATTTCTCAGCAGCGAAATACTTTTTTCTTCTAGCTGCAAATGTTCTAGAGATGTATTGGTGCAACGCCATGCTTTATCTTCTAAAACAACAACAATTTCATATTCAAGGTTCGCCGAAACCCAACTTGCGCGAAATGGCCCCACCCCTTCAGGGATTTCTGGATACGCAGCAGTATTATAAGTAGTTAAATCTTGGAGATACCATTGTTTATCGAGTAATGCTTGCGGTGATGGTGGAACTTGCGAAGAGAATATTTCTAGATTGCTAGTATAACCACCCTTTAATTTAGTCAAATTAGAAGAATATGATAAATTACCCCAAAGACTATTTGCAGTTGGACGATTAATTACTGGTGATTTAGATAATGTCATCGCTGCCCATAAAGTAGCAAGACACTCATCATAAATAAAAGAATCATCAAAACTAGTGCGAATCGGCATCTGTGGCGGAATTCGTAAAATAACTGGGATTTCTGGTGTAATAGATAATTTTTCAGAAGTAACACTGATAGAAAACATTCTGGCAGCATTGCAAACATCTAAAACTTCACTCGTATAACCTTTTTGTCTAACCAATTCGTTAACTGCTTGACAAAAAATGTCATCAATTGAACCAATAATTAATAAATCCATAATATTTAGTCCATCATCTTTTTTATCGGAGGCTTAGATTCCCAACTTTTTGAAGAAGTCGGGAATCTATTTTTTCACAATCTCTATTTTTTAGAAGATTGGCTTATTAACTTTAATTAAAGTTTGAGGACGCGCATTTCGTAGTACAGGTATTTTTAGCTGATCTGCTGGTAAAATAACTGGATTAATTCTATCTATAAGAACACCACCACAGTTACCACTTTCGCAAGTCTCTTTACTATCCTTACCTTTATCGCTAGAATCTTTGCCTTTATCGCTCGATTCTTTTGTTTTACCACCGTCAGTTTCTAAGACACTATTCAACGGTCGTTGGTTCAAATTATAAAGAGTATCACGACGGGCAGCATTGCTAATAAAAGGCTTATTGGATACGCTATTATGAGAATTTACTTGTGGGATAGATTCAGCTTTAGCTACAGTGCTAATAATTGAACTAGCAATTGCTAAACCCATTACTAATGCTAAACGTGTAGAAGTTGAACTTGTAATTTTCATTTTGATTATCCTTTAAGTTGGTTTCTTGCTTTTGTTGTTTTGACTGGGTTGAAAAAATCAGATTAAGGTTTTCAGTTTTCACCTTTCACTTAGTCAATAGGTTTGCTTGGATATTTTTATGCAGTCTTGGCAAAAATTTTGAGAATTATTTTTTGAGAATAATTAAATATTAAATACAAATAGAAAAACCCCGTAGATGCGAGGTTTAATGCTGGAATAATTTTTACATTTTGCAGCAGTTTTGAAGTATAAAGCTATGGGTTTTGAGGCAAGAACTAGAAACTCTTTCTATCTGATTTTCAGTCCTGCTTTGTTTACCTCATCCTGCGGGTTCAGCAGTCGCTCATGGAGAGAACTCCCTTGGCCCTAGCCTCTCCCTTTGGGAGAAGACCGCGCTGCTTCACTTACTTGCAAACTTCTCTATTGTTGTTAGAGTAATAATTGATGCTGATTTTTAGTGATTATTTATCTCACTCTTGTTTGTTTTTGAAAGTATTCACGAGAATAGTAATTTTGTCTGCCGCTATTATCTAAAAACTGCGTATAGCCTTGCAACAGTAATTCTTGACGAGCAGATCCCAAGGTTAGAAAGGAATTTGCGAACCCTTTATTATAGTTGGCTGTTGCATATTTATGATTAGTATCTTGGACATTAATACCATAGGTAACTAATGGTGCAGTTCCCCAATCACAATCACTAGGATGACATTTGCCAAACACCTGAATATTTAATTTATTGCTACCACTTGAGGTAATTACTAAACGAGTAATATTAGAAGTATTGGCATCTTTATTTACCCAAGTACCAATAAAGTCAGCAGGTACAGCTAAAGCAGGATTGATTAAAGCAGTAGTTAAGATGCTACTAGCAGCAATAATACTCAAAGAACGTTTCAACATTTTAGTCACACTCCATTATTCGTAATTGTTTTTGTAACTTATTGATAAGTAGACACGATTACCAGTTGGCTAAGTATAAAATATTTCATTTAAGTCGAAATATAATTCTCACACCTTGTAGTAAAGTTTGTGTAGGCGTCCTTTAACGCTTTCAGTCTTTCTATAGGTTGGGTGACAATTTTTTATGCATCCTCGACAAAGCATCATTGAAATTTTTTCAACTTTTGTGCAATTTGACGCCGATCGCTTCAGTGGTTGGGCGACGGAATCAAAGCTACGTCGCAGTATGCAAAGTTGTCTCAACCGCACGTCTCAAGAAACTTCGGAACATTTTTGGGCTTTGTATTGGTATAAATTTTGGCTCATTTATGAAACGAAGCTACTGGCTAAAGAGCATCTGGCAGCTTACTTGCAAGAATCCTGTTATTGGGCATCCCAAAAAACAGTTAATAGTTTTGCGAGTACTCAGTACAATGTATCAGACTGTTTTCAAATTGCGATCGCTCAAGTTGATAAAGTCCTCAAAGGATTTAATCCAGATCGAGGCTTTATATTAAAAAATTACGCTACTGCCATCTTTAGCAGTGCTATTCGGGAAAATTTACGCCAAAATCGTGAAATTGATATTTGTACCGATTGGGGATTATTACGAAAAATTACTAAAAAATTTTTGGTGGAGTCTTTACAAAATGCAGGTTTGTTGCTAGAAGATATTAACGATTACGTCCTCGCTTGGAACTGTTTCAAAAGTATATATATCCCAACCCAAAAAGGTACTTCTCGCCAAATTCCTCAACCAGACAACGAGATTTGGGAGGCGATCGCTAAAGCTTATAATTCACAAAGTAGTCAGCAAGTCAATTCTCAAACTCTAGAAAAGTGGCTTTTAACTGCTGCTAAAGCCGCACGTCGCTATCGTTATTTTCCCGTTGACTCTCTCAATATCCCTAAAGGGAGCGATGATTCGTGGGAGTGGCTTGATAATATTCCCGGAACACAACAAGAATCTCTAATTAATGAAATTCTTGCCCAAGAAGAAGAACAAACAAGAAATTTACAACAAACTGAGATTAACAAAGTTTTAGTGGCTGCGATCGCTCAACTTGAACCGCAAGTACAAGAAATTTTGCAACTTTATTATGCTAAAGAACTAACTCAAGACCAAATTGCCAAACAATTACAAATACAGCAATATACTGTCTCACGGCGACTAAAAAAAGCCCAAGAAACTTTGTTACGCTTTTTAGCTAATTGGAGTAAAGATAGTTTGCATATTTCCGTTACTTCAGACCTACTCAATAATATAAACATACTAATGGAGGAATGGTTGAAAAATTACTATGGTGAATAACTGGGGAGTGGGGACAAAGGGAGTTAAAACCTCGTTCATCCACCTCAAAACCTCGTTAATCTAGCTACTTACAACATTTCATTAATTCGTAGTGAATTCTCTGCGCCCCTTTGCGTTTACCTTTGCGAACCTACCCTGCGGGAAGGCGAAGCGCCTATGCGTTTAAATTTCAACCCTCAATTCGCAACGATTTTACGCAAAGCTGAACTTAGAACCTCAACCCCAACCCCCAATCCCTATGACTACTGTATTTACTTTCGCTAACCCAACAGATACGGTTTTGGAAATCCCTACAACTACCCAAAACCAGGCGGATTTACACAGCCAAGCTTTTTCTAATGCTAATTCTCGCTATCAAGCTTATATTAATCAACTTTGCCTGGGTGCTATCTTGCTATGGTTGCAAGAAGACTGGACACCACAGACAAAAGTTTGGCCAACTAACACTGCTTTACCCAGCTTCTGGGAACTGGTTAATGGAATTGCACTCACGCTTGATACAACAAGATTAGTCTTAGTTCCTAGTGAAGCAATTGATTTGAGTGAATTGCGAGTCCCTCAAGAATGGGTGGATATTCCTAGTTGGGTAGGTGATTATTATTTAGCTGTGCAAGTTGAACCAGATGAAGGCTATGTCAGGGTTTGGGGTTATTGTAGCCATGAAAAACTGAAAATTCAAGGCAGTTATGATGCCAGCGATCGCACTTATTCCCTGGATGCTAGTGATATAATCAACGACATCAGCGTTTTAGCTACGGCGCGTCAATTGTGCCCAGAAGAACCCACCCGTAGCCCTATTAAAGAGATTCCGAGCTTATCGCCACAACAGGCAGAAAATTTAATTGCCCGTCTGGGAAACCCGGAAATACTTACACCCCGACAAGAAATCCCTTTTCAACTGTGGGGTGGATTAATTCAACATGGCGGTTGGCGACAAAATTTATATCAACAACGCTTAGGATTACCAGAACAGTGGTCAGTTATCCAATGGTTGCAAAGGGGTGTTTCTCAAGTTGCTGAGGCTGTTGGTTGGGGAAGCTTTGATTTACAACTGAGTGCTGCTGGGGCGCGGGGTGTGGAAGACACACAACCAAGTACTATTCTCTCTCGTCGGTTGGCGATCGCAGGTCAAATTTACGAACTTTTGATTAGACCACAAGGTGAGCCAGATGCAACTATTTGGCGATTTGAATTACGTAATGCCGCAATCGGTGCAGCTATTCCTGGTGGTTTTAAACTCCGATTACTTACCGAAGATTTACAGCCTTTTCCCAATAATGAAGATGTAGCTGCAACGGCTGTAGAACAACTCTACGTAGAAGTTGCCTTAGAAGCAGGAGAAAGCATAGTCTGGGAAATAGAACCTTTTCCCGACGATTATAATTGGGAAATACTCAAGTTTTAAAAAATAGGCGTTGCATATTTGCGGGATGATTTTGTTGGTTTTGTGAGATAGGCAACATGAGCGTCCTTTATGCTTCTCTCCAATCTCTGTGATTAATAGGCATGAGCTTTGTAAATGACCGAAACCACCGTCAACCAATCGCACACCACAGACCTACACTCGCTCCCAAAGTTAACCCAAACCTGCCATTGCCCCAAATACCCATTCCAGTAAGGCTCCCCATCAGCAACGGCAACAGCCGAGCCGATTGTGGAGACTAGCTGTTGGTAGAACTGATCAGCGCTGTTCAAACCTTGCTGCAATTTCAGCTTCAGGATTTTTGGGTATTGTGTCTTAGGAATTAGGTTGCTAGTTTAAATTATTTGCTTTTTCAACTGCTTTCTTTAACTCTTCAAAGGTAATACTACCGTCAAAGTCTGAATCATAATTTACTAGCAATTCCTGGGTACTACTGGTATTTGTTTCTGATGAGATGATTGCACTTAAACCAGGACTTAAAAAAAGATCATTAATGGAGATTTTGCCGTCTTGATCCCTATCTAAGGTATTAAAAAGAGATTGAAGCTCTTGCTCGGTTGTCATAAGTTTTTATCTGAAGTAGTTTTTCAACTTAATATCTCATTAATCTTTGATTAATCTCGCAAAATTAAATAAACTTGTTTCAATTGATGTAGAAACGGCGATCGCTGGGGCTGAGATCGGGTGTACGCTGTGGGTTACAGGGTTTACACGAGAACTCAGCCTTCAAAGGAAGCATCATCGCTTCGTTAGCATAATAAAAAGGATAAATGAACAGTAAAAATAAATCCAGTAACTTTTATGAGTCAAACACAATCGGAACTAAAGCTAATGACCTTCGATGAATTTATCGAATGGTATCCAGAAAACTCAGAAGTACGTTACGAATTACATGATGGGGTGATTGTGGAGATGCCAAAGCCTAAAGGGGAGCATTCTGATTTGGCTGGTTTTTTGATTGAAGAATTACTGATCACAATTAGAGAGATGGGTAAACGCGGTATCTGGACTATACCGAAAGAATCCATCATTAAACCATACCGAGAAAAATCAGGGTACGAACCGGATATTATTGTTTTAAATCAAGAAACTATTGATACCGAAACACGCTGGAAGAAGGAATCAGTTATCCATAATGCTAGTTCGGTCAAACTAATAGTTGAAGTAGTGTCAACCAACTGGCAGGATGATTATTACGATAAGCTTCGTGACTATGAAGCTATGGGTATACCTGAATATTGGATTGTGGATTATGGAGCTTTGGGTGGACGTGTATTTATTGGTAGTCCCAAAGTTCCGACTATTTTTGTCTGTGAACTTATTGATGGTGAATATCAAATGACACCCTTTAGAGGAACAAACCTTATAGTGTCTCCTACTTTTTTGCAGTTGAATCTAACCGCACAACAAATTTTTGACTCGGTGATTTAAACTTTTTGGAGTTCAAAAAATTGTCAATGCAAGATTTTTAAACCTTACAGCGCTTTCGGCTATTATGCAATATAGTTTTCTCCTTGCCGCTCTCCCAATACTTGTCGGTTAAGGGGGAAAGGGGAAGGGGAAAAGGGAAATAAAAAACCTTTAACCTTTTGTGTACGTTGTCAAAGCGTAAGTCCTACACTCGTTTCCCACAGTTCGACTGCTTTTTGCTCATCGTAGGATTCATCAGACGATCGAATTTCCTTCAGTCCATCAAAATATCGGCCTGTCACCATTAAGAGTGCGGGATCGAGAATGAGTCGAGCCAGCGCACTGCCCATCACTTGAGAGTCTCTCGATTGCTCTAGAATCGATGCTGACAGAGTTGCCCTGAGCGCAGAGCGTTCTGATTCGCTATAGTCTCGACTCAACTTTGTATCAAGCATCAAGCCCGGATTAAACGCATTCACTGTAATCTTCGACTGCTGCTTTTGCAAACGGCGCTCTAGTTCATAAGTACAGAGTAGGTTGCAGAGTTTGGAAGTGGTATAGCGCACCCGCCCAACCGTTCTCATGTCCATCTGATTATCATCACCCGTCCCAAATGCTAGAGCGTTTGCATCCTGATAGTTTGGGTGAGGCATTCCAGTATTTGTTTCTGGATTGTGGGTATCACTACTGACAAATACAATGCGGGAGGGGTCACTTAACTGTGGCAGCAGCAAATTGACAAGTAGAAAGTGTCCTAGATGGTTTACGCCAAAGGTCATCTCGAATCCATCTTCTGTGTAGCGTGTACCTGAAACGATTTGAACTCCTGCATTACATACGATCGCCTCTAAAGGGGGATGTTTTCTGGTCTGGAAATCTTGCACGAACTGACGCACGGATGCCAGAGATGCCAAATCAAGGGTCATCCCTTCAATAAAAGAATAGTTCGTTTCAGCAGTCAATTGTTGAACGGCTTCTTCAACTCTGGGCAGATTTCGACTGGCGATGATAATGTGCCAGTTCGTGCAAGATTGTGCGATCGCTTGGGCGCAATAGTATCCCAGACCACTATTACCCCCTGTAATGATCACCGTTTTACTAGCTTTAATTGGAGTTTGCATCATGTTCAGCCTGTAAATTGAAAACCTATGTCAAACTTAAAGGATGGAGCATACTCCAATGTCAAGCAATTGTAGATTGCCGATAGCGACGCGGAAAGCGACTGTGCGTAGCGTCTTGTAGATAAGAGAATTGACGATAGCGACGTGGAAAGTGACTGTGCGTAGCGTCTTTTAGATTTATTCCGCCCACTTTCCTGCTGGGCTTGTACCAAAAATATTCAATCTCCAATCTGCCCTATTCAATCTCCAATCTTCTCAGTCAAGCAGAAATCTTCAATCTCAAGAGCGATGTATGTTGATTAGCGAACTCTCTCAGAAAGTAGGACTCTCGAAAGACACGATCCGTTTTTACGAGAAGGCTGGACTTTTAGACTCAAGCAGCAAGCGTTCAGAGAATAACTATCGGAATTACAGTGATGAAGCAGTCTCACGCTTAGAGTTCGTCCAGCATGGAAAAGCCCTTGGATTTACGCTCAGTGAAATAAGGAAAGCTCTCAATGAGTGGGACACCTCTTCAACTGAAGATAAGCTGCGGAGCATTCGCAATAAGATTGCAGAAATGGATCAGAAGATTGGGCAGTTTCAAGCGTTTAAATCTCATCTCGTCGAGAAGCTCAAACGGATGGAAAGCACAGACAGGCGCGTAGCTTTAAAGGCTACTAACCGCACAGACTAATGGTGTTTGCAGGGAATGCTTTTCTATGCAATCAATATCAGTAGCATTGGCTATTTTACGCGCAATTCCTGCCATATTGATCTGCTGCACATAAATATAAATTTTTTGCATAATTTTTCTGAGTTAACTGGTCAACAAGAAAGTCGCGGATCTGAATCCCCGACTGATAGCGAGTCATCGTACTGTTTCAGAGAAGCAAGCTACGCTTTTAGCATCTCGTAGAGAGGTCTTAATTCAGAATAGCTGAATTCTTCTTCAACAGCCCTGAAATCAGAACTGATGATTTTTGGTTTTGACTCGCTGATACAGTTCTTCCATTGTTTCAATAAAGGAAGCATCATTGTGCCAGAAATCAGGAAAATCCCCTTGTTTCTTAATCAAAATTGCACAGATACTACTTGGAGTCGCCACTTCAATAGTTTGTGGTAATCGTTTTGTACCTAACCAAAATTCTCTGGCATTTGGCATTTGGTTAAGAGATTGCTTTTCTAGCTTAGTGTACAGCGAATTAGAAAGTTCTAAAGGAATTTCCTTAGTATTCAGTTCTTCAGATAGAGCTTTTCCCAAAGGAGAATCAGCTAATTTGGCTTGAAGTTCTGCTTTCGATAATCCCCGTAATTCAAATAACAACCAGGGATTATTATCTAATTGAGAAGCCACTAAATAGTAAACTCCAGCAATGTGCTTACAGGGATTAGCATAATCTGGGCAATCGCATTTAGTTTTGAAATCCTTACTACTATGGGGTAATAAATGTAGTCCCAAATGAGAGAAAGTATCTTCAATATTTTCTGGGACTTCATTTAGCAGCAATCGAGAAATGATGCTGGCTTTAGAAGAAAGCTTTTGGATAGCTTCATTCCAACGGTTTTTAGCAATAGGTGTAATCTTAATCTCTATATTATAAGTTGGTTCTTTGTAGACTCCAAAATAGGGATTAACTGAGCCTTTGACTTTGGCAGTAATTTTATTTAAGTCAATCTCAAAGCTTTTGACTTTACCACCGCTAGCATAAGACCGTCCTCTTTTGAGTCGGTTATCATCTGTAAAAGCTTCTAGTGCTTGAATAAAGCGATCGCCCCACCAGGTTCGACTAAATTTAGCCATAATATTTATTCCAAAATTGCACTCTTGTTCAATGAAATCAACCGCTTAAAGGCTTCATTATCTAATTCGGTGAGCCAAGATTCATCGCTACCAACAACAGCATCAGAGAGTTTTTTCTTATCTTCAATCATTTGGTCAATTCTCTCTTCTAAAGTCCCAATAGCAACAAATTTATGCACAAAGACATTCTTTTTCTGACCAATACGGAAAGCACGGTCAGTTGCTTGGTCTTCAACTGCTGGGTTCCACCAACGGTCAAAGTGAAAGACATGGTTGGCTTTCGTAAGGGTGATACCTACGCCCCCTGCTTTCAAGGAAAGGATAAAAACCGATGGTTCTGTATTTGGGTCTTGAAATTCGGTAATCATTTGTTCCCGACGTGGGCGACTCGTGCCACCATGCAAATAGTAAGTATTGCAATGCAGACTATGTTTGAGATGTTTTTCAATCTTTTCACCCACTTCCGTAAATTGACTAAAAATGAGTAAACTTTCTCCTTCATCAACGGCCTCCTCAACCATCTCTGCTAACCGACTGAGTTTGTGCGAACGCAGTGGTGAAAAATCGCTCCCATCTTGCAGAAATTGGGCTGGATGATTACAAATCTGCTTCAATTTCATCAGGGTTGAAAGAATCAATCCTTTGCGCTGAATTCCCTCTGCTGATTGCAATTGTTTTTCTACATCTAGTACTACCACTTCATAAAGCGATGCTTGCTCTTTGGTCAGGTTAGTGTAGAGTTTTTGTTCAACTTTGTCTGGCAAGTCATTAATAATAGATTGGTCAGTTTTTAACCTTCGCAGAATTAGAGGTTCTACCAGTTTTTTCAAGGTGGCAGATTTCACACGGTCATTGTCTTTTTGAATCGGAATCTCGAAGATTTTCCGAAACTGGGCTTCTTTACCCAAGTAACCAGGATTGAGAAAGTTAAAAATTGACCACAAATCCAGTAAGCGGTTTTCTACAGGAGTTCCTGTTAATGCCAGCCGATGTTTAGCTCTTAGTTTTAAAATCGCTTTGGTTTGGGCAGCTTTCGGATTTTTAATATTTTGTGCCTCATCCAGTACTAAACGTTGCCACTCGATGCTGCTCAATAACTTTTCATCTTTGCGGACTAGAGTAAAGGAGCTAATTATCACATCGTTTTGTTGACAAGCAGCTTTGAAATCAGCTAGATTTTGCAGCCTAGTGCTACCATGATGCACCATAGTTTTTAAATGAGGTGCAAATTTGGCAATTTCTTTCTGCCAGTTGCCGACAACAGAAGTCGGGGCAATTAATAGTGTCGGTAAGGCAGATAAAGAAGTAATCTTTTCTCCTACTTTCAGAGCTGAATGTAACTCTTTCTCTTGCACTAATCGGGCAATCACCTGCACGGATTTACCTAAACCCATATCGTCTGCCAAACAGCCATTTAATCCCAAATTTTCCAGATATTGTAGCCAGGAAACACCACGTTTTTGATATTCTCGGAGTGTACCTTGCAGATTATCAAGTTCAGAAATTGGTTCTAGGCGACTTTTATCTTGTAGCTTTGCTATCATCTCTGACAAAGCTTCATCATGTTCAATTTCCCATTCTGACCCCAATTCAGCACTGCGTTGTAGAAACTCCAGTAAGGTCATCTGGGGTTGTTCGTTACCGTGGGACTGCCAAAATTCGAGTAACTGCTGCATTTTATCCCGGTCTAATTCCATCCATTGACCGCGAAAATGCACTAGGGGAGTTTTAGCATTAATCAGTTGTTCCCATTCAATAGGTGTGACAGTTTGCTCCCCAATCGCTAACTCATACTGATACTCCACCAGTGAGTCTAAGCCGAAATAGCTTTTTGTTTCCCCTTTCGTTGCAGCAAGTTTGCTACCCGATGCTTTGAGACGAATTTTGGCGCGGCGACGACCTGTGGGAGTATACCAAGCAGGTACAATTACTTTGAATCCTGAGTCTTCCAGTACCCAAGCACTTTCAGTAAGGAAATCAAATGCTTCATCTAAGGTAAGTTGCATTGCGATTGGACTAGCTGTTTCCAACCCAAGCCATAGTTTGGGATACATCCGGGCTGCATACCCCAGATTCAGCAGCAAATTTGTTTCAAAATCTTTACCAAAATCTTTATGTACAGCAGTTTTGGAAAATTGATTCATTGTCCAGTAGTCTGCTAACGCTAACTTCAAGGATGGATCTTGTTTACTCGCTACTAGAAATTGAATTTGCCAATTGTCTATTTGTGACGATGAAGGAGAATGTAACTGGAAGCACAGATGAAAAGGTGAATCAGCTTGAGTACGAGTAATTTTGGTTTTCCACACCAACCATTGCTGATATTCCTTGAGGGCAGTATTTGTTGTTAGTGGATTATGCTGACGAGGATAAAAGCAAGATTCAATTAGAGAATCAGCAATTTGTTTGTCAAAAGCGACTGTAGATGGGGTGTGAGTCACTAAATCATGAAGTACATATTCGGAAAAGTGACGCAATAGTGTTTCTCGATCAAAAAATTCAATGCAATCGCTAATTTTTGCTTTACCTGCCACACATATTAGTGGCATATAGTCAATATATTTCAGAATATTTGCTTCATATTGTTCGGAAATAATTTCCCAGGTAGCATAAATTTCAAATGCTGCTTTCTCAGTCTTGCTTTTGCCTTTTTTCTTCGGATTTTCCGATGATGACTGTCGATATTTTAGTGCTGGAATAAATTGGTCTTTGAGGATTACTTGTTTAAAACTTTGAGTGTAATGATACCAAAATAATAAATCTGAACCAATTTGAAACTTCTCCGCATTATATATTGCTAAAAAATGGATATCTTTAAGTAGTTTAATAATATTAAGTGCTATTCCGTTTTTGGTAGACACTACTGTTTCATAACAATCAATCTGCCAATATTGGAATTCTTCATAGCTGTCAGTCAACTCAATTTCTAAATACTTGGTTAATTCTGGGGAGGGTAGGGGCTGATTATTGGTGGTTGGTAAAGCAAAGTATTTGGGAGATATCGTAAAGCACAATTTAGTCTTGTCTTCTTTAATCCCTAATTCTTCTACTAAAAAGGCGATTAATTGGGATTCTACCAAGTGTCCAGGATGAATTTGTTGACTATTGGTGTGACTTTTTTGGGATAATTGAGTTTCTACCCACAAGTAAAAAGACCCTGACTGAATAAAGTCAGTTTCCTCCTTTGGTATCCAGGTGCCATGAAGTATTCTCATAGTTATAATGCCTCTGGATTATTTGGAAATTCACGCGCCTTAGAATTACTTTATCAAACAGAGGTGCTAGAATTATCACCTTTATGCAAAAGAAAGCGATGACGCTATAAGCGATGACGCTATAGTGCGAACTATAGAGGCAGCAGTCCCATACTTCCCTTACAACTCAAAATCAAGAGTAAAGGTTTGGTCATCAGAATCAAGAATTTGGTTTTCGATAGTAGATGGCTCTTGAGTCATTGAAGGAAGTTTGTTATCTTCAGTATTATTCGGCGTGAAAGCTACTTGTTGTGTGGGAAATGCACCCTTTCTGAAAGCAAAATAACAATCAACTATAAAGTAAAGCGTGTCCAGGTAACTTTTATCTAGTTTTTGGGATTCTGCAAATATGCGCTCTCGGTAATTATCTTTGAGGCGAACTTTTTCCGGTGCTAAGTCTTTTTTATCTGCCATTGTTATAACTTCACTTAAAAGATGTAGTAATTGGGTTCTTGCTGCTGATGGCCTTTGCCATCTCTAAAAGCCCAGAGACATTGGCTTCTACCGGGTTGTCCAGGATTTTGAAGCCGTTTTTCTCCAACAGCTTCTTAAATCCTGGTAAGAGGCAACCTCCACCAATCGCCCAGATTTCATCCCCCTGGTGCTTGGCATCAAGCGTGAGACTCACTACTTTCTTCAAGTATTTTTCATACCAATCTTTCAAACAAGCACTGTATATATCTTTGATATCGATGTCACGGCTGTATCGGGTATGCCCCATTTCCAAACAAAATCGGATTTTGGATGGATCTCCGATTTTTCCGCCATTTAAATGTTTCATTTTTTGGGAGATATCATCAATGAGAACTTCTACACCTATAGGGTAGGCAGTGTGAACTTCTCGTTTCCCTTGGTTGTAACGAGAATACAGGGTTGTTCCATTGCCAAAGTCTAAAATGGTTAATTTTTTTGGTAGTGGATGCCCAAACAATGCACCCATACCCTCTAGCACAACTTTCAGCACTTCTACTTTTACTTCTGATTGCTTGCCAGCAAGTATTGGCTGATATTCTCCATTGAGTACTTTTTGTAGTTCTGATGCCAGAGCAACATCATGTAAACTGACAACTAATTTTAAGTGCCAAGCCTTACGGTGTGGTAGATGTGCCAATGCACCCAATAAAGTCAATAATGCGTTGTTAACTTTATTTTCATTATTATCGGTATTCCGGTCAAAATAATTTCCTGTCCGGTAAGCTGACTCTCCAACTGTATAAGCACTACCGTTAAAAACTACACGCCCTGGCACATCTTCCATCTCGGCATTGGTTATATAGCTAGGCACACGAACTACTTCAAAGCCATCGATTAAAAGTTTGAGACTTCCGTAACCGTTATCGAAACCCGCAGGAAAAATTTTTTGTAACGTGTGAATGTTTGACATAGGCTCCAAGTAATACACAATAAGTTGTGAAAATTATCTGTTCAAGTGATCTGCAAGAGCAAGAGAAAGAAGAATAAAATAACTTCACTCTTATTTCCCAACTCAAGAGCTTATCATAACCCTTTGGGGGCTAAGTGGGGTACAAAATATCAAATAGTCAAATATACCCTACTTAGCACCTATATAGACCCTATATAGGGGTCAAAATATCATAAAAGTCCTGAGCTATTGTTGGGGTATATATAGCCCCCATGCAGCCCCCAACAGGATTTTTTGAAATCTTTTTTATCAACGTAGCAGAAATTAAATTAGATGGTTGGCTGTTTGATTTATACTTCAATGCCTCTGTAAGATGTTCAGGGTGATAAGCGTGGTCTAGTAGGATCGTGATTTTGGGAGTAGCGACGGGTTTCGACTGGAAATAAGCGATGTTGAGAGTTAATATCTCAATTAAACCTGCATCATCCGAGACATTCGCAGGGGTGCAGTGCGTAAAGAAGGGAAGGTTGGAGTAGCTAAAAAATATTGCTGGAATAACCTATAACTGCTGGATTTGACTCAAGAAGGGGCAACTGATCCACAAATGGGAGTGGAAAAGTTTAACCTTTGTAATTGGCTAGTCTAATGCTATGTTCCTTTTTTTCTGATATCTTCCCACAGTTACACCTCAAAGATGTTATTGGTGGGCTACTGGTAGGTGCTAGAACAGTAGTAATTAGCGAATCTTAGAGCAGAAGGAATTAACCTTAGCCATATACAAGGTTATGAAACTAATGTTAGTTTCATAACCGACCCGTATATTATGTCTCAAGTTGCCACTATCAAATATTTGAGTTTCAAAAGACATTGTAATGAAAAAGAAAACAGTTAAAAAGCAGATCCGGCTAACAATTGCTAGTAATGCAGGCGGGTCAGGTAAAACCACGGTAGCAACCCATTTAGCATATGCTGTAGGTGCCAAAGGTTACAAAGTTACCCTAATAGAACTCGATCAAAACGGCTCACTATGTATTTTTGCAAGGCTTGCACCAGCATCAATGGAGCAGTCTCTAGCTGCTGTCTTCAAAAAAACATTTACAGGTGACTACCCACTTGTTCCACTTTGGACAGAACATCTTCCCACGGTGACGGCTATTCAAGGAGGAAAATTTCTCGAAGAAAGTATTGCAGAAATATATAACTATAATCGCCGTCACTACACACTGAAAGATAGATTAGAAGATTTTCCCTTAAATAGCGATTTGATTATTTTTGATACTCCTGCTTCCTTAGAGCCTATGGGTTTGATTGCACTAGCAGCTTCTACACATGTGCTTGTTCCTATCAAACCAGAATATAAAGATACAGGAGCTTTCGCAGGTTTTTTAGATTGGTTCTATAGTAAAGTAGACGATTTGAGATTGAAACCTCAACCTGAAATATTAGGGTTTGTACCTACACGAGTAGATTTATATGGCGTTGGGGCACATCGAGATATTTTAGGTTTAGACAAAAAAGGCAACCTCAGAACTGATATTGAGCCTGAGAGAACTCTTCCCTTTCTAATTAAACAGATGGGAATCCGATGTTTTCCCTACATTCGAGAATCTAATTACTACCTTAAAGCTAGCGGTTCTGGATTACCCTTAAATTTATATCGACCTGGTTATGATGCTAGTGAAGACTTTAAACCTATTGTGACTAGCTTAATTAAATTGATGACAGAGGAACTGTAATGCCAAGTAAAAAACCTGTAGAAATTAGTCAACTGTTTGGCCAAGCAGGTCAGTCTCAGCAAATTCACCAACTTAAAAGTCAGATAGAGAAACTCGAAGTAGAAATTATACAGATGCGAACAAATGTATTTAGTTCAGAAGAAAAAACTACATTAGAGCAACAAATTGAGCAACTCACTAATCAACTGGCTACTCAAGGAGGGATACATGAAATTGCAGTAAATCTTATAGATCCCGATCCGGCTCAACCGAGACAAACGTTTCCTCAATTAGTAATCCAAGAACGAGCAGAAAGTCTGCGTCGGCAAGGTCAGCAAAACCCAATAGTGCTTATTCCACAACTTGATGGACGCTACAAAATATTTGATGGAGAACTCAGATGGAGGTCAGCTCCATTTGCTGGAATGACAAAATTGAAAGCTGTTTTTCTACCTAAAGAAGAAACTTCAGATGAAGTCGTAGTTTTTGAGGGTCAACTGGTAAGTAGTATTCACTCCCAAAAACTTCATGACCTTGACTTAGCAACTGCTCTTATTCGATTAATTATTTATAAGTATCCCGATCTGAGCGGACGAGAAGACGAGATTCCAAAGTTTTTGAATGCTTTCATTAACCGACTAGTCCGCAGCAAGAAGCTTCAATATCTCGCACTGATTAAAGATTCTGATTTGATGACACAGCAAGAATGGCTAGAAACATCTGATTTCAAGGAACATGAGGAACATGAGATTGTCTCAGTTTTGTTAGGACTACAACTCAATCCGGTATCGATTAATAACAATATCTTTCCTCTTCTTAAAGTGCCGGAAGACCTCAAAAATGTCATTCGCTCTGAAGGGTTAGAAACCAGCAAAGTAAGAGAACTCAATAAATTATCCTCTGAACAGATGAAGATTGATGAATCTAAAGCTTTGACGATTCGTACTCAGGTAACTAATCGAGTCATCGAAGAAAAACTATCATTGAGCCAAACTAAAACACTAGTTAAGCAAACCTTAGAGCAGTATAGTACTTCTAATTCTAAAGCCAAGCAGAACAAACAGATGGACAAAACTATTAAGGATATCCAGTCAATAAATTTAAAAATATTGGAACAGACACGACTTATTAAACTACGCCAAGTCCTTCAAGAAAAGCTCGATGAGATTAAAACCCTGATGTAGTAAGCAGTTTTTGTAATATAGTTGTCCCCGACAAAGTGAGTTACCAATTCAAGGTGTCATCTACTTTGTTCTAAACGTTTTTGCTCACCTCGCTGATAATAGGTATAATCAGGCTCGCTTTACTGCGAAAGCTACCGCCCTCTCAAGCACCCAAAAAATCGCTAGTCCTACTTAAGAAAAGGAAACCTAGAACACCGATTCAGTATTCAGAGTCATGACGAAAAACTCGAGTTTCTTTTAGGCGCAAGAAGGAAATTGTGGTTGAAATGACCTAAAAATCTGGTTTTCCAGCCTCGCGTTTTATTACTGAATCGGTGTTTTAGAGCGATGACATATAGGAGTGATGAAGGGAAATTAGGGTGAATTTTCGATAACACTAATGCTGGGTGCGCTGTATAGTATTTATGTACTACAATAACTCCACTCCCAGTACTATAATGATGTGCGGCATCTGAATCATAAGCAATGTCCACTCCCCCTAATCTTTCCCCTCAACAAGTAAGTGCCTTTCCTCAACACGAAACAATCACCGGAGTCGTAGAACGTTTAACTTTTTACTCTGCTGAATCGGGTTACACTGTGGCAAGGCTGACCCGTCCCCGTAGCACCGAACTCACAACAATTGTTGGCAGCTTTGCTAATATTCAGCCAGGTCAAACTCTACAGCTAACTGGTTTCTGGCGTGATCATCCACAATTTGGGCCACAGTTCCAGGTAGTTAATTATAAAGAAACCAAACCAGCCACTCTCACTGGAATTGAGAAATATTTAGGCAGTGGACTCATAAAAGGTGTTGGGCCAGTAACAGCCAAACGCATCGTAGCTCACTTTGGACTTGAAACCCTCGATATTATCGAAAACCAGATTGAACGACTGATTGAAGTCCAGGGTATTGCCAAAAAGCGGATCACTCTCATTAAAAACGCCTGGGAAACTCAAAAAGCCATCAAAGAAGTGATGGTATTTCTCCAGGGGCATGGCGTTTCTACCACTTATGCTGTGAAGATTTACAAGCAATATAAGGATGAGGCAATCGCCACTGTCACCAATAACCCCTACCAGCTAGCAGCCGACATCTACGGTATTGGTTTTCTGACTGCTGACAAGATTGCGAGAAATATCGGAATTGCCCCTGACTCAGAATTTCGTTACCGTGCAGGAATTATCCACTGTTTAAGTGAAGCTGCCGAAGATGGCCACTGTTACCTGCCACAAAGCGAATTGATTGAATCGGTAATCAAGCTGCTGGCTACCGAATCTTATCAGCCCACAGAAGAAGCGATCGCGATCATTATTAAAGATATGGCTCTCGCGGACGACCTGATTAGAGAGCGGGATGAAGAAAAAACGCTACTTTGCTATAAGCCGACTTACTTTCATACAGAACAGAATTTAGCTCAACTGATACGCCAACGCTTGGAAAATCCTGTTGGCACTGACATTGAGCGTGTGCGTGATTGGATTGACCGCTTTACAGCCAGCCGGAAAATTCAGCTTTCAGAACAGCAACGCCAAGCTGTAGAAACAGCAGCCTATTCCAAAATCATGATCCTCACTGGTGGCCCTGGCGTTGGAAAGACCTTTACCACTCACACCATAGTTAGTTTATGGAAAGCGATGGGTAAATCTATTGCAATGGCAGCACCCACTGGACGCGCTGCTCAACGTTTGGGTGAAATGACTGGGCTGGAAGCTAAAACTATTCATCGCTTGTTAGAATTTGACCCCCGCTCAAGGGGTTTCAAGCGTGATAGCGAAAATCCTTTACCCCACACGGCAATTATTGCTGATGAAGCTTCGATGCTTGATTTGTTTCTGGCTTACTCCTTGGTTAAAGCAGTATTGGCTGGCGCTCTACTGTTGTTAGTGGGTGATATTGACCAGTTACCGTCTGTAGGGCCAGGTCAAATACTGGCTGATTTGATTAATTCTGGGCGAGTTCCCGTGGTGCGGTTGACCCAGGTATTTCGCCAAGCTCAACAGAGCGCAATCATCTCTGCTGCTCACCAGATTAATCGAGGAATTTATCCCACAATCGAGCCAATCTCCGACAATCCTGTGTCCGACTGTATTTGGCATGGCGGCGGACATCAGCCTGAACATGGAGTGCAGGCAATCTGCGAGTTGATTACCGATTTGATTCCACGCTTAGGTTTTAATCCTGCCACTGATGTCCAAGTGCTTTGCCCGATGACACGGGGAGTAATCGGGACTCGTAACCTGAACACAGTATTGCAGCAGTTGATCAACCCACCCAGCCCCAACAAGGTGGAGATCAACAGAGGTGGGAATTTATTACGCGAGGGCGATCGCATCATCCAGCTAACCAACGACTACAACCGCGAAGTTTTCAACGGCGACTTGGGAATAATCCTCACCATTGATACTGTCGAGCAGGAAGTTACAGTTTTGTAGGGAGCAACGCGATTTTGTGAGGTCGGATCAAAAACCAGCGATCGCTAAAACTTACATTTCTGCATAAGGTGATTTTATTTGCAATTAACATACGTAATTGCACGAAAAATTATCTTGATGAGATATCCCAAAAAGATTGCTAGTAAATCATTTGACGATTATTTCCAAATATGTCTGCAATAATTATTTAAGACTTGGTATCAATTATGGCAGTAAATAAATTAAATGCCGAATTAAAGTATAAAATTTATCAGGCACTTTGGGGTTTGATAAACGAATTAAAGATAGAGTCAGAAAAATTATCCCAACTTTTAGCTATCCATTGACAACGAAGGTGCAACATAATTTCTGCGTTATCTTGAAGCCAAAATTTGCTATTACCTTTCATACGTAAATTAACAACTTGACGAATTAAACTTTCAACAGCACCACTACCAAGAGGAAGTTTTTTGGTTGCAACTTCATTATATTTTACAAGCCTCCGTCGGTAAGCTTTTAAAATATAGTTTCGCTCTCGTACCAAATTTTTAAGACGCTCTCCACTTGCCCCGGAGATAAATTCATCCATGTTTCTGATTAAATTTAGTGTTTGACCTTTCCTTAAAGTTTTTCGCGCCTTTTTAAACCATTGTTGACGCTCATTGTTTGTGTTAAAAGCAGCATCAGCAAAGTCTTGTAAATGTGATGCAGCGTGAAAAAAGTCTAATAATTGATAAGTTTCAGGTGGGCATTTTAACTTTTTGAGTAAAGGGGGAATATGTATCCAGATCCATTCTGCTCCATCCGCAATTAATAAAACCTGTTTCGCCTGACTAATGCCTAAATTAACCAAGTACATCTCTAATATCTGCAAAAATCTTTGATATCCTTGATAAGTTCCATCATTGGTAATTGAAACCTCTCCATTCCTGATTTTTTCACCTTGTTCATTCACTACATAAATTGTTAATAGTTTTGGCTCAATCCATTCTCCTGTAAAGCCTACACGATTAGTCTTAGCCTTACGTCTGCCTTTTTTATTAATCCGAATCCGTGTACGACCGCCATCTACAGCTTTTAACTTCACGCTGGTCTTTAAGAGTATTACTCGTAGGTAAGTTACCAAGCTCTAAACTTGTTATTTTCGATTCACGTAAATTTATGCCAATTTTACCAAAGTAATATGTTAGCCGTTCTATGCGTTTTAGACTAATATTTACGCCCCAATCGATTAATGTTGTCCGTGCTGCCTCAAACGAGCCAGCAATTGCACCATATTGAGCAACAGTCGATAAAACTCCAGGGGTTAAACCTTCGGACATTCCTAAATATCTTAAGAATGGGCAGAATCCAACATGAGTAGATTTTTTATTTTTATTTGGTTGAGTCTGACGTTCAACTACATACGGTAGCTTTAAAGTTACTGCAACATTCCCAACTGTTAATATTTGCCGTTTTTTACAACCGTGCTTTCGCGTCTTATTGTGCCACCATCCCTGAGTTTCCTGCATTGTTTTGTGCAAAAATTCTTGAGATTTAGACAAGTTATGGAGCAATAAAGCAATACATTCTCCTGCTAAAATTAATGCCGATTCCCTAATTTCTTTTTCACGTAATTTGAAAGTTTGTCCATTCCATTCTGGGATATTCGTTAATTCTAAAACTTTCGTAACTTTTTCTTGAAAGTGTGACACTGATTTGCTTAAATCAAAAGTACAATATATATTATTTTTCATGGTAAGCATTCCCTATTTTCGTTTTGATGTCAGATATCAAAACCTTTACTCCAAAGGGAATCCTACCTTTTTTTGTATCCTAAAATCATCTCTAATTTAACCCAGTATAAATGATTAGTTAAGGGTAATAAATATTCTAAGTACAGATAAATAGGTTTTTAGCGATCGCACCTTTTTTGGCCGACCTCACAAAATCGCGTTGCTCCCGTTTTGTATGGTGATCGGACTGTGGTTTACGATTACGCTGACCTGAATGAAATTGCGCTAGCGTTTAGTATCTCAGTCCACAAGTCCCAAGGGGGAGAGTTTCCCGTGGTTATATTTCCTCTTTTCATGCAACATTACATGATGTTAACGCGGAATTTGTTTTACACAGGACTGACCCGTGCCAAGAAGTTAGCGATTGTTGTAGGAGCAAAAAAAGCGATATCTCTGGCGGTGCGCTCTACTGATGACCAACGGCGGTACACAAGGTTACAGCAGAGGTTACTTCAGGCAGGACTGAATTGTTAAAAATAAAAAAATTTATTGAATTATTTGATTTATACTTTTAAATCCCCTGGTTTAAAAAAGTCGAAAAGTTTGTATGTCCAGCCTGAGTTCCGACATGGTTCGCATCTATTTGCAAGAAATTGGTCAGTATCCTTTATTAAAGCCAGAGGAAGAAATCGCTTATGCAAGACTTGTACAAGAAATGATTGTCATTGAGCAATCTAAAAATGAACTTACCCAACAGCTAGACCGGGAACCAACAATGACAGAATTAGCCAATGCTGTCGAAAAAACCGAAGCACAAGTCCGAGCAATACTGCACCTTGGCCAAAAAGCTAAACAGAAAATGGTGACAGCTAACCTGCGACTAGTAGTTTCTGTTGCCAAAAAATATCAGAACCGCAATTTGGAATTTTTAGATTTGATTCAGGAAGGAGCAATTGGTTTGCAAAGGGGTATAGAAAAGTTTGACCCCAACCTGGGGTATAGACTCTCAACTTACGCCTATTGGTGGATTAGCCAAGCAATAACCAGAGCAATTGCAGAACAATCGCGCACTATTAGATTGCCTGTTCATCTAACTGAAATACTTAATAAAATAAAGAAGGTGCAGAGAGAAAGCTTTCTAAAACTCGGTCGTCATGCTACTGCTGAAGAAGTGGCTGCATCATTAAACATTAGCCCAGATAAGCTTCGAGAATATCTCAGTGCCTCTCGTACAGCCATTTCTTTAAATAAAAAAGTCGGAGATGAGCAAGAAACAGAATTGGGCGAAATTTTAACAGACGTTGGTGTTTCACCAGAAAAACTCCTCACCCAAGAACTTCTCACCCAAGACGTGGCTAAATTATTAGGGCGTGTCATCAATTAGGTAAACTTGAGTAGGTAATGCTTGGGATAAGGCAAATAGAGAAACAATGACTCGACGTTATGCGCTGCGAGATGATCAGTGGGAGAGGATAAAAGACTTACTGCCCGGAACACAAGGGTATGTCGGAGTGACAGCAAGAGATAATCGGTTGTTTGTGGAAGCAGTACTGTATCGTTATCGGGCAGGGATACCCTGGAGAGACCTCCCAGAGCGATTTGGAGATTTCCGAGTGATTCATACTCGTTTTAGCCGATGGTCAAAAACGGGGGTTTGGGAAGGAGTGTTTCAGCACTTGGCAGACGATGCCGATAATGAATATGCGATGATTGACTCCACGATTGTCCGCGCCCATCAGCATAGTGCTGGTGCAAAGGGGGGGAGCCATCTACTGAAGCTATTGGTCGCAGCAAGGGTGGATTGAGTACCAAGATTCATGCTGTAGTGGATGCGTTGGGCAACCCACTAAGCTTCTACCTGACACCAGGGCAAGCTTGCGACCTTGATGGAGCCGACCAACTGCTACCCAAGATTGTTGCTGACACGGTGTTAGCAGACAAAGGCTATGATGCAGATGAGCGAGTCATTGAGCGGCTTCAAGCACAGGGTAAAACCGCAGTGATTCCCCCCAAGCGTAACCGTAATAACCCTCGTGACTACGACCAAGATTTGTATAAAGCTCGTCACCTGATTGAAAACTTCTTTGCCAAACTCGGCAGGACTGTGGTCGGGTAGCAGGACTATATCGCTATAATCCCGCCCCCTCAGAACCGGACTTGCGCCTTGCAACGCATCCGGCTCAAGCAAGTCATAAACTACAAATTGTTCCAGAATGTATTTGCTGATGGCAGTACAGATGTACGAGTTGTAGGTTGCCGTAATTATCACCACCACCCTGAGATTTTGGCTTTTTATGATGGAGATGTAACTCTTCATCATTTAATAGCGATTCCCCGCAGATAGGACAGACATATTG
>NNBT01002066.1_pt1 | contig 27512 bp, 26 predicted proteins | sample 1173831 | NCBI WGS metagenome assembly NNBT01 (sample SAMN07173936, study PRJNA388173) | plant metagenome | isolation source: symbiotic tissue sample KVJ10 | place: Norway: Troms, Kvaloya island | reverse complement strand
GGGCTCGGGGATGTGTATAAGCGACAGGTCGTTGTACTTGGTCGCCACCGCCTTCGGGAACACCGCGGGTTTGGCCTTGGCCGTGCTGGCGGGCTTGGCGGCCGGGGTCGCCGGAGCGCTGGCGGGCGTCGCTGCCGGCTTGGCAGGCTCGCTTACAGCCGCTGCGGCCTCGTTCTCGTCGGCGTCATCGTCGGCACACTGGGCCTTGCGGAAATCGTTCCACTTCTGGCCCTTCAGCGTATTGGCCTTCTTGGCGTCCTGATATTTGGCGCTGCATTCCTTCATCGTCAGGGCCGCCGCCGGGGTGACCGGAAGGGCCGTCAGCGCCAACAGGGCAGCGCCGGCAAGGATGGCATTCCTCAACATGGTCGTCTCCATCGCAAGGGCTCGTCTGCCCCTGCGGCATGGCACTCCCATTCCGCCCGGCTGGCAAGCGGCATTTTCAAGGCGGCGCAGGTGTCTGGCTTCAGACCAGGGAGCGCAGGTCGAAGGCAGGGTCGCTCGCCTGCTCCGGCGTCGGCGAGAGGCCGGCCGCGATCAGCCGCCGGCCGTTCATGTGATCGGCCGGGCGATTGACGCTCTCGATCGCCACAAGCCGTTCGCCATCATAGCGGAACAGCGAAAAGCGCCCCTCCGCCAGCGATCCCCGCAGAACGACCGGGCCGCCGGCGACGCCGAGACCGACCATCTGCAGCTTGACGTCGTACTGGTCGGACCAGAACCACGGAACCGCGCGATAGGGCTCCGTCCGGCCCGCGATCGCGCATCCGGCGGCGCGGCCCTGGTCATGGGCGTTCTGGACCGAGCTGAGCCGCAGGCGTCGCCCCGCGAAGACATTGGGATGACTCGTGCAATCGCCCGCCGCGAAGATCATGGGGTCGGACGTTCGCCCGAATTCGTCGACGGCGATGCCGTCTTCGACCACGAGCCCGGCCGCCAGAGCGAGCTCCGTGTTGGGCACGGCGCCGACGGCCGCCAGCACGAGGTCGCAGGGCAACCTCGCGCCGTCGGCGCAGATGACCGCCGTCACACGGCCGGCCTCGCCCTCGATCCGATCGACCTTCGTCGCGAGTCTGACCGCGACGCCATGCCTCTCATGCACGCCCTGCATATAGGCGGAGATCTCTGGCGCGACGGCATGGCCGATCAGCCGCGGCCCGGCCTCGACGACCGTGACCGACTTGCCGAGCGTGACCGCAGCCGAGGCGACCTCGAGCCCGATGAACCCACCGCCGATGATCACGATGGCGCGGGCTGCGGCGAGCCGTTCGCTCAGCGCCTGCGCATCGGCGAGCGAACGCAGCGAGACGACGCCGTCGAGATCGGCGCCGGAGCAGCGCAGCGCAGCCGCGCGCGCACCGGTTGTCAGCGCCAGTTGCCCGAAGCCGAGCGCGCGGCCGTCGTCGAGGAGGACACGGCGGCCGGCCCGGTCGAGCGCGACGACGCGCTGTCCGGCGATCAGCGCGATGGTGGCCTCCTCGTAGAAGGATGCGGCCTTCAGCGGCAGATGCGCACCCGCCTTGCCGAGCAGGAACCCCTTCGACAGCGGCGGCCGCTGATAGGGCAGCTCCGCCTCGTCGCCGACCAGCGCGATGCTGCCCGTGAAGCCGGCCTCACGCGCCGAGGCGGCAACGCCGACGCCGGCATAGGAGGCGCCGACGATGATGAGATCGAAAGCGGCGCCGGTCTCGGGCGCGACGGGGACGGCAGGGCTGGTCGGCATCGTGAAAGGGTCCATCATAGGCAAGCGAACCGTCCGCGTCCGACACGGCTCGCCGGTTTGCAGACGCTGCGCCGTATCTAGGCGAGGCCGCCGCCGCCGGCCATCACGAATGCGATCCCGGATCGCCTGTCACCCGCGTCACGCTCCGGCCTTCAGGAGCGACGCCACCCTGCGCTGCACGTCGGTCGGATCGGGAACATGTGTGTATTCGATGACCGGCAGCGAAGGCGGCAGGCCGATGACGCTGTCTTCGGCGCCAGATGCGTAAACGACGGCATCGACCGTCGCCGCCAGCGCCGCGACGTCTGCGGGGCTGCCGGCGCTGGAGAGGAGGCCGCCGGCGCGGCTTGCGAAGCGTGCGACGCCGGCTTTCATGATCGGCAGGAATTCAGGGTCCCGCGCGACCAGCAGGAGCCGCGCCTCCGGCGCGACCGCCGCCAGGGCGCCGCGCGTCTCGTCCGACGGGATGAACCGGATCGAGGTCACGCGTGTGCCCGGCAGCAGGCTCGCGACCTCGCGTTGCCGGTGCGCGAAGGTGATCACCAGATCGGCCGACCCGATCCTCGCCCGGGCGGCCTGGCTGCGCTGGATGGCGTCGACCGTCGCCGGCTCCACCGTGACGGCCCGGCCGATCTGTTCGGCGATGATCCGCGCATAGCGAACCGCCGAGCTCTGATAGCTTCCGACCATCGCGATATGCGGCTGGCTTCCCAGCCGCATCCGCGCCGCCAGCCGCGCATGGATCAGCGAGGCGATGTCGGAGGTGCGCAGCCCTAGCGACACGCCCTCGTCGATCAGCGCATCGATGCGGCCGTGCAGGCTCGACAGGTCGGGCTGGGAACCGTGCTGGCCGATGCCGTTTTCGGCCACGAAGGTGCCCGACCCGGCGCGCGTGACGATCAGGCCCAGCCCCTTGAGGTCGGCATAGACCTGGCTCACCGTCATCGGCGCGATCCCCAGCTGCAGCGCGAGATCGCGCACGGAGGGCAGGGCCTCTCCCGGCGCAAGGTCGCCACAGGCGACGCCGTACTCGATCAGGCCCTTGAGCTGCCGCCGGATCGGGACGGGCAGGGCCCGGTCGATGGTGAAATCCATGCGTGGTCTCCGAAAAGACCGTCCTATCGTGTCGGACTGGCGATGCAATGCTTGGCCGACGGCTGCCAGCCGGTTCCATTTCGTCCCGTATGGAACCGATTGACGGATGCGGCATCGCGTGAGACTGTTCTAGCGCAATGATACACTTCGAGGTCGCCGCCGCAACCACAGCCTTCGCCGCGCCGGGCCTCGGTCGTGCGACCGGAGCGGCGTGACCATGGGTGGCTACGTTCTCAAACGGCTGGTCGCGATCATCGCCCTGACGTTCGGGATCACGATCGTCGCCTTTCTGATCATCCGCCTCATTCCGGGCGATCCGGTCGTCGCGATGCTCGGCACGGGGGCCGGCGACAAGGAAATGATCGCGCGGCTGCGCGAGCAACTCGGCCTGACGCGGCCGCTGCACGAGCAGTATGTCCTCTGGATCGGCAATGTGCTGCGCGGCGATTTCGGCTATTCCTACGCCAACCAGCAGCCCGTCTCGTCGTTGATCGCCTCCAGCTTTCCCGCCACCGCCCAGCTCACGCTGGCGGCGCTGGCGCTATCGCTGGTGTTCGGCTCGGCGATCGGCATCGTCGCTGCGCTGCGGCGCAACCAGGCGCCCGATACCGTCGGCATGGGCTTCGCGCTGATCTGCATGTCGATCCCGAGCTTCTGGCTCGGGCTGCTGCTGATCTTGCTGTTTGCGGTCACCTGGCCGGTCTTCGACGTCGTCGGCGGAACCGGGCTGAAAGGCCTCGTGCTGCCGGCCGTGACGCTGGCCTTGGGCACGATGGGCTTCAACGCCCGCTTCATCCGCTCGAGCGTGATCACGGCCCTGTCGCAGCAGCATGTCGTCACGGCCCGCGCCAAGGGCGTGCCGGAGGTCAGGCTGTTCGCCTGGCACGTCATGCGCAATGCGCTGCTGCCGATCCTGACCATCGTCGGCCTCCAGATCGGCCAGCTTCTCTCTGGCTCCGTCATCGTCGAGACGGTGTTCTCGCGGCCGGGCATCGGGCGCCTGCTGATCCAGGCGATCCTGGCGAAGGACTACATGACGGTGCAGGCGTTGATCATGATGATCGCGCTGATCTATGCGCTGTCGAACTTCCTCGTCGACATCCTCTACCCCGTGCTCGATCCCAGGATCGCGCGATGACGCAGAACCCGCCCGGTCCCTCGCTCTTCGCCGTCGAGCCCGACCCGGCCGCGCTCGCGCCGCAGCGCTGGTCGCGCCGCCGCGCCCTTGTGCGCGCGCTGCGCCATCGCAGCCTCGCGCTAGGCCTGGTCATCTGCACTGTGCTCGCGCTGCTCGCCTTCGGCCTGCCGCTGATCATCACGATCGATCCCATTTCGCAGGATCCGATGGCGACCTTCTCGCCGCCGACCGCGACCCATCTCATGGGCACGGACGCCTTTGGACGCGATCTGCTTGCTCGCGTCCTGATCGGAGCGCGCACGACGATCCTGGCGAGCCTGTCCGTCGTGCTGTTGGGGGCGGTCGTCGGCACGGCAATCGGTCTCGTCGCCGGCTATTTCGGCGGCGCGCTCGGCTTCGGCATCATGCGACTGATCGACCTGCTGCTCGCCTTCCCGGGCATCCTGCTGGCGCTGACGGTCACCGCGATCCTCGGGCCCGGCCTGGTCAACGGCGTGTTCGCGATCGCGGCGATTCTGGTGCCGGTCTTCGCGCGGCTGGTCGAAGGCGCGACCGTCGAAGTGCGCGGCCTGCCCTTCGTCGAGGCCGCCCGCTGCGCCGGCGCCTCCCAGACGCGGATCATCCTGCGCTACATCCTGCCCAATGTGATGTCCGGGGTGATCGTGCTGACCACGACCTGGCTCGGCATCGCCGCGCTCTGGATCACCGCGCTCGGATTCATCGGGCTCGGCGTGCAACCGCCGACGCCGGAACTCGGCGCGATCCTGAATGACGGCCAGAACTACATCACGCTCGCCTGGTGGATCACGGTGTTTCCGGGCCTCTTCCTCTCACTCTTCGTCGTCGGGGTGAACCTCGTCGGCGATGGATTGCGCGACGAACTCGATCCGACACTCAACCGCGGCTGAAGCCGCATTCAAACAGAGGGAAACCGCGATGAATGTACCGTTTCGTGGATGGCTGGCAGCGACGGCCCTCTCGGTCCTCGCCATCGCCGGCGCACAGGCGCAGGCGCCCAACAAGAACGCCAAGCTGACCGTCGGATGGGCGGAGCCGATCGACACGCTCAACCCCGTCACCACCGGCGCGCGCAACCAGGGTCCGCTCCTGGTCAACATGTTCGACACGCTGGTCTGGCTGACGCCGGACTTCAAGGTCGAGCCGCTGCTGGCGAAATCCTGGAGCGTGGCTCCCGATGGCAAGACCTACAGCTTCGTGCTGCGCGAGGACGTGAAGTTCCATGACGGCACCGATTTCGATGCCGAAGCCGTCGTCGCGAACATCAAATACATCACCGACAAGGAGACGCCGGCCAAGGTCTCGATCGCGCTGCTCGGGCCCTGCAAGGAAGCGGTCGCCACCGGAAAATTCACCGTCGATCTCAAATGCGCGACGCCTTACGCGCCTCTGCTGACCCAGCTCGGCGTGCCCTATCTCGGCATGCAGTCGCCCACCGCGATCACGAAGTACGGCAAGGATCTCGGCCTGCACCCGACCGGAACCGGCCCCTATGCCTTCGTCAGCTACGAGCCGAACCAGAGCCTCGTGGTCAAGCGCAACGAGGCCTATGCCTGGAACCCGCCCTCCGTCGGCCACAAGGGCCCGCCGAACATCGCGGAGATCAAGTTCCAGATCGTCCCCAACGCCCAGGCCCGCGTCAGCCAGTTCCAGAGCGGCCAGTCGCAGATGATGCAGCAGACGCCGGGCATCCACTGGAACGCGATGCAGAAGATGGATCGCTTCACGGCGATTCCGGTTCCGATCACGGGGCTGGGCATCTTCGCGCCGGTCAACGCCAAGAAATTCCCGACCGACGACATCGCGGTGCGTCGCGCGATCCAGTACGCGGTCGACAAGAAGGGCGTCGTCCAGCTCGCCGAGGCCGGCGCGATCCCGCCCTCGCTCACGCCGCTGCAGCCCTCGATGACGGCCTACGACAAGTCGCTCGAGGCGATGTATCCCTTCGATCCCGCCAAGGCCGAGGCCACCCTGAAGGAGGGCGGCTGGACCAAGAAGGACGGCTTCTGGGAAAAGGACGGCAAGCGCCTGACCCTGACGATCACGGCGATCTCGACCTCGACCTCCTATCCGCTGCTCGCCCAGGCGATGCAGAACTACCTGACCAAGATCGGCATGGAGGTGAACGTCCAGCAGCTGGCCTCGCCGGCCTGGCTCGCCGCCAACATCAGCGGAGACATGTCGCTGACGCCGCTTCAATACATCGGCGTCGATGCGGATGCGCTCAGCAACTGGTTCACCGCCGGCCAGTATTTCAACTGGAGCCACTACTCCAATCCCAAGCTGGACGCGCTCTTCAAGCAGGGACGTGAGGAAACCGACGCCGCCAAGCGGCTGCCGGTCTATCACGAGATCCAGAAGATCCTGATGGAGGAGGCCGTGATGCTGCCGATCCGCCAGAACATCGATCTCGTCATGACCTCGAAGAAGCTGACCGGCGTGACCTATTCCGGCGGCGGCTTCGAATATCTCGGCGCTGCCTCGCTCGCCGACTGACGCGTCGCATCGCGATCCCGCGGAGCCGCATCGGCGGCTCCGCCACTGTCCTGCCTCCTCGACCATGCCGGAGCAACGCCGTGAAGACGCTGATCAAAGCCGCCCGACTGATCGATGGAACGGGCGCCCCGCCGGTTGCCGATCCCATCCTCGTCATCTCCGGCGGCAAGGTCGAAACGGTGCTGACCGGCGCGGTCCCGGCCGAGTTCGCCGGTGCGACGGTTCACGACCTTCCGGGCGCCACCATCCTGCCGGGGCTGATCGACACCCATGTCCATCTCAACCTGCCCGGCGACGGCACGATCCTCGAGGAGGCGATGCGGGAGACGCCGGGCGTCCTGATGGCGACCTCGACCTTCGCGGTCGGCAAGGCGCTGGCGGCCGGCATCACCACCGTGCGCGATGTCGGCGCCCATGAGCGCACCGCCATCGATGTCCGCCGTGCGCTGCAGCTCGGCCATGGCGAGGGCGCCCGCGTCCTCGCCTGCGGACAGCCGATCACGGTCACCGGCGGTCACACCTGGTATTTCGGCGGCGAGGCCGATGGCGAGGACGGCGTCCGCCGCAAGGTTCGCGAGATGATCAAGCTCGGCGCCGATTTCATCAAGGTCATGGCGAGCGGTGGCGGCACGGTCGGCACCCAATCCTGGAAGCCGTCCTTCACGCCGGGCGAACTGCGCGCCATCGCCGACGAGGCCCACCGCTTCGACCGGCTCGCCACCGCCCATTGCCTCTGCGCCCAGTCGATCGACGACGTCATCGCGGCGGGCTTCGACCAGATCGAGCATGCCGGTTTCATCGCCGACCGCAGGGGCAACCAGGTCTACGACCCCAATGTGGCCGAGCGGCTGGCGAAATCCGGTATCCCCGTCACCTCGACGCTGGCCGTGGGCGGCGCGGTGCTGCGCGAGATGCGCGCCCGCACGACGCTGACGCCGGCCGATCAGGCCTTCCTGGCACGCTGGGAGCGGATGGCGGACGACAACATGGCCCAGTTCCGCAAGCTGCGCGACGCCGGCGTGCGCTTCGTCGCCGGCACGGATGCCGGCTGGCGCTTCACCCGCATCGACGATCTGCCGCTCGAGATCGCCATGATGCATGAGGGCGGCATGAGCGCGATGGAGGCTCTCGTCGCCGCGACCGGCTACGCCGCGGAGGTCATCGGCATCGCGGACGAAACCGGCAGCCTCCAGCGCGGCCTCGCCGCGGATGTGCTGGTGGTCGATGGCGATCCGCTCGCCGATCTGTCGGCGCTGGGCCGCATCCGCCTCGTCATGCAGGCGGGCCAGGTCAAATCGGCGCGGTGAAGTCCGGCAGTTGAGGCCGCTCCGTAGGCGCGCTCTGTCCAGACGCGCCGGCATCGGTGTCACTGCCTTGTCATCGCAGCGCCTCTTCCTGCACAAGCGCTCCACGGCGCACGGACGCGCCGTTGGTGCGGAGGATGAGCCATGCGCAAGACGATTCTGATTTCCGGGGCGACGGCGGGTTTCGGCGCGGCGACCGCCCGACATTTCGTGGCGGCGGGCTGGAACGTCGTCGGCACGGGCCGACGCGCTGATCGGCTGGAGGCGCTGCGCACCGAACTGGGCGCGGCGTTTCACGCGGCGGCCTTCGACATTACCGATGACGACGCGATGCGGGCCGCGCTCGAGGCCTTACCGGAAGCCTTCGCCGGGATCGACGTGCTCCTGAACAATGCAGGCCTCGCGCTCGGCACCAAGCCCGCGCCGCACACCTCGCTATCGGACTGGAAGACCATGATCGGCACCAATGTGACCGGTCTGGTGACGTTGACCCATCATCTCCTGCCGAAGCTGATCGAGCGGAAGGGCGCGATCATCAACATCGCCTCGGTCGCGGCGAACTGGCCCTATTCCGGCGGCAACGTCTATGGCGGCACGAAAGCCTTCGTGCAGCAGTTCTCGCTCGGCCTGCGCTCGGACCTGCACGGCAAGGGCGTGCGCGTCACCTCGATCGAACCCGGTCTCTGCGAGAGCGAGTTCACGCTTGTGCGCAACGGCGGCGACCAGGCGGCCTATGACGCGCTCTATGGCGGTGCCAATCCGCTGCAGCCGCAGGACATCGCCGAGACGGTCTTCTGGGTCGCGTCGCTGCCGGCGCATGTCAACATCAACAGCCTCGAGATCATGCCGGTGAGCCAGTCCTTCGCCGGCTTCCAGATCCATCGCGAGGCCTGAGCATGGGCTATGACCTGGCCGTCGTCGGCGCCGGCATCGTCGGGCTCGGCCATGCGCTGGCGGCGGCGCGGCGCGGCAAGCGCGTCGTGGTGATCGATCGCGACGCGCAGGCCAACGGCGCCTCGGTGCGCAATTTCGGTTTCGTGACGGTGACCGGCCAGGGCGCCGGCGATTGCTGGAGCCTGGCGCGTCGCGCCCGCGACGTCTGGGTCGAGATCGCAGAGGCCGCAGGCATCGACATCCTCCAGCGCGGGCTCGTGCTGGCGGCGCGCCTGCCGGAGTCGGAGGCGGTGATCGAGGCCTTCCTCGCCTCGGAGATGGGCGAGGGCTGCCTGCGGCTGACAGCCGACCAGGCGCGCGCTCATATCCCTTGCCTCAGGCCGGAGGCCGCGGCTCTCGCGCTCTACAGCCCCCACGAGGTCAGGGTCGAATCGCGCCAGGCGCTCCCGCTGATGGCGCGCTGGCTTGCGGAGCGTCATGGCGTCGCGTTCCGCTGGAGCACGAGCATCGTCGCGGTGGAGGCGCCCCGCCTGATCGCCGCCGATGGCGCGGTGATCGAAGCCGAGGCGATCGTCATCTGCCCCGGGGACGAGTACACCGCCTTGTTCCCGGAGCGCATCGCCGCCTATGGCGTCACCCGCTGCAAGCTGCAGATGATGCGGGTGCGGCCGGCCGCGCCGGTCGCCCTGAAGACGGCCGTCATGTCCGATCTCGGGCTCGGGCGCTATCTGGGCTATGCGCAACTGCCCGAGGCCCAGCCCCTGAAGCAACGCCTCGATGCGGAGATGGCGGCGCAGCGCGAGAACGGAATCCACCTCATCGTGACACAGTCGGCCGACGGTTCGCTCGTGGTCGGCGACAGCCATCATTACGCGACGACGCCCGACCCCTTCGGCTCCGAGGCGGTCGACCGGCTGATCCTCGACGAGTTCGACGCGGTGCTGGACCTGCCCGGGCGCAGCGTGACCGAGCGCTGGATCGGCACCTATGCCTCGGCACCGGGCGGCTGGCGCTTCACCGACAAGCCGTCCGACGCGGTCAGGATCGCCATCGTGACCGCGGGCTGCGGCGCCTCGACGGCCTTCGGCATCGGCGAAGAGACCATCGACGATCTCTACGGGAGCCTGTGATGAGCCGTTTCAACGCCGTCGTCTTCGACTGGGCCGGCACCATGATCGATTTCGGCTCGTTTGCGCCGATGGGGGCCTTCGTCGAAACCTTCGCCAAATTCGGCGTCACGGTGACGATCGCCGATGCGCGCAAGCCGATGGGCCTGCCCAAGCGCGCCCATATCGCCGCCATGCTGGCGCAGCCGCACATCGCGGAAGGCTGGCGCGCGGCGCAAGGCGCCCTGCCCGACGAGGCGGCCATCGACCAGGTCTATGCGCTGTTCGTGCCGCTGAACGAGGAGGTGGTAGGCAGTTACTGCACGCTGATCCCCGGCGCGCTGGAGGCGGCCAACCACATCCGCGCCAGGGGCATGAAGATCGGCTCCACCACCGGCTACACCCGCTCGATCATGGAGCGCGTGCTGCCGCTGGCCGCCGCCCAGGGCTATGCGCCCGACAACCTCGTCTGCGCCGACGACCTTCCGCTCGGCCGGCCGACGCCGATCGGCATGTACAAATGCTTCGTCGATCTGTTGGTTCACCCGGCGGCCAGCGTGATCAAGGTCGACGACACGGAACCGGGCATCGCCGAGGGCGTCGCTGCTGGCTGCGTCACGGTGGGCCTGACGCTGTCGGGCAATGAGGCCGGGCTGACTCCTGAAGAGCTGGCGGCCCTGCCGGCGGCCGAGAGGCAGGCCCTGCACGAGCGCGTCGCAGCGAAACTCCTGGCGGCGGGGGCCGATCATGTCATCGGCACGGTCGCGGAACTGCCCGCGCTGATCGACCGGCTCGAGGACGACCGCTGATCCCGCATCGACGGCGGGCAAGCGTTTCTGATCCTGATCAATGCGCCCGGTCGTCGCCGGCGCTATGAGCCAGTCGGGCCGATGGAGTCGGTGGCCGGGCGTCGGCCGGTTTCCACGCCCCGCATCGCCACTGGCAGGAGAGCGCGCTCGACCATGACCATTCGCCATTCCATCCGACAGGGCGGAATCGCCCTTGCGACCATGCTGGCGATCACCGCAGCGAGCGGGCCCGGCCGCGCCATGCCGGCCGATGCGCAGCGGCCGGACAACGCGGAAAGCGCCGAGGTCGGCCGCAAGGTCGCCGAGCGTGTGTGCAGCGCCTGCCACGCCATCGGACGCGAGGGCGAAAGCCCCAATCCCAGGGCGCCACGCTTCCCGCTCATCGCCGAGCGCTACCCCAACGCCAATCCCGCGCCCGTCCTCGTCGATGGAACGGTGGTCAGGCATCCCGGCATGCCGGAATTCCACTTTCTCGAACACGAGACCGATGGCCTCGTCGCCTATATCCGACGAATCTCGCGGAGATGGACGCCATGATCGCGGGATGGAAGACGCGTCGCGCTGCACCGCGCCGGGCGCTTGCACTCGCGCTGCTGACAGGGGCGGGCCTGATGGGGGCCGTCACCGGTCACCCGGCCCGGGCGCAGGTTACAGAACAGGTGAAGGCGGGGCGCGATCTTGCCGGGACGCTCTGCACCGCCTGCCACCGAATCGGCGTCGCCGACCGGGACGCCACGCGCACGCCGCCCGACTTCGGCGCGATCGCCGATATGCCGTCCATGACGGGCCTGTCCTTGAGTGTCTTCCTGCGCACGCCCCATGGCGAGATGCCGCGCTACCTGTTCAGCCCCGCCGAGATGGATGCGCTGATCGCGTACATCCAGAGTCTGCGCACCCGCTGAGGGGATGGGGTCCGGTCAAGCCTCGCGAACGGGAGCAGGCGCGACCCTGCCGTAGTCGCGCGCCCGGAGCACTGCGCGCACAGTCGGCGGACGACCTAGATCGTTCCGACGCACTGCGCGGAGAATATCTGAGGTTGAAAACTAGCTGGCGGCGGACGGAGTTCCGACCGATCCACGCTGCCCGGCTGGCTGCAGCCCCCAGCGTCGGCTCGCTGATTTCCTGCTGCCGGCTGTTTGTCCTGTTATTCCTGTTCTTTCCTGAAAATGCAGGTGATCTCCAGCTGGCTGGGATTGCTCCCGCTGGACCCGTCTCTGCAGGCCAGGGCGCATCGTCTCTCCAGATTCCCCATGTTTCAGGCCATGATCGCCGAGCCGTGCGCTTCTTTGCGCCTGCCTCTCGGCATGTGACGAGAATCCCACTGCCCTTTGCCGGGATCCGATTGCCGCCAAGCGGGATTGAATTGTCGTTTGCCGGGATCGGATTGTTGTTATGCGGGATGGCAATGTCCGATAGCGAGATCGAATTGCCGCTGACCGGCATCGGCCTGCCGTCAGCCGGGACCGCATTGTCGTTTGACGCAACCGCCTTGCAGTCTCGCGGGATGCCCATGTCCGACCACGCCACTGGGTCAGATGCCCGCCTTTGTGACGTTGGTGATTCGCAGAACTCGGGTCGCTTGGGCAGTCATGAGCCCCGCGACAGCGTTTGCCAAAAAGAACAATCGTTCTTTTTCAACTGATTAGGGGTTTTTGAAGTTTCTCGGCAAGCCTTCAATCGCGTTTGAAGCGGTTTTAAAATATAGCCGGCTTACTAAAAGAAAGATTGTCGGCTGATCCGCGTTTTTTGCTTGCCCGGCGATAATTCCTGTTCTCCCTATGTGCTCATTGCAGCAACGCCGGGAGCTTTGCGTGTCGCAGCCACATCCCAGGATCGAGATGCTTCCGATCGCCTCGCTTCGCCCCTATGCGGGCAATGCCAGGCGTCATTCCCGCAAGCAGGTTCGCCAGATCGCCGAGAGCATCCGGCGCTTCGGCTTCACCAATCCTGTCCTGATCAGTGACGAGAGTGAGATCATCGCCGGGCATGGCCGGATGCTGGCGGCAAGAGAGCTGGGCATAGCTGAAGTACCGACGCTGCGGCTGTCCCATCTCAGCGCGGTAGAGCGACGCGCCTATGTGCTGGCCGACAACAAGCTCGCCCTCAATGCCGGTTGGGATCAGGAGATCCTGGCGATTGAGCTTGGCGCGCTGATCGATCTCGACTTCGACGTCTCGCTGACCGGCTTCTCGATTGCGGAGATCGACTTTACCCTCGAGCAGGCGGAGGAGGCCAAGGCCGAGGCCGTCCCAGCAGCGGATGTCATCCCGCCGCTGCCGGCAAGGCCAGTGACTCGGCATGGCGAGCTTTGGCAGCTGGGTCGACATCGGCTGCTCTGCGGCGATGCCCGATCCGCGGAGGATCTGGGACGCTTGCTCGGCAATGATCGCGCCGACCTCGTCTTCACCGACCCTCCCTACAATGTCGAGATCGATGGTCATGTCTGCGGGCTCGGCTCCGTGCGCCATCGCGAGTTTGCGATGGCCTCCGGCGAGATGTCGCGCGCTGAGTTCACGCAGTTTCTGACGACGACGCTGTCGAATGCTTCAGCCGTCTGCCGCGATGGCGCGATCGCATTCGTGTGCATGGACTGGCGCCATATGCGCGAGCTGCTCGATGCCGGCGAGGCTGCGTTCAGCGAGCTGAAGAACCTCTGCGTCTGGAACAAGAGCAATGGCGGCATGGGCAGCTTCTATCGCTCGAAGCACGAGCTGGTGTTCGTCTTCAAGATCGGCACGGCGCCCCACACCAACAGCTTTGGCCTCGGCGAGACCGGCCGCTACCGCACCAATGTCTGGGACTATGCCGGGATCAGCAGCCTCAGCAGTCAGCGCATGGACGAGCTTGCCATGCATCCGACCGTCAAGCCGACGGCGCTGGCGGCTGACGCGATCAAGGATTGCTCGAAGCGCGGCGAGATCGTGCTCGATATTTTTGGCGGCTCCGGCACGACGCTGATTGCAGCCGAGACTTGCGGCCGCCAGGCCCGTCTCCTCGAATACGATCCCGCCTATTGCGACACGATCGTCGCGCGCTGGGAGAAGCTCACAGGCAAGCATGCGGTCTTGGCCGGATCAAACCAGCGCTTCGAGGATGTCGCTGACGAGCGCGCGTTCTCAAGCCACGGCGCCTTGGGCGGGGAGGGCTGATCCATGGGCGACAGCGATGATCCCAAGCGTCCCGGCAAAATCCCCCCATCAGCCATCCAGGATGCCAAGGCCGAGCTGTTTTTCGGGGAAACGCCAGCCTCGGGCGGGCGCTTCAAGCCGGGCCAGTCGGGTAATCCAAGCGGCCGGCCAAAGCGCCCCCGGGAGGCTAGCCTTTCGCTCCAGGACAATACGGTCCACCTAGCGACACTGCGTGAATCGAGGCGGCTGGTCACGGTCAAGCTCAACGGCACGAGCACAGAAGTGTCGATGCTCGATGCCGTGGTCCAGTCGCAGATCACCAATGCGGTGAAAGGCAATCCGCTGGCGCAGCGCGATGCTCTGCTACGGATCGAACGGGCGTACCAGCAAGAGGCCCGCGAGATCGCCGCCAGTCACGAGTTCTGGAGCCGTTACCGTGATCAGCAATGGGCGGAGATCGAACGGGCCAAGCGCAATGGGACGGCACTACCCAACCCGTTGCCGCATCCAGACGATATCGTCATCGAGCCGGGGCGGCCGGTGCACGTCGATGGGCCGATCGATGAAGCCGACATGGCGTTATGCACGCAGTCCTGCCTTTACCGCGATACGCTGCTCCTACAGGATGCTCTCGATGAGAGGCTGGCATCCGCCCATCCTGGAGATGGGTACCGCTTCGGCGGATCGTTGATCTGGGCCGTAGCCTTCAACAACCTCATCTACAAGCGCTTCCAACTGGATGAGAACCAGCTGATCTGGCAATCGCTGCGAAACGCCTCGATACCCAAGCGCGAGCTTTTGAAAAAGCTGCATCGAGCCTGGCAAACATTGGGCGTCACGGCACCGCGGGGAACGCGGTTCGCCTCGTTCGGGATTGTTGAAGCGATCTTTCGGTTTGGTGCCGAGATCACAGCAGCGATACTTGTCGGAGACATAGATCGGGACGAGTTTTTACGGCGCGAGTTCAACGACGTCGCTCTCGACATCATAGAAAGGTTCAAAGACAGATTGGCCGCCTAGATCGAGTTGAGAGCAGCCAGACCCGGAAAGAACGCAATTGCACGCGTGTGTCGGCGGGCGGTTAGCAGAGGGTCTGACCCTCGCATCCATGGGCAAGAACGACGATGGCACGATCAAAACAGTTCATCGATGGCTGGCGCCACTGCGAAAAGAGCCTCGTCACGTGGCTGCTTAGCCGATCGCGATGCATGGGCGACCCACACGCACAGGCGATTTTAAATGTGGCCGCCGACGACTTCGGCAAATGGGCGAAAGGTTGCTACAGCATCACAGCACGGGAGGGCCCGCCCGATCCGGAGGACCCTCTAGCGGTGTTTCGGGCAGCAGTTCGGCGCGAAGTATTGGAAGAAGCGGCGAGGATCGTCGAGGACCATGCACGCGATCCGGAACAGGCAGTTGCCCTTCTAGCCGACTTTCAGCGCCGTGAAGTTGCGAAAGCCATCCGCGCGGCGGTGTGACCCGACGACCAACCGTTGAGCGCGTGATGGCGGGCCTATGAGATTGGTGAAATTGCCATTCAGCCGCTGCATCTAATGATCAACGGGACAAGGATAACGACGCGACCGAATGAGTTCGCGCTTGGCGAAATCATTCGAAAAGCGCCCGCCAATGAAGATTTCAGGCGATCGCACGCCGCAGCGCCTAATAAAGAGGTCGGTTTCGGGCATACTTTAAACTTCTGCAATTGGCGCAATATGAAAGGCCCTGCCGGCTGGGCAGCGCCTGGTTGGCGTTTCGCTGAAGGGAACGGCTTCAGAATTCCTCCCAGCCCGCATCACCAGAGCGGCTGTGGGCGACCTTCTTAGCGTGTGCTGGCGCCGGGCGCAGTGCAGGAGTCGCCATCCGGGGCGTTAGGGTCTTCGGCTGCCCAAAAGCCGCTGCTGCGAGCTGGCGCAGGCGCGCTGGTTCGGTCGCGACGGCCAGCGGCGCGAGAGCGCTGCTGGCCCGCCCGCCGTCCGGCCCTGTCCTGAACGCGGCGACAAGATCGTTGAGCTGGCCGATACGATCGGAAAGCGAGCTGGCGGACGCGGCGCTCTCCTCGGCGAGCGCGGCGTTCTGTTGAGTCATTTCGTCGAGGTGGGCAATGGCCTGGCTCATCTCGTCGATGCCGCTAGCCTGCTCGCCGGATGCTGCGGAGATTTCGGCAATGGTCGCTGCGACCCGCTGCGAGGCCGAAAGGATCTGGCTAAGTTGCTCGCCCGCCTGGCGCACGAGCTTCACGCCTTCACCGACTTCGCTATTCGAGGAACCGATCAGCGTCGAGATATCCTTTGCCGCCTCGCTCGAACGCTGCGCCAAGGTTCGCACCTCGGAAGCGACAACGGCGAAGCCCTTGCCGGCATCGCCGGCTCGCGCTGCCTCCACCGCCGCGTTCAAAGCCAACAGGTTGGTCTGGAAAGCGATATCGTCGATGACGCGGATGATGTCTGATATCTTGCTCGAGGCAGTCTCGATGCGGGCCATCGCGTCGACTGCCTGGCCGGCAATCGCTCCCCCGCTCTCTGCCGTTTGCATCGCCTCCTGGGCGACGGCTGACGCCTGGCGCGAGGCCTGAGCGGTGGCTTTGACGGACGCCGCGAGCTGCTCAGTCGTCGCTGCCGTTTCCTCCAGGCTTGAAGCCTGTTCCTCGGTGCGCTTTGAAAGATCGTCAGCGCCGCTATTGATCTCGATACCAAAGCTGCGGATAGACCCGGCAGCAGCGGAGATACCTGATACCGCAGTGTCGAGCTGCGAGATCGAACTGTTGAAGTCGCCACGCAGCTTTTCGTAGTCCGTCGGGAAGGCTGTGTTGATACGGTGGGTCAAATTGCCCTTTGATAGTTCCTCGAGGCCTTTCGCGAGGCCTGCGACGACAGCTTCACGATCGCCATCAATCGTGGCCTGCAGTGCTTCACTCTGGCTGGCTGACCGAGCCTGAGCCTCGCGAGCATCGTCCGCCTGTTGCAGTGCGTTTTCGGCCTCACGCTGAGCCCATGCCGCCTGCTGCACCGCGACTTCCGCCTGACTAAGTGCGCTGGCTGAAGCCGCAAGCGTCCGCACGATCGTCTGCGCAGCCCAGGCCAAGGTCGCAGCCTCAATGACCAGAATGACAGCGTGGAGGGCAACCCGGCCGAGATTCGTGGTTCCGGAAAAGATGGCCACTGGCAGAAATAGTGACAGCATGACGTGGTGAACAGCGACCACAACGGTTGCAGCGACGATGGCTCGCCAGTCACAAAATACGATCAACATGGCGAGCGCGGCGAAATAGGCCATGTGCATGTCGGTCTGCCAATCATGCCCGCCAAGCGCCGCTACCAGCAGTGAAATACCGACCATCAAGCAGACACTGAGCGTCATGCGAATACTGCTTGCATCGGGGCTCAGCCGCCAGCAAATCGTCGCAACGACTGCCAGCAGCACTGATGCAACCGGCAGGCCGATGACACCGTTTTGGTTGGCAATGGCCGCAACCGATACCATCGGCACGATCAACCAGATCGCGCCCATGACGAGCTGAGCGCCGAGACGGCGAATAGACGTGATCGTCATGGTCATTGAGTTACCTGGTGAAACAACCGGAGATGCCGAGGGGATCAATACTGAAGAGAGAGCCTGAGGCTCGGAGACTGGCTGCAAGGTCGCTGCTATCTGACCGAACCACGACGATGAACGGAAGCGTTCCGAGACGAACGATCGATCCGGCGGTTCCGGCCGCAGCAACGACGTCTCGAGACGTCCACCAAGGCGGAAAAACACCAGCCAAAACTCGCGGGTCGCTTAAATCTGCCGCTAGCAGCGGCATTACAGCCGTGGAGATTGCCAAGACCGATAGGCCCGGCAACCATTCGCGAACGCTCATAGCCGCTTCCCTAAGGTTACACGGCTAAGAGCTATCGCGGTTTGGTTAACAAATGGGTTGGCGCGATTGCGTCCGAATGGTTCCCCGAACCGCGCGGACACCGGTTTTCACTGACGAAGTTTTCGAATGCCCAGTCGGTGTGGCCGCGGCCCGCAAGGAGTGCAGGTGTTATCTGATCAATCTTCTGCGATGCAAACCGTCCCTGGATCGTCGGAGAGGGTCGCGATCCGATTACCGTGTCGTCAGACTGTGGACAAAACTACCAGTCGAAAGCTTTGCCCATGGCGCTTCTTGGCAAGGATGCGCCGAACGTAAGGTCCGTCGCCCTTTCGGCAGCCTTTAGGCTCGATCGCATCCAGGTCTGGAGCTGGTGGGCAACGGTATCTGCATCGGCTCCTGCCTCAAGCACAATATAGGCTTTCAGACGCGAACCCTCCTCCGGCCGCATTAAGCGAACGGCGGCATCGGCGACATGAGGTCGTGCACGCAGCTTTGCGGCCACAACATCCGGAGCGACATTGACGCCCCCGACCTGAACCATGCCGTCGCGGCGGCCCGCCAAAACGAAACGGTTTTTGTCGGTCCGATGGATCGAATCCATCAGTTGGACGGAATGTCCCAAGCTATGATCAAGAATGGGCGCATCGTCGATAAAGGCTGATGCAAACCGCCATTGCGGCATGAGGCGATAGGTCTCGTCAGGCCATTCACGCGTGGCGATCCCGCCGGTTTCGGTCGAGCCATAGACTTCGGTCATGCTGGATAGCCCGGCCTTGATCATTGACTGGATCAGCTCGGTCGGACACGGCGCCGTCGAGACCACGCCCGCGACATCCGCAGGCCAATTTGCCAGACTGCGGTCCAGCCAGTGCCAGCGTTCGGGGAACGTCACGACGAGGTCACCGCTGCGAAGCGCTTGCGAGAGGGCGCCGGGCCCGATGTCGAAGGCGTCAAGGCAGGGAATGCCGAGGACATCGGGCAGCAACGCTGTGAAGAGAAAACCGTAGATGTGATGGGCGGGAACCATAGCTACGATCCTGCGACGATCCCGCCAGCGGTGCGCCAGGAATGCGATCTCGGCCTCGATTTGGCGAAATTCGTGCCGACATCGTTTCGGCTGACCGGTCGATCCCGAAGTGACGAAGGTGAGATTGCACACGCCGTCTCGCCAGATCGCCTGGATCCGGTCGAGCCACGCTCCGAAGGTGCGATCTGCGAGAAGCCCGCCTTCCTGATCGGCCTCGTGAAGGTGGAACATCTCGTTGACGGCCGCGGCTAGTCGGAGCCTATCGAGCGAGTCACAGCCTAAAGCGGCATCGGCGTCTTCGGAATCGTCCAATAGCAGCCCATCGAGCCAGGGTTGCATCAGAGCCGGTGGCAGGATCGGCCGACGGCGTATAGATGCCGAAGCGAGTTCCGCCGTCAGGAGGCTCTGCAGGACGCGGGCGAGGGCGGGACGCGTCAACATGCGTCAGCGCATCACGCCGCGATACTTCCGATATTGCCGAGTGCGACCTGATTCCGGCCCGCGTGCTTGGCGCGGTACAGCGCCTCGTCGGCGGCCGCTAAGAGATCAGCGATCGTCTCCCCGCGGTTGGCGGACCCCACGCATCCGAAGCTCGCAGTGATGAACAGCGGCATTTCCTCGATCGTGATGGGTCTATCAGATAGCGCTCGGCGCAGCCGCTCGGCCGTTTGAGCAGCATCTGTAAGAGTCGTGCCAGGCAGGAGGATCATGAACTCCTCGCCACCGAACCGAGCAAAGACGTCTTCCGGGCGGAGCTCGGCCGTGCAGATGCGTGTCAATTCGCGGAGGACCGTGTCGCCCGCCGCGTGACCTGCGCCATCGTTGATGCGCTTGAAATGATCGATGTCGAAGGCGACGATCGCAAAGTTGCCGGCGTGACGTCGGCAACGGGCCAACTCGCGTTCTGCGAGTTCGAAAAAATGGGCTCGATTGCTCGCGCCGGTAAGGAAATCGCGAGACAGGAGGTTTCGCAGGTCGGACGCATTGCGGTCCGTGCGGGTCACGGCGCGCAGGATGACTGTAAATCCACCGTTCTCATCCTGAACGTCCCGATTTCGCATTGTGACAAGGCGCTGGCACCAATAGCGATCGTCTTGGCCGAGAGCATGCCATCCCTCGTGCAGATGCCATCCTTCACGTCGCGCCGTCGAAAGTGCCTCGCCGGGGAGCGAATATCCTGTGGCCGCATCGGGCCGTTCGAGCGCCGTCAGGTCCCTGCCGATTAAGTCGGCTGCCGTCAGCTGCGTTTGGCGTAGTGCCGACGTCGTCACTGCGTCGATCCTGCCCGCCTCATCCAGAGAGAGCACCGCAACGTCGTCGACCCCATCGATCAGTGTTGCGAACCACGTCTCGGCCTCCTTCAGGCGACGCTCTTGAGCGACCTGTCGGCTGATATCGGTCAGGGCTACGACATAACGGTCCTCAGATAGCTTGACGACCGTGCAGCTGAGGGCAGCGGGCCGGCCTTTGCCTGCGTTCGTGAAAATCCTGTGGCCGTCGCATACTGTGCCCTGTGCTGGCTCGAAAGCTGGAACGATATGGCGCATCTCCGGTGCGCAGCCTTGCAAGGCAGTGAAAAAATTGGTGACGAACGCGGCCCCGGATAACGGTAGCAGCAACTGCATCGCGAGCGGATTGACCATCATAATCGAGCCGTCCGCACCAAACTCCAGCAAGCCCACGGGGCACGCATAGAGAAACTGCAGCAGCGCGGCATTCTCGGTTTCGAGCTCGGAGGTCATTGTCGTCTTACCGCTCGATCAAGATAAAGCGGCGCGCCACACCGCGTTTTTTGAGCAGGCGAATTCGGACTGGCGTGGGACGCATCCGAAAGGTCAGGACATAATCGATGATCGCGTCGATCTCCGGCTCATCCTCCAGACGCTGAGCGATCATAAAGTTATTCATACACTGAGCAATATCGAGAAAGAAATTCGCGCCGAGAACGCTGTCTTGTGGCAGCCCCGCTAGGCGGGCCTCGGTGGAATTGTAGATTTCGACGATTCCCTCTTGAGACAGCCCGACGACCCCATAGTGAAGTTCGTCGAGTTCAGCGGGCAGGCACGCCATATGTTCGTCGAAGGTTCCATTCTGGAACGTGGGCATGATGGGCATCGGGTGATCCGTTTCGGATTAGGCGGCGCTGGACCCTGCATAAAAGCCCGGGTCACGAAAGGTAGCACCGTGGGAATGGGAGAAATGTACCGGCGGCAGCGAGGCCGTCGCTGGCTTGGCGAACAAATAGCCCTGGAAGAGCTTAACGCCGGCTGCTCGTAAGGCGACAAGCTCCGCCTCCGTCTCGATACCCTCGGCGATCACTTGCACTCGCAGTTGGCGCGCCATTTCGATGAGGCACGACACGATGCTCTGTCGCGACGACGAGCTTTCAATCCCACGGATCAGATCCATGTCGAGCTTGATCAAGTCTGGCTGGAATTTAGCAAGGAGGTTCAATCCGGCATACCCGGCGCCGAAATCGTCCAGCGCCGTCAGAAAGCCCTGCTTCCGATATTCGGCAACGATCCGCTGGACATGAGCGACGTCTCTCATCCGTTCGTTCTCGGTGAACTCGAACATGATCCGCTCATGTGCAAACCCGACGCGGCGTGCGGCTTCCAATGTTACGCGGATACAAGCTGCCGGTTCATAGACCGCATTCGGCATGAAGTTGATCGAAAGTTTGGTGTCAGGGTCTTCGATCAGCACGCCCGCCAGTTCGATCGCCTTAACGCGGCAGGCCTGATCGAACTTGTAGCGATTGGTCTCGTCGACCTGAGAGAGGATATGGCCTGCGCCTTGCCCCTCGGTGCCGCGAACCAAAGCTTCATAGCCCCAAACGCGGTTATGCGAGATATCGACAATGGGTTGAAACGCCATCGTAAACGTAAAATCGAGCGGTTCGCCCCCGCGGCACCCCTGGCATCCAACTTGTCTCATGAACCTATCAGCCCTTCTATCGGCTTACAGTGGTCAGCGAGGTGTGAAACATCTGTGAAGCGACCAAGCGACCTGTTCGATGAGCAAATGCGAGACCAACAGCTATCTCGTCGCGCTTCCGGCACGGCACTACGGAACGCGATCAGATCCTGCTTGCGCAGCATGAGAGGTCAATCGCAGACCTATTAAGTGACGACGAGGTTGCTCCACTCGATGCTACTGGAGCAGCGCGGCGCCGAGGCCTAAACGCTGAGATGGGGCGATGCCGCCTGCCATACCGCTGCGGTTATCCGGTCGGCCGGAGACGGCTTCTCCAGCCAGCCGCCGGTGAGGAACACGGAATCGACCGTCTCATCCTTCCGCGAACTGCCCGCGAACACGACGAACGGTATGGCGAGGTCGTTGAGCCGCTGCGCCACCATTTCACAGGAGCCATCGAGGAGGTCGATGTCGAGAAGGGCCACGTCTGCTCGATTGGCGACCAGCCAATCCATCGCGTTAGCGCAAGTGGCCAATGTTGCCATGACGTTGAAGCCGGCGTCTGAGAGGAGGCCCGCGACGTCCATGGCGATAATCGCCTCGTCTTCGAGGATGAGGACCCGTGGCACGCCGGGAGGCTCATGCATCTGCGTATTCCGGTAGTGCTTCACGGCTCGAAGCCGCTCGTCAAAAAAGGAACATAGCCCTGTTCGCAATTGCAAAGGGGATTTCTTTTCGTTTGCGTGAAACCATTCTATTCATGACAGGCTTGTTGCGGTTGCAAGGTCCGAAAGAGCATCATGTCCAAGCCTGTCGTCCTGGTTGTCGAAGACGAGCCCATCATCCGGATGAATGCGGTCGCCATGATCGAGGACTCAGGCTTTGACGTCATTGAGGCGACGAATGCCGACGAGGCCATATTCCGCCTAGAGACGCGTCCGGATATCTCGATCGTTTTCACGGACATCGAGATGCCCGGGTCCATGGACGGTCTCAAGCTGGCGCATGCGATACGCAATCGCTGGCCGCCGGTCGTCCTGATCATCGCGTCGGGCCGAATCACGCCTCGCGTCGAGGACATGCCGACTGAGACCGTTTTCCTCCGCAAACCATACAACGAGGCGATGGTCGCCAAGGCGTTGCGCAAGGCGGCCTAGATCGGTAGCTGCAGGCTCCGTCGAAGCAGCGGCGCTGTTCTGCGCTCAAGCCCTCCCCGTCTGCGGCGAGCTTCATATGCGAGCGAACCTTCCGACGGGAGATCGCTGTAACGCACGTCCGGTTTATGACGACGGCATAATGTCAGCTTGTGGTGCTATTTGGCCCTCACGCAACGGAGACCGCGGCGGATGCGTCGAGCAGCGCTCTGCAGATCTGCAATGTTGATATCTGCATCACTACGTCTCTATGCCGCAGGGTAGGATTACCCGCATACGATCTACTTTACGTCGTATGTGGCGGTTTTTAACGCTCGAAGTCGCTTCACTTTCGCATTGAACCAAGCATTGCTGTCTCAACAGGTCGCTAGGTCAATGACCCTGCACTACCAGGCCCCTCCGCACCAAGCGGATCCGGGGCTCCGCTCAGTGACGGAGCGATGTGCTCCGGTTCAATTGAACGGAGCTTCAAATGTCTGGTCTTGCCCTCAGCGACACCCAACTTCTCATCCTGTCCGCAGCCGCCCAGCGCGACGATCTGCAGATCGCTCTTCCCGATCGCCTGCGTGGTGGCGCGGGACAGAAGGTGCTCGCCGCGCTTCTCGGTAAAGCGCTGATCGAAGAGATTCCCGAGAGCGAGATTGAGCGGCGCGCATTCGATCATGATGCCGCAGAACGGCTAGCCTACCGCATCAGCCGTCAGGGTTTGGCCGCCATCGGAATCGAAAGCGAAGACCAGGAGCTCGATACCTCGATCGACGCCAATGCGGCCAATGAAGACGGCCCTGAGCAGGGCGTTTCGGAGGCAGGCGCTTCGCCTGTGTCCTCAGACGAAGAGGGCGATCGGCCATCCGGCAAGCTACCAAGCTCTGGTCCTCAACCCACGTCGCCGCGATCAGGTTCGAAGCTCGCCAATGTGATCGAATTGCTGTCGCGCTCTGAGGGCGCCAGTATTGATGAACTGACGGCAGCCACCGACTGGCTCGCGCACACGACCCGCGCGGCGCTGACGGGCCTGCGAAAGCGTGGGATTCCCGTCGAGCGCGGCAAGCGCGGCGATGGCACGACGATCTATCGCAGCGCACCGACCGCGCCGACCACTGTCGCCTTTGACTCAGATGCGGCGTGATGGGCGCCCGTGTCACAAGATCTGCGCGGGCAGCTGAGCCTCCCGCGTTAGACCTAACCGCCGAGCTGGCCAAGCTCGATCAACTCGGTCTCGATGCGCTGCGAGCGCGCTGGCTGAAGGTCACTGGGAAGCCGGCGCCGCGCGCCTTTCGCAGCGAACTGCTGCGGCGGGCGCTCGCCCATGAGATCCAGGTCGCCGAGCTCGGCGGCCTGTCACCAGCAGTGAAACGCCGCCTGCGCCTGCTCGCAGCGGCGGCGCGCGATGGTCGCTTCGACGAGGTGATCGGGACCTCCTCGATCAAGCCTGGCACTCTGCTGATCCGGGTCTGGCAGGGCACGACCCACCGGGTGATGGTCATGGCCGACGGTTTTGCCTGGAACGGTATGAGCTACGGCTCGCTCTCCGGTGTCGCCAAAGCCATCACCGGCGCGACCTGGAACGGCTGGATCTTCTTCGGGCTCAAGCGCGACGACCGCAATAAGAACGCGGCTAAGGCTCGGCTCGAGACGCAGCAGGCGGTGGACGATGCGTGATCGCGTTAATGGCAAGCCCAGTACAATCCGCTGCGCGATCTACACGCGCAAAAGCTCGGAGGAGGGGTTGGAGCAGGATTTCAACTCGCTTCATGCCCAACGAGAGGCCTGCGAGGCCTATGTTATCTCGCAACGGCATGAGGGCTGGAAGGCGATTGCATCGGCCTATGACGATGGCGGCTTCTCGGGCGGCTCGATGGAGCGGCCCGGCCTGAAGCGGCTACTCGCCGATATCCATGCCGGGCTGATCGACATCATCGTCGTCTACAAGGTCGATCGTCTGACGCGCTCGCTGACCGATTTCGCCAAGATGGTCGATGCTTTTGACGCAAAGGGCGTGTCGTTCGTCTCGGTGACGCAGTCTTTCAACACCACAAGCAGTATGGGGCGATTGACCCTGAATGTGCTGCTCTCCTTCGCCCAGTTCGAGCGCGAGGTCACGGGCGAGCGCATTCGAGACAAGATCGCGGCGTCGAAAAAGAAGGGCCTGTGGATGGGCGGCTTCGTTCCCATGGGCTATGCTGCAGATGGCCGATCGCTCAAGGTCGTCGATGAATCTGCGGCGATCATCCGGCGGATATTCGAGCGCTTCCTGGCGCTTGGAAGCATCCTGAGGCTGAAGGAAGAACTCGACCGTGCACGCGTCGTGACCGCCGCGGTCACGTCCGGCTCAAACCGGGAATGGGGTGGGCGACCGTTCAGCGGTGGGCATCTGCGCCGGATCCTGACCAACCCGATCTATGTCGGTGACATCGCCCACGCTGGCGAACGCTACAAAGCGCAGCATCAAGCGATCATTGACCCCGAGACGTTCGGCGCCGTCCAGCAGTACCTTTCGACGAGCAAACGCCAGCAGCGCCTTCGAGGCCAGGCCAAGGACGCCAATTTGCTGACGCATCTGCTGTTCGATGCGGATGGCAAAGGCCTGGGCTCGGACCACTGCGTCAAGAAGAGCCGGCGCTACCGCTATTATGTGACCAAACCCGATGCTGCCGATCCAATGCGTATACCGGCCGGCGAGATAGAGCCTCTCGTCATTCAGGCGCTCGCAACCCGTCTATGTGACCGCTCATGGCTGATGGCGCACATGCTGGTGCCGGTTGCGTCGCCAGATAACATCCAGCATCTCACCCGCGAGGCCGCCAGTCTCGCTGGCGAGTTGCAGCACCCCATTGCATTACGTCAGCGGGAAGCGGTCCATCGCCTCGTTGAGCGGATCACGATCCGCCGCGAGGGTCTTTATATCGTGCTCAAACCCGATCCTTTTGGCTCGTTCGCATCTTTGGTAGATGGACAAGGCCGCGCGAACGGTGACGCTACACCTGCTGGGATTGATATCGAGGCCCGCTTCGTCAAGAAGGGCCAAGACCTGCATCTGGTCGTTCCGCCGGGAGACGGCGCAAACGCCGGCGCGCGGCTGGACAAACCTTTGATCAAGGCCATTGCCCGCGGCGCCACCTGGTATGATGATCTGGTCAGTGGGCGGGCCGGCTCGATGCGAGAGATCGCAGCTGCCGAGGACGTAAGCGAACGCTATGTTGCCCAGCTCCTTCCGCTAGCGTTCCTCGAGCCTGCGCTGATCGAAGGTTACCTGGATGGCGCGACCGATCTCGGCATCACAGGTGCGTGTCTGGCCAAAGGCCTAGATCTGCACCGCGAATGGGGAAAACAGACAATCCGATATCCGGGGACATAATGAGGCCATGGCAAGGGTCCGAATGGTTTGACGGGGCTCAGTCAAGCGGCACGGCTCTAATAGCCTCAGCTTGGCTCGCCTGCACGCATGCGGCAGCATGTCGCAAAACAACCAATTATTGGATTCGCAACAAGCTTTGGCGTTGCCCCGAACTTTTATCCAGCGCTAAATTCGTCTTCGGCGGTTGCCGACGTGCGCGCCTCAACCGGCCGCTGTTTCGAATTCAATACGGCCGGAGACCTCAGCGGAGCTTGGCGCTGGCAAGGCCCGATCAGGCCCACTGAAACATGCTGCTGCAAAATTCCGGCGGCATAATGAGGGCCTACATCCACTCTCGCCAACCCGCGAACTGTCAGACAGGCGATCCACCCCATCGAATATGACGCATCTTCAATTGACCTATTGAGGAAACATAGCTCGCAGGTGACGGTCAACTAGCCTTTGTTGGCTCGACCATAGCCCGAGTCTGTCCGGGAGAGTAACATGCAGGCCATATGTGCCAAATGCGGGATGGCGGCCCAGATCGAAGCAATTGCCGGCGGGTTGAGGTATTCGGTTCCCCGAGGCCCCTTGCGCGAATGCCCCGTCATCGGCGAGCAGTTGCAACTGCATGGCAGCGCTTCATTGGACACCGACTGTGACAACCTACTCGACGCTATCAGCATCGAGTATCGGCGCTTGCTGCTTCGTCCAAAATCTTCTCCCCCAAACAGCGCCGATCTGCCCGTCTTTTCACAGCCAGTGACTTAACTGCCGCCAAAGGCGCCCTCGGGTTCGGTAGATGCCCCTGGCGAGATCGGCATAATCGTCAACCTTCGCCGCGAGCGGCAGCCAAAGCGTGGCTTTAACGGCGAGTTAACCGCATTGCGCTAACGTTAGGTCACTCGGCTGCACCGAGCACGTATGTCGCTGCCGGCCTTGGATCCCCCCCTCCCGGGTCAGCAGCGACAAACACCCCACCGAGACAACTTAACTTGGCTCTGCAACCTCGTGCGAAACAGCCGGGCAGCTGCGCGCCGAGCGCAGGGTCTTGGCTCCCATGGACAGATCGGCGATGAGTGCAGCGTGGTGACCGCCACAAGGAAATGGCCGATGAGGCGGCGGGTCTGCCCCGGTCGCACAGAAGCGGGGCACGGTCGCCTCTGCGGCATCAAAACCAATAAACGACACAGCAGCCGACTCTTGAATTAGCGCAATTAAAATGCGATCGGTCGCGCCCTAGGTCGTGTGGACAAAGCGGATTCCCAAATCAGCTGAAGCGTGATTCAAGGCTGTTCTTTGGGGAGAACGGCGGTGCTTCGCGGGCTGATGACGGACGAGGAATGGGCGTTCTTCGCGCCTTTCCTGCTTGAGAGCGGCGCGCAGGGCGGCCGCCCTCCCGTTGATCATCGCAGGGTGCTTGACGCGATCCTGTGGGTCACGCGCACCGGCTCGCCTTGGCGCGATCTGCCCGTCGAACTGGGAAAATGGAACTCGGTCCATCG
>NNBT01002416.1_pt1 | contig 27802 bp, 23 predicted proteins | sample 1173831 | NCBI WGS metagenome assembly NNBT01 (sample SAMN07173936, study PRJNA388173) | plant metagenome | isolation source: symbiotic tissue sample KVJ10 | place: Norway: Troms, Kvaloya island | reverse complement strand
TAATAAAGGTTATAAATCTCCTTAATATCCTTCAGAATAGTTTCAAAATCGATTTTAAGGTCAATTAATCTACCTGTATGGATATCGAAAACCCATCCGTGAACTGTAATTCCGCGTTCGGTAATCGCTTCCTGTACCGCTGCTGTTTTTAATAGGTTTACGCATTGTTCCTGAACATTAAGTTCAACGAGGCGGTTGTAGCGGGCACCCTCATCGGCAATTGCATTTAATTCATCTCTATGGATGCGATAAACATCACGGATATTCCTTAACCAGGGATTTAATATACCCATGTCAGCAGGTTGCATCGCAGCTTTAACACCGCCGCAGTTGTAGTGACCGCAAACTACAATATGGTTTACCTTCAAATGGCGAACAGCATAGTTCAAAACCGTCATTACGTTTAAGTCTACGTTGTTTACCAGATTGGCCACATTGCGGTGTACAAAAGCCTGACCAGGCTGTATGCCCATTAAATCTTCTGCCGTAACGCGGCTATCGGAGCATCCGATATACAAAAACTCCGGACTTTGTCCTTTCGATAATTCCGTAAAATAATCAGGATCGATAGCCAGTTTTTCGGCAATCCATTTTTCATTGTTCTTAAAAACGTCTTCTACATTCATGTTTTTGCTTTAATAGCGTTTTTTAATATATAACTTATGATCAGCGTTATTAGGGATATTTATGTTGATATAAAACTAAAAAAAGATTTTCTCATTTCTATAAGTTTCTCCTCGCTAAGTGTATCTTCTGCTTTAAAATAAACGTGGCATTTATATTCCATTTCCATATAGTTGGCCGTCATAAAAAATGGCGTAGTAAACCCATCGGGGAGATTTGCATCTGTGCCTACGGCAATTAATTGTACCGTTTTCCCTTTCAGGTTCCGGCCTATTTCTTTGTTTAAAGTTACCCAATCGGTTAAGCGATCGAAAAGGTTTTTCATTCTTCCGCTCATGGCGTACCAATAAACGGGTGTGGCAAAAATCAGGTGTTTATGATACAGTATTTCCTTTGCAAAGGTTTCAAAGCTATCTTCTGCGGGGTATTGGTTCTCATAATTATAGGGAAGAAAATAATGCTCCAGTAAATTTAGCTGATCAAATGCTATTTCTTCAGTGAGTTTGCCGATAAATTTTTGAGTATTTCCATTCAACCTGGCACTTCCGTTTATAATTAAGATATCGGGCATACTTGTATGTTTATTGCTTGAATAACAAGTTATGCCCTTAAATGTTTAATGGTTTTACAGGTAATGTGGTAGGAAACCCAGTGTGAAGAGCATAAATGTAATAAAGCAGATAAATAATAAAAAGGGCCTGATAATCGCGATGTCGTTGCTGTTTTTCAATACCAATCGCCTTACAAAATCAGAGATCAGCAAAAGTATGCACAGTAAAAATACAATAGCCAAAGCTATGCCGGTACCAATGCCAAACATGGCTATTCCAATTTTGGTGTGAAAAACATTGGTAAAATCCATTAGGATAAGCAAATTCCAGATGACCACAATGCCAATGGCAATTGGTATTTTTATAGGGAAACCAGACTGCTGTTGCTGGATGGTGATTTCCTGATCAATATCAACTGGTGTTGGAAGCGTACTGTTTAGAAAACCGATATTGACAAGTTTTGCCATTAGCCCCTCAGCGTTTCCTGAAAAAGTAAAAACAATGTCTTTATTGTATTTTTCAACCCGGTGGTTGATCCTGATCCCATTGCCAAATATCGATGCAGTAGGTTGGATAGAGGTAATATCAGAACGTTTAAAAACAAACTTCCCCTTTATAGAGGCATGAAGTTCGAGTTTAAATTCACTTACCTTTAATTTGCCAAAGGGCCAGGTGGCTTTAAAACCCCCAATTCTAACCCCACCTGTTTCTTCAAACTGATTCATATACCGAGCAATTAATGGTCTAATATATTCCATTAATTTCATTTTTTCAGTATCAAATAACAAGAAAATTTGGCATAAAAAAGCCAATATTGATAACCCTGAAACTCAGAAGATATCAATATTGGCTTAAAATTTTTTAGCTGGCAACCGCTACCGCATTTTTATTAATGTGGTTTGGAAGTTCTTCGAGGGTATATAAATTAACCAACGATTCCCTTAATACGTTTTTTGCATCGTACCAGATATTTTCTTTCGTAAAGTGGCAAACGCCATTACTCAGTTCGGTAATAATGGCACCGATCAAGGTAGCAAAATGATTTTCGAACACATCACCAGGATGGTATTTGATAGAAAAAACTTTGTTGTAATTTTGAAGTTGTGATTCAATCTCTGCACTCAGTTTTACTGGTTTGGCAACTTTTCTTTTTTTCTTTTTAAAAAGTCCTAATAACTTTTGAATAAAGCTCTGTTTGATAATTTTCTCTTTAAAAAGTTTTTTCTTGTATTCTCGAAGATCGAAAGATTTTAGCGATACATTAAAATTAAGCTTTAAGTTGTTCTCGTTAAATATTTCAAGGCTTGGTTTATCCCATTTAAAAATGATAGGCAGGCTGCCGTTCGCATTTCTGAATGAAAATGAAGAATTAAGGTCCAAAACATTTTCGTGTTCGTTTAAACGTTTTAAAATGGTTGGAATAAGATCGTCTGTTAAAGTGTTTGTGTAAATGTTAATATAAGCACTCATGTTAGATTAAGATTAGCTTTAGTCAATGTAAATGGCGGACAAGCTTTTAGCCTGTCACCTTATTTAAATGATAATTAAGGATATCATTGTATTGTGAGGCCTCCGTTTTATAGATAGCGCTCTTAATACCGATTAACTTGGTGATCTTAATGAGAATTGGCGGTTGTGGTTTTTCATTTGTATATTATGGTTATTTGTGTGTCTTGTTTAGTACTGCAAATAATTTATAACCTAAACGGGTAAAAATGCCGAAACGTTACAAACAAATTGCAAATATCTTCTAAGCAATAATTATACCATAATACTATTTTATGGTTTCAATCGTTCCAGCAGTTTTTTCATAGTGCTAAGCTGTAAAATATTCTTGAATTCAGGGGTATCGAAACCGCCTTTATCTATCACCTGCTTTAAGCTTCTGTTAAAGCTTCTTACGGATATGCCCAGGTAGGCAGCCATGTCTTCTTTTGAGATTGAAATGTGCTCGTCGGCCTGAAGTTTTAATAATTTTAAAATTGCATATTCCAGGGTATATAGCTGCTGGAAGGATGCCCGTGTACTGGTTTGTATAATTCTGGTAGACAGCTCCTGGAGTAAGATTGTAGTAAATTCGCTACTCTTGTTGATTAGTGAATGGAAAAGATGATCAGGAATTACATAGGCCGTAACCTCACTAATGGCTGCCACATTGCATAAACAATCCATCTTTTTTAATGCCTCAAGTTCGCCCACCACTTCACCCTTGCCCAAAAATTCGATGATAAAATCCTTTCCGTTTTCCTCAGAAATAAAACATTTGCTGATCCCGTCTTTAATCACATAAATATTGCTGATTTTTTCACCCTGTTCAATAAAGCGGTATCCTGCTTTAAAACTTTTGAGGGTAATTTTTGCTTCATCATTTTCTGCACAGAAACGTTCGATAAAGGATAAAAAGGTAAGATTGGTACGTAACATATTCTATCAGTCGAGACAAATGTCCTTTTTTTAAAGGACAGGTCGCGGTATTTTTGTGGCACTAAAGTAAGCATAACAATGAAAAATAAGATTACCGTAATTGCTTTTGATGCCGATGATACCCTTTGGGTAAACGAACCTTATTTCCGTGAAACTGAAGAGCGGTTTGCCGATCTTTTGGAAGATTTTGTGCCGCGCCACAGCATTATGGCCGAATTGTATAAAACAGAAATGGCCAATTTACCGCTTTATGGTTATGGCATTAAAGGTTTTATGCTGAGCATGACGGAAACAGCCATGCGGATTACGATGGGGAAAATTGACCCCATTATTGTAGAAAAAGTACTCGAACTGGGGAAAGAAATGCTCAATAAACCGGTAGAATTGTTGGATGGGGTAGAAGAAGTGTTGAAAGCTTTACACGGAAAATATAGATTGGTAGTTGCTACTAAAGGCGATCTGCTCGATCAACAGCGTAAGCTCACCAAATCGGGGCTCGATCATTATTTTCATCATATTGAGATTATGAGCGACAAACAGGAAAAGGATTACCAAAAACTGATCAGGCACCTGGATTGCAAAGCTGAAGAATTTTTAATGTTGGGCAACTCTTTAAAATCTGATGTATTGCCTGTACTAAACATTGGTGGCCATGCAGTCCATATTCCATATCACACTACCTGGGTACACGAAAGCATCGATCACACCATTGAGCACCCTAACTTTTATGAGATGGAAAGCCTGGCTGAAGTTTTACCAAAATTAATAGAATGAAAGAAAAAATAGATATAAACAACTGGATCAGAAAAGATCATTTTAAATTTTTTAGCGCTTTTGAAGAACCCTTCTTCGGCGTTACCGTAGAGGTAGATTGTACTGCAACCTACGAAGAAGCAAAAGAAAACAATGTTTCGTTTTTTTTGCTTTACCTTCACAAATCGCTGCTCGCCGTAAACCAGGTAGAACCTTTTAGTTACCGCATTATAAATGGCGAAGTTTGGAAATACGATACCGTAAATGCTGCGGCCACCATTAACCGGCCAAACGGTACCTTCGGGTTTGGTTACATGGATTTTTATGAGGATTTTGAAGAATTTAAAACCGAAGCCAATAAAGAAATTGAAAAAGTACAGGCCACTACGGGATTAATTCCTGCTTCATCAGGTGAAAACGTCATTCATTATTCGGCATTGCCCTGGTTAAATTTCACTTCCTTATCGCATGCCCGCAATTATTCCTATCAGGATAGCTGTCCGAAAATATCTTTTGGTAAAGTTCGCGAAGAAAACGGAAGGAAAATAATGCCAGTTTCAATCCATGTAAACCATGCCCTGATGGATGGCTATAACGTTGGTCAGTTTGTAGAGGCCTATCAGGATTTATTGAACGAAAAAGAGGTTAATGCCTATATTTAGCTTGGTACTTTGAAATTTAAACCTAAAAAATATTTAATACGAGGTTAATATTGGGGATTTATTTTCGGCAATGTTTATAGCTGCCGTTATTATTCCTTTTTATTTGCTGGCCATGGTAGGCATGTGTTACATGGATACTGTATATAAGGCCATTATGTTTTTGTTGATGCTGTTGATTGCTACGTTTATACTGTTTCTTTTCATCAACTATCCGCTGCAATCGGCTATTACGGTAATCTGTTTAATGGCTATGTTTGCTTTTAAACCAAAAGATTAAGTAAAAAGATTAATTATCATTTGCAATCGACAAAGTATTTGCTATTTTTGCTGCACAAGCGGGAAAGCTTGTTTTCGATAATCCTTGGCTCATTGTTGCTTTGGTTATAGAATATTCAAAATTTGGGGGATTAGCTCATTTGGCTAGAGCGCTTCGCTGGCAGTGAAGAGGTGATCGGTTCGAATCCGATATTCTCCACTTATTACAATCAATCAGCTGATAATCAGCTGATTGATTGTTTTGAAAAGTCACGCTCTGCCAAAACTCAGCCACGGGAAATTTCTATGGAGCTTATGACTGCTCCAGAACTACATTACACCATTCTAAGATTATTTAAAGGAAAAAGGTCGAATCTGTTCCCAAATGCATTACGCGAGCTAAAGAAAAGGCCCTTCAAAACTGGTATGTATATTTTCTTCCAATAACTTGACCCGTATCGCCAAATTCATAACAGCAAGATAATCGATGATTTAATCCAAATCTAATTTCCGCTAAACTATTCGAAGATTCTTTAAAAGAAAATGTCGATGTAGTCTGTGGTTTCGCCGTCGCAGTTGAGCATTTGCTGAAGACGCCAGTATTTTCTAACGCCTGTTGCTTTGAAGATGAAGAGTCCGGTAAGCTCGCAGGGCTGCCCGTCGTTACTTGAATTTATTTTGGAAATGATTGTTCCATTGAATTTTAGTGTACGTCCCTTGTTTAAAAATGTCCCTTTTATGGTAACGTACTCGTTGGTCTGAGCATCCTTCTGGCTGCCTTCAATGCTGTATTCATCCTTTCCGATGGGTTTGATGTGGACGCTACCTGGATTGTTTTTGTTAAAGCTGATCCACTGGATGGTAAAGGCATGCAGTCCGTTGCGTACCGGCTTTTCCTGAGAACGGGCTGGCAGGGTAAGTAGGAAAAGCACTGCAATGATGAGTATATTTTTCATTTTGATATGGGATAGAGGTTTATCAATGTATGCACAATTATTTGCCCAGTGTTATTTTGGTGAAAACCTCTGCGCTCTTTTTAGGTCCAAGTCCGAGCTCACCAAATGAACTCTGACCAGAAACAAACATAGTTTTATCAGTTTTGAGCATAAGGGTATGGTAATCTGCAGCGCTGATGTGAGATACGTTATCGGTAATATGGATAAACCTGTTCTGATCTGCTCCCTGGATACCAAAGGTGCCGTTGTTGTTGTATCCCGATGCCCATAAGCTATTATCGGTTTTGATCACAAGAGAGAAAAAACGGCCCCCTGCCATTACCGACACATTGTCCATCACTTTTACAAAGCTGTTCTGTTTGGTGTTGTTGCCTAAACCCAGTTCCCCGTAGTCATTGGATCCCGCTGCCCACAGACTATTGTCTGTTTTGATAATCAGGGAGTGGTATTCAAGTGCCTTAACTGCTTTTACACCATCCATTACTTTTACGAAGCCATCCTGATCAGTATAATTTCCAAGACCGAGCTCGCCTTCTATGTTCCGGCCGCAGGCCCAAAGGCTATTGTCGGTTTTTAACATTAGTATATGGTTCATTCCTGCGGAGATGGAAAGTACGTTGTCTGCGATTTTTGTATAAGTGGAGACCACATTTGCATTTGAGTACGCTGTGCCAAACAAGTTGCGGTGGTTAAAGCCCACTGCCCAAAGACTATGGTCTGCTTTGATGATAAAGCCGTTCTCTGTGCCAGCTTCAATCTGCTCAGCACCATCGAATACTTTTTTAAATTGTCCATCAAACGGTGCGCTGCCTGTACCCAACTCTGTGAAATCGTTACTACCAGAGGTCCATACCGTGTTATCGTTTTTTAGTACCAAAGCACGGCTGTCTTTGATGGAAACATCTTTTGCCTGGGCCATAACGCGTATAAAAGTGGTCTGTTTTCCTATGTTTCCTGCGCCAAGCACCATACTGCTGTTCTGCCCTGTTGCCCAAAGGTTACCCTGTTCATCAATTGCCATGGTATTACCGAAGGATGTTGCTACTTTAAGAAAATAAGAATCTGCTGTAGCGGGAGGTACCGGTGGATTTGGTTCTTCGCCACCGCCTTTTTTCTTGCAGGAAGTAACCGAGAGTGATACCAGGAGTGTGAAAAATAAAGTGCAAGACTTTAGAGTAGTTGAAAGCGGGTATATTTTTGTCATGTCGATTTGTTGAAGGCTTATATATGCCTTTAGATAAATTTTCTAATTAAAATATGGTAACCGATGGAAATACCATTTTGTTTTCAATATCCAGGCTCTTCTTTTCTAATCTGGCTTTTGAAAAAATATTTCTTCACCAGGTGTAAGAAATTCAGCAGGCTGTTTACTAACAGGTAAATTCAGAAAATATGAAAAAGAAAATTTCAATTTTGCAGATGGCATTAATCGCTTTTTTAATGGGATGCAGTTTCCTGGCAAAAAGTATGGATAATATTCCTTTTAAGGTTAAGGTAACTGGAAAAGGTGATCCCATGCTGTTCATTCCGGGATTAACCTGCAGCGGAGAAGTATGGGATGAGACGGTTGCGCGGTATAGTAAAAAATATCAGTGTCATGTTTTTACCCTTGCCGGGTATGCCGGGCAGGCCCCGATTTTAAAAACACCTTATCTTGATGCCTATAAAGACGCCATCATCGCCTATATCAAGGATAAAAAACTTGACAGGGTTGTGTTGGTCGGTCACTCAATCGGCGGATTTTTATCTTTGCGCATTGCAACCGAGCTTAAAGAACATTTGAAAAAAGTTATTATAGTTGATGCGCTACCGTTTTATGCGGGGATGCTGAATCCCGGAGCAAAGAATGGTTTCGATGAACGGGCAGCCAGGACAGCTCTTGAAGGATTTGAAAAAATGGACAATAAGGCGCTAAAAGCTAATCAGATGAATACGGCCAAATTTTTGTGTGCTGATTCAACAAAATGGGATATGATCGCCACGTGGGGAGCAACATCAGATCGTAAAACTATGGCATACAGTATGTTCGAAATGTTGGGTGATGATATCCGCCAGCAGATTGCTGTAATTAAAGTGCCTGTTCTCGTAATGGCGGCATTCGCACCAGTGGCGCAGTACCCGGCTTTTACCAGTGATTATGTCCGCTCTTCCTACAAACAACAATATGCTCAGTGTCTGAGCTGCACGGTTAAGGTAACGCCATCTTCCAAGCATTTTATCATGTACGATGCGCCTCAATGGTATTTTAGTGAAATTGATGCTTTTTTAAGCTAGTTAATCCGAGGTCAAATGCCGATAAAAGAGGAAGAAGAGTTTAATGAACTGGTTAAAAATAATCATGCAAGCATATACCGGACCTGGGTATACCGCGTGGCGGTCAATACTGCAATCAGTTATAACCTGAAAAACAAAAAATATGATCATCAATCCCTTCCCGATCAGATGCAACTTCCCTATCAGGATTCGATGCCGGATAAAATTGAACAGGAGATTCAACTTGACCGCTTAAGATACTGCATCAGTCAACTTGAAACGGGCGACAGGTTAATCATTTCTCTGGTATTGGAAAATAAAAGCTATAAAGATATTGCAGAAATTACGGGGACCAGTATCAATCTGGTTGGGGTAAAAATAAACCGGATCAAAGCACGGTTACTTAAACTTATGCAAGAAACAAAATAATGGAATTCGAAGACATTCAAAAAAGCTGGCATCAGCAGGCGGTTCAGCCAAGCCCAGATACGGAGATGCTCAATTTGAAGCAGAACAATTGGCAAAAAAATCAGCAGAAACTAAAAAGAGCCAATGTAGGCATGAGTTTAGGATTTTTGGCTGCAATGGTTGGAATTGGTTGGGTTTATATTTCCTTTAAGGATGAATATGGTATGGCCTTCAAACTGAGCATTGCCGTTGTATATTTTTTAATGATTGCCTTTCTCTTTGTCAGCTGGAGAAGTTATTCCTTTAAACAGATCAATGCAGTTTCTAACAACCAGGATTACATTGAGCAGCAAATTAAAAAACTAATGTGGCAAAAGGATGTGATCACCAAATATACATCGATATATACGGTATTGTTGTGGATGGCAATGATGTTATATATCTGGGAAATTACCATGGAGGCGACACTAACCTTCAGATATACCGCTATGGCTATAACTTCTCTGTACATATTTGGTATTACCTTTTGGAACCGGGTCAAGAAAAAGCAAAGGCAATTGAATGAGATAAATGTATTGATCAATGATCTGGGCGAGATGAGATCAGGATTAAACAGCTCTTTAAAATAAATATTCTGGTAATTTTTGGCTAAAGCCTCCGGTCCCTGTTGATCAAGATTTGATTTTTTGGGTTATATTGCGTTGTTTAATGAATATGATTAGATCGAGATTTACTACATATCAGTTTATTGGTCAGTTTGTACTGACCGCCATTTTAATTATATGTTGCTTAGCGTTTTATGGGAATCTTTATGCCGCTAAGCCTATCCCTTTATTTTCGGGATCAGGTTTATTTGTTATCTTCTCAACCATGGTGCTGCCAGTTTACATCATAGCACAAATGAAGTTAAACTATAAAATCACAATCATCGATACCGGTTTAAAAACGATTTCTTTTAAAATGTTCTTATTGCCGGTCACAAGAACCTATCCACTTGATTATTTTGAAGGTTATATCAATACGGTTGTAAAAGATAAGTATGGCGAATACAAATGTTTTTATCTGGTAAAAGAAGGAAAGTTAATGTATAAAATGTCTGGCCGGTTTTATAGCAATATAGATCAACTTTATGAGGGTTTATCTTCTCTAAAAGATCTGGGCTTCCTGAAATTATCAACTTCCTTATCGATAAAAATAGCTTTTAGAAGGCGAATTTTAACTGCGTAAAAAAATTCAATCTATTTTTACTCATAAAGTTCTATTTATTGTCATCGGCAAAAAGGATTTATTGGTATACGCTATGCCTGAGTATGCATCTTATTAAAATCTTGCAAAGATCTTAAAAATTATGAAAAGTATGCCTTGTATTCATAATAAGATACAAGATGCTCATTTATTTGTATTTTTAGATTAAAATCCGGTATGATTTGGTTAATAAACGGCTATTTTTAAGTTTAGTATTTATTAACTTCGTTTATGTTATTTTGTAAGTTGCTGTAAGATAGATGGTTTTGTAGGTGATCGACGTGGTGGATATAGGTTTGCTTTTAAGGTAATTAATTTCTTTAAAACGCCATCTGGTAGTAGGTAAATCTTGTTTTCGGCTTAACGCTAACGGAAAAGGTTGAGCAAAACTATTATTGAAACTTAATCATCTCTAACCATAAAACAAAACTAATGAAAACAAACAAAAAGATTTACCTGGGCGTATTTTCGGCTATCCTGCTTTGCATTTCAATTTTTAGCTGTAAAAAGCAAAGTGCTGAAGGAAATGTTGAATCCACTATGAAAAAGTCGGATCAAATGCATGAATTTAATTTTGGCGGGAACAAAATCCTGATCAAAGAAGATAAGGGCATCTATTACCTCTCTGATGATATTATCCTGACTGAACAACAGTTTAACCTGTTAAAAGCCAATAATAATGCAGCAATGTCGACCACGGCGAGGGCGTTAATTATGAATTCGCTGGTTAAACGGTGGACAAATTCTATAGTATATTACAGCCTGAGTAATCTGGGTGCTGATACCGCTTCATCGCTAAAAGCCATGCAGTATATTGCAAGGGTATCGCCGCTTACCTTTGTTCAACGAACATCTCAGGCCAATTACATCAATTTTGTAAAATCAACCGGCAATAGTTCTTCAGTTGGTATGGTTGGTGGCGCTCAGAACCTCAATTTATATAACTATAATACGCCAGGGATCATTATACACGAGCTATTTCATGCCTTGGGTGTAATGCACGAGCAATGTCGTACCGATCAAAGCAGCAACGTGGTTATCCACCCCGAAAATATTCCCAACGACAAAGAATTCAATTTTAATCAGGTTTCGGTGAGCAGTTATACCAATTACGGTAACTTCGATTTTGAGTCGATCATGATGTATGAGCCTTATGCTTTTTCGAGCAATGGCCAGCCTACCATTACCAGGCTTGATGGTTCTACCTATCAAACCAGTTATCCGGCAGCCAATATGTCGCCAACCGATATCGCAGGCATCAACCAGCTATACACCGGTTTTACTTATACAGGCTTAGCTGCAAACACCAATTATGAAATTGCTTCGGCATTGGATAATACCAAATTGCTAAATGTACCCAATAGTGCTACAGCAGATGGTACCCAGGTGATTATTTATACCGATGGAAATTCGAACAATGCAAGGTGGAAGGTAACCAAAAATGCTGATGGCTATTACACCTTATCGCCTTTACATGCGTTAAGCAAAGCGCTTACGGTAGTTGGGAGTGGTATTGCAAATGGAACAAAACTCGAAATCAGGACCAATACCGGTGATCCTTCGCAGCAGTTCAATATTACGCCTGAAGCAAGTGGTTATTATATTATTTCGCCACGTAACGTACCCTCAAAAAATGTAGATGTTCCAGGCAGCAGTACAGCCAATGGTACGCTGCTTAATATCTGGAGCTATGGAGGTGCGAATAATCAGAAATTCAAATTTAATACTTTTTAAAAATCCTCTCTATAGCCTCCTGTTTTATAATGCCCCTATAAGTTAACACTTGTTGGGGCATTTATTTTTTAGCCTGCGGGCAGTTTAAACCTTGCTAATAAGCTGATATTGACCAATAATAGATTCTAGCTATTTCAGTATAGAATTAAATGATTGGGATTAGTTAGCTCAATTTTCTAAATTTATATTATTCCTGATTTATCCGCAGGATGTTTAGTCCTTTATTAACAAAACATAATACATATATGGAAAAAGAATCGAACGACATCAGCAAATGCCCGTTTCATAACGGTAGCATGAAGAGTAACGTAGGTGGCGGTGGCACCAGAAATAACGATTGGTGGCCAAAACAGTTAAAACTGAGTATTTTGCGTCAGCATTCTACTTTATCCAATCCAATGGATGAAGAATTTAATTATGCAGAGGCTTTTAAAAGTCTCGATCTGGATGCTTTAAAAGCAGATCTTCATGCACTGATGACCGATTCGCAGGATTGGTGGCCGGCAGATTTTGGTCACTATGGTGGTTTATTTATCCGTATGGCATGGCACAGTGCAGGTACTTACCGCGTTGGCGATGGCCGCGGAGGTGCAGGAGCGGGCTTACAACGTTTCGCACCATTAAACAGCTGGCCGGATAATGTGAGTCTTGATAAAGCGCGTCGTTTGCTTTGGCCGATTAAACAAAAATATGGCCGTAAAATTTCCTGGGCGGATTTATTGATCCTTACAGGAAATATCGCTTTAGAATCGATGGGCTTTAAAACTTTTGGTTTTGCTGGTGGAAGGGAAGATGTGTGGGAAGCAGACGAATCAGTATATTGGGGTTCGGAAACCACCTGGTTGGGTGGAGATCTTCGTTACGCGCATGGTTCTGATGGCGCAGATAAAGCGCACGGAGTGTTGGTTAGCGATGATGATGCCGATGGCGATGTGCACTCGCGCAACCTTGAAAAACCGCTTGCAGCTGTACAAATGGGCTTAATTTATGTAAACCCCGAAGGACCGGACGGAAACCCTGATCCGCTTCTGGCTGCGAAAGATATTCGTGATACTTTTGGCCGCATGGCGATGGATGATGAAGAAACCGTTGCACTTATTGCAGGAGGCCATACTTTTGGTAAAACCCATGGTGCAGCTTCTGCTGATCATGTAGGTAAAGAACCTGAAGCTGCGGGTATAGAAAGCCAGGGTTTGGGATGGAACAACAGTTACGCTTCTGGTAAAGGCACAGATGCTATTACCAGCGGACTAGAAGTAACCTGGACCACGACACCAACACAATGGAGCAATAATTTTTTTGAAAACCTTTTCGCTTTCGAGTGGGAATTAAGTAAAAGTCCGGCTGGTGCGCATCAGTGGGTAGCTAAAAATGCAGAAGCCATTATTCCTGATGCTTTTGATAGTTCGAAAAAACATTTGCCAACCATGCTTACCACCGATCTTTCTTTGAGATTGGATCCGGCTTACGAAAAAATATCAAGACGTTTCTTGGAAAACCCTGATCAGTTTGCTGATGCCTTTGCGCGGGCCTGGTATAAACTTACCCACCGTGATATGGGGCCAATTGCCCGTTATCTTGGTCCTGATGTGCCACAGGAAGAATTACTTTGGCAAGATCCGATTCCTGCGGTTAACCATGCATTGATTAATGAAGGCGATATTGCTACTTTAAAAGAAAATGTCCTTTCGAGCGGTTTAAGCATCTCCGAATTGGTTTCTACTGCATGGGCTTCTGCTTCTACATTCCGCGGTTCCGATAAACGTGGCGGTGCCAATGGCGCACGCATCCGTTTGGCTCCGCAAAAAGACTGGGCAGTTAACAATCCGGTTCAACTGCAAAACGTATTGAATATATTGGAAAAAATTCAGCAGGACTTTAACGGTGCACAGGCTGATGGCAAAAAAGTTTCACTGGCCGATTTAATTGTATTAGCTGGTACTGCTGCCGTAGAAAAAGCCGCTACCGCTGCTGCCGGAAATTCAGTTAGCGTTCCTTTTACACCTGGTAGGGGAGATGCCTCACAGGATCAAACTGACATAGAATCGTTTGGTTATTTAGAACCAGTTGTTGATGGTTTCCGCAATTACCGTAAATCAAAATCACCGGTTTCTACAGAAGAATTTTTGATTGACAGGGCACAGTTACTTAATTTAACGGCACCGGAATTAACGGTATTGGTAGGAGGTTTACGTGCGCTTGATACTAATTTTGATGGTTCTAAAAATGGGATTTTAACTGATAAACCAGGTCAGCTGACTAACGATTTCTTTGCAAACCTGTTGGATATGGAAACCCAGTGGAAAGCCATTGCTGATGACAAAGAACTGTATATCGGTAGCAGCCGTTCAACTGGTCAGCCAAAATGGACTGCCACCCGTGCAGATCTTGTTTTTGGTTCCAATTCCGAATTAAGGGCAATTGCAGAAGTATATGCAAGCTCAGATGCGCAGCACAAATTTGTAAAAGATTTCGTATCGGCCTGGAATAAAGTAATGAATGCAGACCGTTTTGATTTGAAATAATTTTAGATAAATTATTATCGTCATTCCCAACTCGACTGGGAATGACGATTATTTTAGCTGTTATTCACCTTCTTTGATTATATACTTTTGATACAGCCTCTTTTTGCATTGGTTCAAATCAACGCTTAAAATATCGCTCATTGGAATAAACTCCTGCAATAGTACCATTGCTTTCCCTTTTTACGGAAAAGGAACGTAACATGGTTTGAAAATTGATTAATCCGGTGCTATCCGTTAATAAATGTAATTTTCCTTTTAGGTTCCCCCATGAAACCTTTCCTCCAGTAGTAATTTGCATACTCCCTGATTTTTCACCGCCATCATAGCTACCTATAAGTGCTTGATCAATTGCAATTTTAGATGCTTTAGCCTCATTCACTTCTTTCGTTTCCTGAAGGTCGGAGTCCAAATTTTTCTTTAAAGATTTAAGATTTTCATCCAGTACACTGTTTTTGTTTGATTTATTCAGCATCGTGTTGTAGAGGTAATTGGCAACCAGGTGAGATAATGCCTCCATTCCTTTTTTATTGCTCAATACCACAATACCAATCTTCTGATCTTTAAGGTAGGATAAATGGCAGGAAATACCACTATAACCGCCCATTCGGGAGGTTAAATTTTCACCGTTAAATTTAGATTGTTCCCAACCTAATCCATAGCCATATCTTTCATAACTCTGGTAGCGGTTCTGTTGCGGAACAATTGCCGAGGCAGCAAAATTTATCTCCTGCTTAGTCAGGATACCTTTAACCGAATTCCCCTCGCTGATAAAAAAGTCGAGGTATTTCAGCAGGTCGTTAACGGTGCTGAAATGCCCGCCCGCAGCCGACATCGAATTGTCTGCCTTATCTAATATGGCTTGCACGTTCCCTTCCGATTCATCAATTACATTACTCACATACCTGGCATCAACTTTCGAAAAGTATGCAGTAGTTGAGTACATTCCCAATGGCTTAAAAAGATATTCGCTCATCACTTCCTGCCAGGGTTTTTCCATCTGTTTTTCTACAATTAAGGAATAAATAACCGGTCCTAAATTCGAATAGTTAAAGTTTTGATTGGGTAAAGGAGTACTGTATTTTTTAAGCAACCCGAGGATCTGTGCAGTGCCTTTATGACCTATAAAAGCCGTCCATACCACAGCATCGTTATTTTTAATCCCATGCGTGTGGGTAATCAACGATTGAATGGTAATTTTTTCAGGATGGATATTCTTATCATCAAAAATAAGTTCGGGAAAATAATCGGCAATACTTTTGTTTAGTTTAATCATCCCTTTTTGATCCAGAATTGCAGCTAGTGTTCCGGTTAGCGATTTAGAAGCAGAGGCCAGGTAAATCTGTGAACGGTCTGAAAATAAAGTTTTTGTTTCGGGATTGGAGTAGCCATAATTCTTTTTTAAAAAAACCTGACCATCTTTTATTACGCCTAAGGTTAAATCAACATCGGTAATGCCCAGCAATTGTTCTACTTTTTTTAGTGCCAGATCAAGCGAATCGCCCAATGTTTTGGCGGCCTTATTTTCATAATAATCGTTTTTGCGATTAAAATCCATACTTTGGAAAGGGTAGGTAAACGCAGCAGATATGGTAATAATGCTGAAACTGAGAAAGCAGAAGTAAACAGATTTTAAAAGCTTGTTTTGGAAATATAGAATCATGAGGTGATGGTTTTAATCGTTAGACCACCGGATCAAAAATGAGGTTACAGTTAATCGAATCCATAAAAGCTCAGGGAAGAAGAAAATGGATGTAACATTCTGAATGGCTAGCGGGAGTATGTTCATTAAAAGCTTATGTGAGCTAAGGTGTCTAAGGTGGTCACAAAATAAAATTGCGATGTTAAATTAGCCACCATAGTCACCTGAGAACGTCTTAGCCGATTACCATTATTGTAAATTTTACAGATTTTCATAATAAAGGACGCTACATGGCTATTATTTTACAGCGGCTATTGACTTTTCTTATTGTTAAAGCATTATTTGCTCATTTTTTTAAGGGTTTTATTTAATTTGCTTCCAATTTTCCGTCTTTATTGATCATGTACTTGATGTTTTTGGGAAAATATACTATTTTTGGTTTCTCTCCTGCCTTACCCGAAAAACAAAATTATTATCCCTTATAAATGGAATGAGTGTCACGGGCATGATCTATACGGAATTAACTGACGATGATCTTTTACATCATTTAAAAAATGATGATCATTTGGCTTTTACCGAAGTATTTAATAGATACAGTCCATTGCTTTATGGTCATGCGTATAACAAGCTCCGTAGCGAAAGCGATGCAAGGGACGTGGTACAGGAAATGTTGATGAAGCTGTGGGATAAGCGTGGATCGATCGAAATCGGAAACAATTTGGGTGGTTACCTCTTTGTGGCTTTGAGGAATACCATTTTTAACCTGATCAAACATAAAAACCATGTACATGCTTACGCTGATACTTTTGCAAAAGCCAACGCCGATAGTGGTATTTACACCGATACGCTGATCCGTGAGAAACAGTTTGCAGCCATGATAGAAGCCGAAATTGCCAGTTTGCCCCCACGGATGAGGGCCGTTTTCGAGCTGAGAAGAAAAGAAAACCTATCGAATAAAGAAGTTGCGGCACAATTGGGCATTACCGAATCTACCGCTGCCGATCAGATGAAAAAGGCACTCCGCATCCTTAAAACACGGATCGGGCTGATCTTGATCGTTGTACATTACCTTAATGTAAAATAATTTTTAATTCTATATCCCCAATCTGCTTTTCATAATTGTATTACTGATATCAAGCCTATCGTACAAGAATGGAAGAAGAAAAATTCAGACAGATTTTAGACCGGTATATTGCAGGTGAGGCCACGCCAGAAGAAGAGGCCTGGTTGGAATCTGCCTATATCAACTGGAACAGTAAGGAACAAAATACTTATTCCGAATCTTTTTTAAAGGAGGGTACAGACAAAATCTGGGAAACGGTTTCGAAACACACCAAACCATCAAGAAAAATATCAAAACTCCTTTTTCCACTATTATCTGCTGCAGCCTTGATAATTATCACCATGGTGAGCATTTTGATTTATAAACAAAACCAAAGGAAAACCGATCTGACCAATATTCCGGCTTTTAAAGATATTAAGCCTGGTAAGGATAGGGCCGTTTTGGTGCTGGCTAACGGAACAAAAATAAATTTAGACGAGATCAATAGCGGTCACCTGGCTGATCAGACCGGGGTTTCTATTTCAAAAACTGCGGATGGACAGATCGTTTATACAGTTCCGGCTCAGGAAAATGAGGCTGCTGAAATGCAGTACAATACCATTGTTACCCCTGCTGGTGGACAATATCAGGTAAACCTGCCTGATGGTACAAAGGTTTGGTTAAATGCCTCATCATCATTAACCTTTCCAACTTCTTTTACTGCTAAAAGATCAGTGACTTTGAAAGGAGAGGCTTATTTCGAAGTCAGCAAAATTTCTGCATCTGGTAAAAGGATTCCTTTTATGGTAGAAAGTGCCCATCAGAAAATAGAGGTTTTAGGTACACATTTTAACGTAAATGCCTATCCCGACGAAAACGCTACAAAAACAACTTTACTGGAAGGCAGTGTGCAGATTAATGGTAAGGTATTGCTGAAACCCGGCGAGCAGTCGCGTTTACAGGACGAATCAATCAAGGTAACAGCCGTAAATGCTGAAGATTATATTGACTGGAAAAATGGTGATTTTATTCTGGAGCATAACGATTTCAGATCGGTTATGCGGAAAATAGCCCGTTGGTACGATGTGGAAGTAATTTATGGCGATGACGCGCCTAAAAAATTAAATCTCGGCGGCTGGATTTCCAGATCAAAAAATATATCATCGGTTTTGCAGTTAATGGAACAAACCGGAAAAGTTCACTTTAAAATTGAAGGAAGGAGGATCACGGTAACCAAATAAAATAACGTGGTGCTTAGAACAAAAAAACCAGAAGTGCGGGAACACCTCTGGCAGCGGTTTCTAAAGCCATAAATCAATCGACTGACTATTCAACTTAAAAACCAAACAAATGTACAAATTTTACCCAAACAAACCGGGTAGGCCGTCTGGTCCTGTCCAAAAAATCCTGCTGATTATGCGTGTAACTACGTTCTTATTATTGGCTATTATGATGCAGGTAAGTGCAACCACACTGGCCCAGCGGGTTACAATCAATCAAAAAAATGCAAATCTTACCGATGTGTTCAAAACCATCAGGATACAAACCGGTTACGATTTTATATACGACCAGGATTTACTTGCCAAATCGGCACCTGTCAATATCAATGTAAACAATGCAGCGCTAAGTGAAGTGTTAAAACGTTGCCTGGCCAATCAGTCACTGAGTTTTATTATCGAGGATAAAACCATTATCATTAAAGAAGAAGGACTTTTAGATAAAGTTAAAAGTTATTTTGATAACATTACGGTTACGGGTGTAGTACTTGATGAGCGCGGACAGCCGTTTCCTGGCGTAAGTATAAAATTAAAGGGAACCAACCGGTACACCGTAAGTGGCAATGGGGGGAGGTTTTATATTGCAGCAAATGATGATTATCCCACACTTGTTTTGTCATACCTGGGATATAAAACCATCGAGGTTACAGCTACTTCAACATTAACGGTGAAAATGATTCTCGATCCGGCCAAACTTGATGAAATAATGGTGATCGGTTATGGCACTACCACTCGACGTTTAAATACAGGTTCGCAGGCTGGCATAAGCGCAAAAGAACTGGAAGACCAACCAGTAACCAATGTACTACAGGCATTACAAGGTCGTTTGCCGGGTGTTACCGTTACACAGACTAATGGATTGCCGGGAGCTGGCATCAATGTTCAAATCAGGGGCGCAAATGCCATTGGCGTAAACGGGGTAAAGGCAAACCGCCCCTTGTATATCATTGATGGAGTTCCTTTTCTTTCTGAGCCGATTAATACCGCCGCTTTGGGTTCTACATTGCCATCCGCAGAAGGGAATACTAGTCCGATGAATAGTATAAATCCTGATGATATTGATAATATTGAAGTTTTAAAAGATGCAGATGCTACGGCAATTTACGGATCAAGGGGTGGTAATGGGGTAATATTAATCACTACAAAAAAAGGAAAAGCCGGCGCTACCAAGTTCAATCTAAATGCTTCTACAGGCGTTTCAAACGTATCTCATTTTGTAGAAACCGTTGGTACTGAACAATACCTGGCCTTAAGAAGGAAAGCTTTCGCCAACAATACTACTAATCCGTCTGCTCCAAGTGTAACTACTGCGCCCGATTTATTGGTTTGGGACCAGAATGGTTATACCGATTTTCAAAGGTACATGTTAGGCAATACCGCCAAAACCCACGATGTTAATGCGAGTTTGTCTGGTGGCGATAACCAAAATAATTTCTACCTGAGTGGTACCTACCATAAAGAAAACAATGTTTACCCGGGTGCTCAGGGGTACCAAAGAGGTGGTGCGAAGTTTAATTTAAACCATACTTCGTTTAACCAACGTTTTAACCTGTCGCTATCGGCCATGTATTCTACGGATAAGAACAATATTTCTACTACCGATTTAGCGAGCTGGGCCTATTCGCTTCCACCGAATTTTCCATTGTACAAAGCCGATGGTAGTTTTAACTGGGATGGTGGCATTAGCAACCCCCTGGCTTATTTAAACCAGACCAACGATAACCGTACCTCTAACCTGTTAAGCAATTTGGCCATTAAGTACAATATTTTAAAAGGACTGGATATTAAGGCCAATTTAGGTTACAGCAAAACAGATATGACACAGATTGCTTTGAGGCCATTAACTTCGCTTAATCCAAACTTTAATCCAACTTCTGGTACAGCCAGTTATGTTTATAATTTTACCAATAACTACATTGCTGAGCCACAGCTAACCTACACCAGAAAAATCTGGAAAGGTACCTTAAATACACTGGTTGGGGGATCTTATCAATTTAAGCAATCTAAAATGCCTTATAGCACATCGGCCACAGGCTTTTCATCTGATGATTTTTTAAGAACCTCTACTGCGGCCAGTACCGTGAGTACCACCAGTAGTTCTGTCGATTATAAATATGCATCTTTATTCGGGCGTGTAAATTATAACATTGAGAACAAATATATCCTGAATGCGAATTTCAGAAGGGATGGTTCTTCGCGGTTTGGGCCAAATAACAAATTTGGCAATTTTGGTTCGGTAGGTGCGGCCTGGTTGTTTTCTGAAGAAAAATTAGTTAAAGATAACCTGAGCTGGTTTAGTTTTGGTAAACTGCGCGGTAGTTATGGTATTGTGGGGAGCGATGATATCGGCGATTACGGCTATTTCGATTCTTACACGGCCTCTACTTATGTTTATGCCGGATCTACAGGTTTAAATCCATCTCGTCTGGCCAACCCTAATTTTAAATGGGAAGAGACTAAAAAACTCGATATCGGTTTAGATTTAGCCTTTTTTAAAGATCGTTTGTCGCTTAGTGCTTCCTACTACCTTAACAGAACCAGCAACCAGCTGATTACCCAAACTGTAAGTACGCAGACTGGTTTCTCAGGTTACCAAAGTAACTTGCCGGCAACGGTTCAAAATTCTGGCTGGGAACTATCTTTAACCAGTACCAATATTAAAATTAAAGATTTTAGCTGGACGAGTTCTTTCAACATCAGCCAAAACCACAATAAGCTGTTGTCATTTCCTGATATTGAGAAATCATCATATTATGGTACCTACATTGTGGGTAACCCGATCAGCTCCTATTATGTATACCAGTATGCTGGTATTAACCCAATTACCAACCTGCCATCATTTACCGATTTTAACGGGGTTGGCGGGATAAACAGTCCAACTACTGGTTTTGCGGCGACGGGCCGTGGCGACCGTTATTTTGCAGGTACTTCATATCCTAAATTTTATGGCGGTTTAACCAATAATGTCTCGTATAAAAAATTTACACTCGATTTTACTTTTCAGTTTGTTAAACAGCAGGGCAGAAGTTTGTTGACTTCTTCATTCTATCCTCCAGGATATTTCAGCAATGCGGCTTTAAGTGTAGTGAATGATTATCTGGCATTGGGCTCGCAGGATTACCTCGTGTCTGCCGGTACCCGTGGTGCCGCCGGATCTGCCGCTTATCTGGCTTATTCTTATTATTCGGGATCTGATGCTTCTGTAGTAGATGCTTCATTTATCCGGCTAAAAAATGTGAGTTTATCATATACCCTGCCAACCAAATGGATCTCCAAAACCGGAGGGACGAATATCAGGGTATATGCTCAGGGACAGAATTTATTTACCATCACAAATTACGAAGGCTTTGATCCCGAATCGCAGGGCGTTGTTACACCACCGTTACGCACCATAACTGCCGGTTTACAATTCACCTTTTAAATCTTAAATATCATGTCAAAATCGATATATAAAATACTGGCCGTTATAATGGGCCTTACTGTGGTGATCACTACAGGCTGCGAAAAACTGATTGCTATTGATCCGCCGCTGAATCAGGTGACTACCGATCAGGTATTTGCTTCTGATAAACTGGCTACAAGCGCGAGATCGGCGATGTTCAGTACTTTAGCGCAAACCACAATACAATCTTCAAACCTAACCATTTACAGTGCCCTGCAGGCAGATGATCTGCTTTATTTATCTAATGTTGGGGGTATTCAGGAATTTAATAATAATACTTATTCAGTACTTAGCACTAATCCTCCGACGTTATTTTCGGAGTGGTATACGGTTATTTACCGCGCCAATGCCATTATCTTAGGCTTGCAGAACTCAACAGGTGCATCCGAACAGATTAAAAAACAATATATGGCCGAAGCTAAATTTATACGTGCCTATTGCTATTTCAACCTAATTAATAGCTTCGGCGATGTGCCTTTAGTTTTGGTTACCGATCCAAACATTACCGCTTTTTTACCAAGAGAAACCACGGCTAATATTTATACACAGATTATTGCTGATTTAACCGATGCAAAAGCAAACTTATTAAGTGATTATTCTGCCACGGTGAGCGATCGCATAGGCGTTAATAAATTTGCTGCGGCTGCTTTGCTGGCAAGAGTGTATCTTTTTAACAATAATTACGCTGCCGCCGAAAGCAATGCATCAGAAGTAATTGCTTCATCCCTTTATAGTTTAATACCAAAGGCTACCATGGGTACTGCATTGTTCGTTAAAAACAGTGCAGAAAGTATCTGGCAAACACCACCACCAGTGGCGGCTACCAGCCAGTATACCAACGAAGCCGCTACCTTGCTGCCATCATCGGCCACTACATTAACTACCTATTTTTATAGAATAGATCAGCGTTTGGTACAGTTATTTGCCACAACCGATCAGCGCAGGATAAGCTGGATGACCAATGCCACATTTGCAGGTGATGTTTATACGCTTCCGTTCAAATATAAATACCGCACACAGGCACTTGCCGTGGCAGCCGGCATTACCGAATACCAGGTGGTATTACGTTTGGCAGAGCAATACCTGATCCGTGCCGAAGCCAGGGCAAGAATGGGCGCTAATTTATCCGGCGCACTGAGCGATTTAAATGCCATTCAAGCCAGGGCTGGGGCAACCCTGACAACGGCTACCGATGCTGCTACTCTGATTAACGACATTGCACTGGAAAACCGCAAAGAATTTTTCTGCGAACAGGCTTTCCGTTGGTTCAATTTAAAGCGTACCGGTCAGGCAGATGCCGTTCTTGGTGCCATAAAAACAAGTTACACCCCAAAATCAAAGCTCTTGCCTATTCCGCAGACGGCAATTGATGCAAATTATAATCTCACTCAAAATCCAGGTTACTAAATAAGAAAATGAACAACAAAAATCAATTTAAAGTCAGGTATTTTTACCTGGCTTTAGCCATCGGCATGCTCGGAACCTCCGTACAATCGTGTAGCGTATTCAGAAAGAAAAAGGTTCCGGCAAAAACGGCGACCGCTGCTACAGCCCCAAAAACCAAAGCCGATTCGCTTAAAAGCGTAATTAAACCTTATGGTGAAGTAATTACCCCCAAAGCGGTTAGTCAAAAAGGATTGTTTACGGTGCATAAACTGAACGACAGATACTTTTTCGAAATCCCAAACCAGCTGTTGAACAAAGAAATCCTTTCGGTAAACCGTTTGAGTAAATCTACACCAGGTGCCGGAAATTATGGAGGCGAGCAGGTAAGTGCGCGCATTGTGTATTGGGAATTAGGACCAAACAATAAATTGTTTTTAAAAGTATCTGCTACGGTGAGCATTGCCGATTCAACCGATATGATTTCTAAAGCAGTTGCCAGTTCGAATTTAAACCCGATTATGGCCGCCTTCCCGATCAAAGCAAAGGGTAAAGATTCCTCATCAGTGGTGATCGATGTTACCGATTTCCTGATCAGCGAAACGCCATTATTATCATTTGATGCCGAAAACAAAAAAGCTTATGGTTTGGGCATGCAAATGGCCGACCGTTCCTATATCGAAAGTGTTAAAAGTTTCCCGATCAATACCGAGGTAAAGAGCATCCGTACCTATACTGCTACAGGGCGTTTACCGGCCGCGAGCGAAGCTGGAGCAGTTACTTTGGGCATGAATACCTCTTTTGTGATGCTTCCTGAAAATAGGATGAGAAAAAGAATGTACGATGCCCGTGTTGGCTTTTTTGCCAGTGCAAACATCAGGTATAAGGATGATCAGCAAAAAGTAGAACAGGAAGCCTTTATCCACCGCTGGAGATTAGAACCCAAAGAAGAGGATATCGAAAAGTTTAAAAGAGGCGAACTGGTAGAACCCAAAAAACAGATTGTGTATTACATCGATCCGGCGACACCCAAAAAATGGCGTCCGTTTTTAATTGCCGGTGTAAACGATTGGCAAAAAGCATTTGAGCAGGCAGGTTTCAAAAATGCAATTGTAGGTAAAGAATGGCCTGAAGCCGATACCACCATGAGTTTAGACGATGCCCGTTTCTCGGTGATCCGTTACTTTGCTTCGCCGCAGCAAAATGCTTACGGGCCAAACATTGCCGATCCGCGTACAGGTGAAATTTTAGAAAGCCATATTGGCTGGTATCACAATGTAATGAACCTGGTACATCGCTGGTATATGATCCAGGCTGGTGCAATTGATCCGAAAGCCCGCAAAAACAAATTCGACGATGAATTAATGGGGCAGCTGATCAGGTTTGTTTCTTCGCACGAAATTGGTCACACCTTGGGTTTACGCCACAACATGGGTGCCAGCAGCACTGTTCCTGTTGAAAAATTAAGGGATAAAAAATGGGTGGAAGCGCATGGACATACCCCGTCCATAATGGATTATGCACGTTTCAATTATGTGGCACAGCCTGAAGACCATGTTAGCGAAGCTGGAATTTTTCCACGCATTAACGATTATGATAAATGGGCCATCCAATGGGGATATAAACCGATTTTTGGTACTGCCAGTGCCGAAGCAGATAAAAAGATCTTAAATAAAATGACCATCGACAGTTTAGCGGCAAATAAAAGGCTTTGGTTTGGCGGAGAAGGAAAGGATTACGATCCACGTTCTCAGGCAGAAGATTTAGGTGATGATGCCATGAAAGCAAGCGAATACGGAATTAAAAACCTGAAACGCATTGTTCCACAGTTAATTAACTGGACAAGAGAAGACGGCGAAGATTATACCGATCTAAAAGAAATGTATAAAGAAGCTGTGGGGCAACTTAGCCGCTACTCGTACCATGTAATCAAAAATTTGGGTGGGGTAATGACTACTGAGAGAACCTACGATCAGCCTGGTGCAGTGTATCAGCCTATAAGTTTGGCAAAACAAAAAGAGGCGATCAAATTCATCAACGATCAGATTTTCACTACACCTAAATGGTTGTTAAATGAGCAGATCCTGAATAAAATTGATCCGAAATATGGTTTTGGAGAAGTTGAGGTAATGCAGCAGGGCATTATTGCTTCGGTAACCTCACAAAGCCGTCTTTACCGTTTGATGATCAATCAGCGCGATTATGGTAAAGGTGCTTACTCGCCGCAACAATGGTTAAATGATCTGAAAAACGGCATTTTTTCTGAGATAAAAACAGGCAAACCAATCGATTCTTACCGCCGTAGCCTGCAAAAAATGTATGTGGGCAGTATTATCACCATGTATAATAAACGTTTTGCACTACAGGGCTCACTTGATAATATCCTGGCCGGCGTAACTCCGACCGAGATTTTACTCTACTCCAATGTGAAACCATTGGCCCTGGCACACCTGAAAGATTTACGCAAAGATATCGGTGCTGCAATCGCCAGAACGGCAGATAACGATAGTAAGATCCATTTGGCTTATTTAAAACAGATGCTGGATAAGATTCTAACGGAATCGCCTATCCCGGGTTTGAATTACTAAGATTAATTACATCGCCTTTAAAAAACAAATGATCTACTGATGAAAAAACGATATAAACTACTAAGTATCCTTATTATTGCCTTAGTTTTTGTTGCTGATCTACATGCGCAGTCTACCGCGCATGTAGCGGCAAATATTGAGGGACTAAATGATGGGAAAATCATATTTTCTTACGAATTAAACGATGTGCTTTATCAAGATTCTGTTCAGGCAGATAAAGGCATTTTTTCCAGAAAAATAGCTGTTACAGAATCGGTGCGCTGTACATTGTCCAATTCCGTTAACAAACAGATTAACATATTTGTGCTCGAAAAAGGTTCGGTTACCATTAGTGGCGAAATCGGGAAGTTTTACGAACTGAACATCTCCGGATCTAAAGAAAACGATCTTTTAAACGCATACAAAACCGCACTTTACGCTTCCCCAAATAAAAAACCGAAACCTATCGGTGATGAAGAAAACGATAAAAAAGCAATCAAAGATTTTGTTTCAAAACAGCAGATCTTTAAAGACAGCGTGCTTTCCACATTCGTTCATGCCCATCCTGGCCAAATTGCTGCCGCCATTGCCATTTTAGACCTTTATATAACCTATCCCGATAGGCCAAAAGCAGCGCTAAATTTCAAATTGCTAACTAATCAGGTGCAACAGAGTAGTTATGGAAAAAGAATTAAAACCTTTATTGATGCGGCGGTAAATACCAAAAACGGTGCTGTTGCGGCAAACTTTTCTTTAGCTGATAAAAATGGTAAACGATTTACGTTAGCTGATTTTAAGGGTAAATATGTGCTGATCGATTTTTGGGCAAGTTGGTGTATGCCCTGCAGAAAAGAACATCCAAATTTAATCAGCGCCTATAATCAGTATAAAGATAAAGGATTTACCATTGTTGGTTTATCAATGGACAGTTCGAAAGAAAATTGGTTAATGGCTGTAGAGCAGGATAAATTACCCTGGTTGCAATTAAACGATCCAAAAACAACCGGTGGTGCAGCTGCAGAAATCTATGGCGTTAAAAGCCTGCCCGCAAATTTTCTGATCGATCCCTCTGGGAAAATAGTAGCAAGCAATTTAAGAGGCAATGCCCTTGAGCTAAAGCTTAAAGAACTTTTACATTAAGTTAGTGTAATTGATAGATAGTTAATGACTAAACGCAGATGGTGGATGCCTCTGCGTTTTTTTTATTTATACAAAAACCGGTTACGATGAAATAACCGGTTTTGCAATGTTAAATTTGGATTGGAAATATTGTGGAATTAGAACATGTAAAACAAACTCGCCTGTGCAACATTGTTTTTCAAGTCAGGACTAATATTCCCCAGTTTAAAGTCGCCTACTTTTTGTAAGCCTGCAATATACCTGGCCCCAATACCAAAACCGCTTTTGGTTTGGAAGCCGATACCACCCACAGCACCTATATCGAGCTTTTTAGAGAAATTACTGCCATTTAAACCTTCTAAATCTTCTTTAACGCGGAAACCAACCTGGGTACCGGCTTCAACATACAGGCCAAATTTTGTTTTGTATTTCAATAAAACCGGAACGCTTGCATAATAAAGCTTGATGTCCTGTCCGCCAAAATTGCTGTTGGTCGTTTTTGCGCCCTGGGTTGAGAATAAGAATTCTTGCTGTACAGAGAAACCCTCCGAAATTCTAAAGTTTATGATGGCTCCTGCATGAAAACCAACCAGGCCTTCCGTTTCGAAATTGGCATCGGTAAAATCACTGTAATTTACTCCGCCCTTAAGACCAAAACTTAGACGGTTAACAATGTTTTTCATCATACTCTGACTATAAGCACCTGTAGATACTAAAACAAAACAAATACAAACTAGGATTAACTTTTTCATTATCTTTTCTTTAATTTTTTTTGGGCCGTCACGACCATTAATTTTTTCTTTGGTCAAAGGTGGATTTTATATCCTTCAGCCTCAAGGTAAATGATGCCGAAACGGGCAAAATAGGGGCTGAACGTAACAGTTAAGCCATTGAAAATTTTGAAAGAAATTGATGTTATTAGTGATAGATTCTGATAGAAAGG